>Ga0181612_178777_pt1 | contig 30220 bp, 16 predicted proteins | sample HoacroProtozoa21_FD_119630 | JGI IMG/M metagenome (GOLD analysis project Ga0181612, IMG submission 119630) | Hoatzin crop microbial communities from Cojedes, Venezuel. Combined Assembly of Gp0051906, Gp0051904, Gp0051908 | reverse complement strand
TAGTAATTTGTCATTACCACATGTTTTGTCCCCACCACATGTTTTGTGTCCCCCCCTTGCTCTTAACCTTTTATACTAACCTGTTTTTTTTTATGAGTTTAAAAATATTATCTAAGAACTAAGTTTTGATGTTAATACCAAGATGATATTGTTCAACATTATAGCGTATTGTCATAACGTCGGTATAATTTAAATAAAAATGCTCTAGAGGTATTAATCCATTTCAACAATTTTCTCCTACATGCAAGCTAGTTATGACATTAAAAAAAAAAGGTCTAAAGGCTGTTTATTCACACTGAGAAACAATTATTGATAATTTTGCACTTGCCAAACACCATGCATTGTGGAGGTTTCCGTTAACTATATTGCCCTTAGATTATGAACTCCCCCCCCAAAAAATTGTTGCCATGAGTCTGTATTTGTTTTTCACTCATGAACTGGGGGTATGTGGAGCATGAAAGAAATGGTGTATCTACATGCTATAGCATAACCATGCCTCTTCTGCAAACAGGTTTCCACAGTTGTGTTTTTAATCTCTAAAATTGGTTGATCCTGTATTAGAAAAGCAGAAAGGAAGAGCAAAGGAAGGAAAAACTTGATTTTCCACACAAGCTTCTAAGATGACTTTGCAAATAAGGTGAAGCAGAAGTGGTGAAGGAAGCTTCCCTTTTCCTGACTGTGAAATCAAGTTCAAGCAGGAGGGGTGGATGGGCAGCCTCACTTCAGAATAGTTTACAAACATTCCCAAGCAGGTTATACAAAATATAAATGAGGAAATATAGGAAGTTTATGTTACTAAGTATAAATTGTGCAACCATTTGAAGCAAATCTGGGGCCCTCTCAGTAGTTCAGTAGTGGTCCTACTTTGTTCTTCTGCAGTCATACTGCATAACTGCAGCGGTTTAGTTTCTGCTGCAGTTGACAGAGGTTGCTAGTGCAAGCTTCCGTCACGTAGATAATGAAGGAAATAGTGCATGACAGGTATTTGTTATGGGAGGAGGGGTAGTGTGATTGAAATAATTTTTTCACTAAGGCTTTAACTAGGTTGCTCAAATTACCAATATAGAGCACTTGGTGCAAGTGTAACTATATATTATGTGACAGAAAATGTCATGCTGTAATTCCCAGCACTCTTGAAACTGAAATTGGGCAAGTCTGAGCAAATCCAGTTTTGTGTTGTGTGTTTGTGTGTGTGTTTTGCAAAAGTAAATAGTCTTCTGTTTGGATGAACGAGCTACCCACAGTAGAATAAGATGGGTAGATATCCAGTTGTAGCTTCCATAATGGCAGATTATATAGACTATAAACCTCAAGGATAGGTGTGGCATAAGAGCATGTGCTTACTGCTGCTCATGGAGTTTTGAGTTGTAAGCTTTTTAAGTTTTTACATCTATAACAAGTTATTGCTAAACTTTTGTTTGAAACAGATAGAAAATAATGGACCTCTGATCAACATGATATACAAAGTGCTAAAGAACTCAGCACAAGGGTTACTATCCAGTATACATGTAAGACCGCTTGCATTTGAAATGTGCTCATCCCATTGCTTTTTAAAATAAGAGTCAATGTTTACATATTCTGGCTTTTGCAGGTGTCTCGTGGTAAACAGTAAAGCTTTCTGCAAGATTCCTCTCCCCGCCCCCCCCCTTTTTTTTTTCCTTTTTCCCCTTTTGGAGTCTGTATGTGAAATTATGGCTGACCTCAGTGTTTGGTTTCATTTTATCATGTTTTGAAAATGATTGTGTCGAGTAATGACTCCTGTGTGTGATTTTGAAAATGTGAAAGCATGCTAAATTTTCATAATGTTCTCATGTTCACTGCTTGATAATTAACACATTCTTTACAGTTCTGATTATGTGGTTTAAAATATCCCCCAAATCTGTAGACTCTGTTTTTTATGTTAATTCCAGTGCTTTGAAAGAGGCTTTTGCATTCTTTTAGCTTGCAGGTAATTAAATATGCAAAATTATTACTTTGACATGCTAGTGTTTATGCTTATATTTAATTATTGGTTACTATTACACATAGGATTAAGCATTTAAATAATTCCATTAATACTTTCGAAAGAAAGGGGTTTTCTTATGTAAAACACGTCATTGTTGAAATGAAAATATCTGAAAATTGAAAGTTTTGAAAAGCAGTAAATGCTTTTGATTTTGGTGGTGGGGAAGTAACATTTCACCGCAGGAAAACACATCATAACTCTTAGAATGGAGTCTGCCATTGGAGGAGAGAAGACAGTAAACATAATTGATGACCATACTCTTCTGTCTTAAACCTATTTTGTTATTTGAAAATACTATGTGTAGATGGCTAATTTCATATAACATGTTAAATGAGAAACTGAGGTCATATCAAAGATTTATCTACACTTACAGTAAAACTTAAAGTAATGAAGAAAGCTAGCATGATCCTGTGGGTGCCTGTGAGGTTAATAAGTAAACTATGAGCTCAAAGTCTGGAGGCTGCCAGAGTCAGTAAAAAAGCAGACTACTGCTTCTACCCCACCAAAAAATGCAACAAGTTCGGCTATTACATTAAAACTTCTGCTTTTGCTTTACTAAAGACAATATTTAGGTGAATTTTTCTTCATAAACTCTTGCCTGTATATGAATAGAAATATACCCTGAGTACTGTAATTCTCAACATCAGGTGTTTCTTTGGTAAGATAGTATTTGCTTTAATGGATCTTTAAAAATGTTCTCATCTAGTAATAGCAAGTCGTTAGATTTTTAAGGCTTTTAAAAACTGTGTGATTAATGAGCTATATTATCTTGCCATTCTCTGAACCTCATTTATTCACAGAAAGGGTCCCATATAGACAGTAGAAATAATAAACTTTTCTACAGAGATAGACATGCCTTCATTTTAAGATTGCTGTGAAGGTTGGAAGTATAATGTAGTATAGTTTCTGTACTGATTTAAAAACTGTGTTATGTGAGAAGATAATCTTCTCACCAGAAATTGAATGTGAAACGAGTGATTTATGGAATGAGAGATTTCTAATATTATAAGCATGTCAAAATAGATTAATTACATTTAATTCCACTGTAGCAATTTTATAGCGGTCTGTTTTTAATAAAATTCACTCTGTACAGTGGAATAGACTCTTCTTTGTAGAATGAAATAGTTGTCAGAGTTGTATTTTTCTTCATTAAGTAATGCTGTTATTCTTGCAACCGTGCATTTAAAGGAATTACTCAAGTCCTTTGGCTTCAAGAAAGCTATTAAAGGTAAAATGTTTAAACACTTAGGTTTTGCAGGAACAGAACCTTTGTCACCATAGACAAGTGGGATTATGCTGTTTTGTACAGCATCTTAAAATACTGTAAGAGCTACTAAATAGCCTAATATAACTAGTAATCCTTTCTAATAACATTTTTTAAAAACTAAAGCCATATTTGAAAAGATTTCCTTCCAAAATTTTATTTATCTTTGTTAATAACCCTGAATATTTAACAGAACTTTTCATTGTTGAAGCATAATTAGATTTTAGTTTGCAACAAATTTCTCAGATCTTTAAAACCTGTTCCCCTTAGGTGACAGGGCGTGACGCGTTAAAAGAACGAAGTACAAAACCTGTCAAGATTGCAGAAAGCGATATTGATGTAAGTATCAAATACCACTTCAGAACCTCTTGCATTGTTTTATCTTGTGCTGTTACATGTTCACATTACTGTGCTCTTTGGGATAAAATACTGCTAGCAGAGACTTTTTCTGCTTGGTTTTTGAAGTCTAATGTTATAGAATTATATGATTTCATTTTCAGGTCAAGCTAAGTGTTTTCTGTGAGCAGGACAGAATTCTGCAGGACTTAGAGGACAAAATAAGAGCCCTTAAGGAAAATAAAGTAAGTAGATTTAAAAATAACAACTTTCCTCTAGTTGTAAAATACGAAACTACAAACAAAAAATCAAATTACTGGATGCTGGTTGCATTGTAGTAGTTTTCTTTGGGCATGTATATAAACTTATGAAAGTAATTGTTTTTTATGTTAGGATTGAGTACTCTTAGAAAATGTGTTTTTGGAAAGGAATGTTTTAAAACCACACACATGTAGTTTTCTGGCATTTCTTACATATTGGAATATGTACACTTCTCTGTGTAGTTTTGCTTTATGTCTTAATACGTATATGGTGTGAGGCAGAGTCATATTTCATTTGTAGTTCTTCCCACCTGCACAAACATTGTTTGCATAAATAGCAGCGTGCTACCTTATTGAGCTCTCGCTGCGTGGTTTGTTGGGTTTTTTGGGGGGGGTTTGTTTTGTTTTGTTTTAATTTTAAAAAAGGGAGTAGGAGAAGGGAGAGAGATTCAAATTTATAGCCATTTCAGAAACCTGTGCTGGTTTATATATAATACTGTGGGCTTAGTTCTGAGGGTTATGACAAATGCTGGAATACCTTCTGTGACAAGTTCACAGTTGGAACACACCTCCTCTCCTCCATGCCCATTCAAGTCAGAGTTCAAATAGTGAAAAAGAACAAAATGGTTTGCCTTTCCTTGTCTTTCCTTGCCTGGATGTATCTTTATCTGCTTCGCTGCTTATGAGCTGTAGCTGTCAATAAACCGAGGGTGGTTCAGGAAAAAGTCTGTTCTAAAACAAAAGTATTGTCCAGATGGATCCTTCAGAAGAGCTACTGTGCAAAAAAGATTCAGTGTTACTTACACCTGAGAGAATGAATTGGGCCTCCCTCTTAGTGTTTTAGACAATATTTTAATCCATCACATGGCTAATTTAACTATAGCAGCTTAAATAACCAGCTAATGCTGTGCTGTGGTAGGGCTGTCACAGTTCTATGCTGCTTCAGAGAATTTTTCTGCAAGTTACAAATTTTTCTGTAAATTAGGGTTTTGTACAGTCTGTAAATATGTGATTTCCCCTCTCACTGCTTTGTGTTTTCCACGTTTGTGGCTACTTAATGGAAAGATTTAATGGCAAATATCAGATATTTTCAGTTATAATAGTTAATTAAGGCTCTTGCACTTTTTCATTTACATCTTGGTCTCTGCAACCAGAGGCCAGTCCTAACCTCTAGTGGCTTATGGGAAAGACTGAGGCTGTGGAAACAGCTTTTATTTTCCTGTGGGTAGGTCTGTAAAATTCCATGTAAATGTTGTAACCTTACTGCCATCTTCTTTATTAGGATCAGCTGGAGTCTGTTTTAGAGGTTTTACACAGGCAGATGGAACAGTACAAAGACCAACCACAACACGCAGAAAAAATTTCTTACCAGCAGAGACTTTTGCAAGAGGATCTCATACATATTCGGGCTGAAATATCCAAAGTTTCAACGGTACGTGGTTTTGGTTGCTTCAAGAAAACCATAATTACAATATCAGTTAGAGTAAAACTGTATTGTTCATTGGATAGGGGAGTGAAGTCCTGTCCTGAACTGATTTTCTTAAGGTACAGGATACTAAACCAGAAGAAAAAAATTTAAACAATCTCTTCAGTTTTCCTTTTCAATGCCCCCTTCCCATCCTTTCTGTCGTCCCCCCCCAAGCTCAAAAAAACGTTTTTGATGCCTTTTCATGTGTGGGGCATAAATTGCAAATCTTTTAGCTAGTCCTTTGAAAATACCAATGTGATTCCATGGTATTTTTCCAGGGGAAGAGGAGTTGAGAAAGTTTGATACTTTGGTCAAAATTTACTGTTGATATTATGATTTAATGAAATTCAAATGCAATTTAGTGTTGCCTTTTTATTAATTAAAATATTTGTAAAAATTGACCATTAAGGAGACTATGTTAAACCTGGGTGTGGTGTACTCACTATGCTAATCCTGCCTCTTCGTGAATATGGGACCAGCTCTTCATAAGATTGTTTCTAGAATTGCATGAACATCTTGCCTATAGTGTGATCTGATCATTACAATGTCAGTATTATTTAAATGTATATATGCAGTGGTGTGCCTGTAGAAAATATATGACTTTTCACAGACAGCATTTAAAATTTAATCAGGTGTATAAATAGCGAGTAATTGTGAGAATGGCTGTACGAGTCCAGTCCAACGCTCCTTCTGGCCCATGGTTCTGGCTTCAGCAGTGGGCATCAGCAGATGCTTAGGGAAGAGTAAGGGTAGGAGATGTGGGTAGTATTTCCTGTTGTAACCAATCCAGCTTCTAACTATTTTCTGCTCAGAGATTCCTGAGGCTGGGGGTTTTTTTTTGTCTACTTAGTAATCCTCAGTAGGTCTAATTTCCAAGAACCTGTACAGTCACTTCTTAAATTCTGTGAACGCTTTGGCTCCAAAAACATCATTTGTCAAGTTATTGCACAGATCATTTCCCCACTGCGTGGATAGCCATTTTCTTTTATTTGTTTGGAGTCTGATGTGTACATGTCTGATGTGATAGACCCTTGTTCTTGTATGAGAAAGGATGGGGAACAGGCAGTCATTATCCGCTCTGTCCATGCTACTCATGGTTTCATAGACCTCCATGATTTCTTCCCCTCAGCTTCTAAGTGATCTCTTTTCTAGACTTCAGAGAAAAAGCCTACTTCACCATTCCATACATAAAAATGCTCTGGATACTTGGTTTTTCTCAGTTGTGGTTCCGGAGGCAGACTGTGGTGCCATAGATCCTGGAAATAATCTAAGTAACCTTAAGAGTGATTGGATAGCCTTTTTTTTCCAGGTCTCTGCTTGTTCATTCACTCCTAATGCCATTACAATGCGTCTTGTAGAACTTTTAAAGAATAACCTGCTTTGTGTTTCAAAACATGAGTTCTGGTTTAGGTCACTGTTTGGATTTTAACCGTAAACTTGTTTTACATAGAGGAGGAGTGAGGTAAAAGGAAATGGAACTGAAATAAACTTGATTCCTTCATAGCGTATTAGTCATAGTTCAGATTTTATTAAATGCCAGTTTTATGCTTAAGAAATGGTTTTGTGTGAGGAAGCTGGCCAGAATTTTTTAACTAGGGATTCTTGACTTGATCTTGCAAGCTATAAAGCGTTTTGAAGTTTATCATCAACTCTAGGCAAAAATGTAGACTACAAAATTGATTTTTTGCTTCTTTGTGTAATAGAACAACACCATCTTAAAACCCCTTTGGTGCTCAATTAGAGAATGGATAGAGCGATTTCGAAGTTTATCGTAACATTGTATTAGAGGTATTAGAGTGTTCCCTCTGTTAATAGGAAATGGAAAATGCCTGGAATGAATATCTGAAATTAGAAAAGGATGTGAGCCAGCTGAAAAAAGCCTTACAAGAACAGATGAATAGTTCATTGGTATCTCAGGTGAGTCCATTTCCAGACACTGGTTTACCTAGGAGATGATTTTGTCTGAACTTGAAAGCTATCATCTCATAAGAGAAATTCTCTGTAATATTTGCACTGTATTTGTTTGTCATGCAGCTTAGTTTGCAAAGTTCAGACGTTGTAAACAGCATAGCTGTGCAGTAACTAACTATCTTGCAGCATGTGTAATAGATTCTCCTAAGTTGTCTATGCAAATTTGCCATTATTTTATTATGTTTTTATTACATGCTGACATCTTGACATTGATAACGTATTTAATTTATAAGACTAAGCAGGACTGCTTAGTCTTCCATTTATTTGATCTGACATTGTTGGCGTCTTTATCCATTTTTAAGAACATCAGTCACTATCTTATTGTCATTACTTGTTCTTTGTCATGTTCTTCTACTTATGGAAGATTTATCTCTGCAGATTGTTTTGTGAAGTGGAATAAGTGTTTAACAGCCATCGGTAATTGAAAGGCATCTCGGTTTAAAATCAATTATTCAGTTTTGCTTCTTACAAAGAAGCTTTGTTTGAAGCTGAGTTATTCTGTTTGCTGAACTGTATGTGACACACCACATTATTTCTACGTACCTGCTTATGACTGGTGATTTTATTCTTAGAGCAAGGAATACATCCAGATTATTTTTCCTGTGTTTAAGCAGAATAGTTTTATTTGAAAGACAAAACATGAGGAACAAAGCTAGTGTATACATTTTGCTCAAATCTTAGCCTACTTTTCCAAATACCCTGAACCAAAAGAGCTCACTAGTTAAATTTTTAAATTTATTTATTTGCAGCAAATATCTGATCAGATTTGAATTGAAGTATATTTATTTTCACTGTTAGTAGGTAAATGTTTTGTATCAAAGCAAGAGTTGTAGAACTTCTTAGATTGTGTCAATCTTCAAAGTCCATTTTCATTTACTTTTAATTTGGGGGAGTGGGGGATTGGTTCAGTATCTAGAGCCAGACTAGTACGTAATTGAGCTCAGCTGTAGAATACATTCCTCCAAAAAATCCCAGGGGTATTTTAGAATAAAATCGTCCCTGTATGACATTGTTTTCTTTAACAACAGGTAATGATAGCTTTAAACAAAATACACTTTGTTAAAGGACTTTAACAAAAAATTTCCTGTTGTGTATTAGAATGCTTAGAATACTGGAAATGTGGCATGTGATTTAGCAATACATGTAGCAGGGAATGCGGTCTGCACATAAAAAATGTTGACTTAGTTTTGTTATCGTCTCATATCACATACATGCATAATTATGAAAAAATACACATGCACACAAACATATGCACGTTATGTGTTTTGTGTGTATACTTACATGTATGTATGTATATGTATGCTTAGATACGTTTGTCTTTGGCTAAGATTTTAAAAAATGTTCATGAATGTGTATTTGGAGATACTAAGGGGGAGCTGATTTTTTCAGAAAGTGCTGAATGTTCTTAAAACTATATTCCTTCAAAGAAGTCTCACTTGAAGTACCCATAATAGTTAGAGATTTTTTGATCTCTGCCCAAGGGTATGTAGGCTGTTAATCTAGTATTTTCCAGTAGCACTAAATTGATATGCACTGTATTTAAAAAAATGTAGTCTTCATGGACTATTATTAAAAATTCAGTAAATTTGCAGGCTCAAGTTGCTGTAGGAAACAGCTGATGTTTTTTCTGTGTAGCGTTAATTAAGAGGTTAAAAACTAAATGTTTCAAGCAGCTTGGTCAGAGTAAATCTTGCTTTTAAGAGTATGGCTTCATTGTCTTTTGCTTAAGGGTTGGGGCATCTGGGCATGCTGAAATCAACTGAGATGTGCTGTTTTGTCAGTGATAACTTTGTAGTTGATAAGTGTTTCTCCTCTGGTTTTATAAATAATTCTAAATTATGTTTCTGCGTGAAGGCAGTTAGAAAAATTGATTTATCTCTCGAAGTTACCTTTTCATGTTTGCCCATAAAGTATATTTATACCCTTTCGTGAGCAGCAATCTTGGCTTCCATAATTTAAAAACAGTCATCTGTTTAGCTTTTAGATCTAGTCCGTTTTTGATATAAAATATTCTCTTCATATCAATATTTAAGTAATGGGAAGAAATAATATTAAAAGATCTTGTGGTTTTTGTACATTATCGATCGAACGTTTTCTGAGTGGTTTCAGAAGCAGGATTTTTTTTGTACGTGTGGGGTTTTTTAACCAGTTCGGAGGCTTGGTTATTGTAAATCCATCACTTGGTTCCTTGTAGTATGATTAATCTCAGAAAAATGAAATGAAATGTGCAAATTTGTAGTTTGTACACTGACAATCTTTCAAGGCATGTCCCATCTATCCAGTGAGTTTACTACAGGCAAATAACATTCTCCATCGTTTGAATGTTTGTGTTCTTGGCACCCTGTTTGCTGCTCTGTAACCTGGCTGAGCACATTTTCTGGGCTCAGACAGGAAGGGGAGAGCAGTTTCTATGCCTGCCTTAGCTCTGTGAGTGGTAAGAGCTTTTACTGAAATTTTTCTCTTTCGGGCTTATAGGATTAATTAGTGGTCATTTTGCAGCTCATGGCAAGTGATGAATTTGTAGAGTTCTTCAGCAGTTCATAAGCAATTCTTAACTAAAGTGTTTCACTACCTTCTGCTTTCTTTAATAGTATTGTTTTCCTCTTGGTTTTACTAAGTTTATTTGTAAGGCAAATTTTTGAAGGCAGAATTACCAGGCTTTAATTAAGTAGATGAGAGTAGCTATTTGTCATGATGACAGTGAACATCTGACTGAAGTGGTGGCTTCAGTAGCCAAGGCCTCTGGCTGCAAGATGCAATCAAAGACAGAGCCCAGACTGTAGACAAAGCTTCCCTTCCGTTCTTCGTGGAAAGACTCGGTAAAGCAAATAGGATGCAAGATAAGACCAGATCCTGGAACAACAGTAATGTATTGTTTCAACCTATACTACATCATATCCAGTAGGCCGAACAACCCAAATATAAGCAGAAATTAAATTTGCCAGCCCTTCTGAGTTAGTTTTGGTTTTATATTTCATCTACTAAAAGCCATTAGGAAGTTCATAGCAGTGTTCAGGAAGACCATACTAGTTTTTTGTGTTTTTTTTAAATATTGGACCTTTCCTCTAAATATATTAAAATGAGTTTTGTAAGGCTGTCTTAGCAGTCTTAAGGGTGTTAGTATAGGATTTAAGAACAAAGTTCAAATGAAAAGGTTCTGTAAGCTCATTTTATGTAGAACATTAAACTAGGTTTTTGTAGCCTGAATAATACTGTAGAGAAAAATGTAGATGTGTCTCTTTCCCCTGGTCTTCTATAGGAAGTCTTCCAAGACTCAGGAAATGCTCTAATAAATTTAGTGGGCAAGGTGTCTTGGTTTGTGTTGGTGGTTTTTTTTTTAAAAATTTAAAATAATTATTTAACTCACTTCTAGACTCCTAACATTTCATGTAAGTTCTGAAACATTAGTTTAGTTTGGATATCAAAAGAAGAATAAGCCTGTAATAAGTTACAAATTAGATGAAACTGATTTTTTTTTTTCTTTTACTACAAACATCAGGAGAAAACACAAATACAAAAAGACTTGTGGAGAATTGAAGATGTTACAGCTGGCTTGAGTGCAAATAAAACAAACTACAGAACCATAGTCGACTCTATCAAGAATCCAGGTAAGGAGAACATAATTAAAACATTAAAAAAATACAAAAATGCAGCTGAATCTTTGCATCTGTGCAAATAGTCTAGAAGTTTGTTCTACTGCAGAAAATGCAGTTAATCTGCTATTGGTTGCATCAGAGGTCTCTGTTGATTGAGCACATGAACTTGGTGTTTCTTTGGTTGAGATGGCAAAAAGGTTTTCTGTTGTTTGTCTTCACATACTGATGACACTAAAATGTAACAAGCCATTAACAAGGGAACAATAATAATAACAGGCTAAGTCCTGCAAGTTGCAGAAGGAGTTTCTGTCACATGCCAGGCTCCTACGACTATAGTTTCTATTCTGCATTCTGTGCAGGAACTCCTCTCTGTGGTGTTCTCTGCTTTTTTGTTTTTTTTTTTTCTTTTTCCTCCTTCCCCTTTGGATGCTGCAGTTGCCTTCCCCTCCCTCTTCAGGCAGGTGTTTGTTGGGCAGAGCAACAACATCAGCTATGGAAAAGAGGAAGGGAAAGCGTGTGTGGTCTGCATTTCAATTGCTTTATTACATTTCAAAGAAAAGACCTAAGGCATTGGGATAGCAAGAGACTATTAATGCCTCCTGTAAATTCACTTTATATTTCAAATATCTTTGCTTACCTTTTACATACAGAGATAAAATAGTTCTGTGATGGAGGTATCTTTATTTAAAGTGTAGCTGTGAGTACTTAGCCCTGTCTGGATCTATAGGGATCTTGAGTCTGTTGCATGGGGCTAGATACAGCATATGAACTGATTTGGTATGACTCTCGGGCTTTTCCTTTCTTCCCTCCCACTGCCCTCTCCAAGGAATTTTACTGGATGATATTAAAGTGTGTGTTTTTATTTTTGGCCTGAAAGGCTTTCTTGATCCTCATCAAGAAAATGTTTTCCACCCCTGCTATAATGTAACAATCAAACGTTTTTACGTCCAAGAAACCACCCTGTTTGTGTTCAAAGCAATGTGCAGAGTATTAGGGCTCTTTTATGAAGTCTGAGCAGGTTAACTGCTATTCTTATGGACGTTATTGATAAGAAACAACACCTAACATGTTTGCATATTTCTCCCCTAGAGAGAAAAATAGTGCCTTCATTTTCTCAGTCTTTAGTGCCTTCCTTACCAGCTTCCCTCGCGGCTGCGGAGAGCAAACTTTCAGTCCCGCAAAGCCCTCCACCCAGTCCGGTTAAATCCTCTCTGGAGGTTAGGCTGTATCCACAGCCTTATTTCCAGGCCAAAACGCAGCACCAAGCACAGCAGCTGAAAAAAATGGAGACGCCTCTTCAGTCACCAATTAAGCTAAAGCCAAAAGTTGTAAGTACTGCTCTTGGGAGATTCATTCACCAACGTTTCCATTTACTTCTGGCAGAAACAGTGGAAGTCTCATGGTTGCAGAGCGCACACAGCGTGAGGCGCACACAGTGTGAGGCACAACAGGGAGACGCTGAAGGTGTTTGTATTGAAACTGCACAATAGCACTTACAGGAGAATACCCGTGCACAACCTGGAACTTTAGGCACAGTAGCCATATACTGTTTTAGAGCATAATAATGCAGAGCCTTCCTTGGTAATGCTTTGTGGTCAATTAGTTGTTTGCTTGCTTGGGTCTCGTGTGGTTTTTAAAGCCTCAAGCTCCTGGTGTGGACAGAGGAGAGCATGCTAAAGAAGTCACAAATAACTCATATCATGTGATGAACTTTGAGTCAGTTTATGCCAGGCTGTTTGCAGACTGTTTGCCAAATACCTGTGCTTTCCTGTTACTAGGAAGACGAAGCACCGCCCAGACCTCCTCTCCCTCACTTGTACAGTCATGATGATCAGCCACCAGCTGTTCCACCTCTCCCGAGAGAAGCCACTGTCATCAGACACACATCAGTGCGTGGCCTGAAACGTCAGTCAGATGAAAGAAAGAGGGACAGAGAACTCGGACAGTATGTGAATGGAGATTATAGGGTGAGCACTCATACACGTATGCACCTTTGCTTTAAAAACATGTGAATCTATAACAGAAGATACTGCCTGTAAAATATATGAACCTCTAGATCTTGTAATGAGGAGAAAGAGCTAATGTCAGGGACAGATCTATGCCATATAATAATGGCAGAGAGAGATTTAGTAATGCAGAAGCAAAGCTTTAGGATTTGTTTACGGTCATTAAGACTTGCTGTCTGTGACTTCATTTGAGCTGATGAATATTTTTCCATATAGGTGGAACTGCGTTCGTATATGAGTGAACCAGAACTAGCAACAATAGGTGGTGACCTCAGCCAACCTCCCAGTGGTTTAATAAGCTGTGACAGTGGATACCAGACATTACCTACCCGTGGTAAGCCAGGAATTTATGTAGTTTAATTTTAACATTACTATCTGTATAGGAGCTTTTCTCTCATAAGATTTTCTGGAGATGGTCGTTATCATCAGATCATTATTTTTAGATTAACTGTACAATGTTGTGGAATTCTAGAGATTCTGTGCATTTTAATGGGACTTTTACAGGCAACCAGCCTTTTGCAAAGCAGCTTAATATATAGTGCTTAAACAAAGCGTAGCAAAACGTGAAATTAGCTGCTAGAATGTCTCCTCTATTCAGAGTTATTTTTCCTCATATTTTCTGTGTGATCTTTTACAAACTCAAGTATTTTTTTTAAACACTTACATTGCCATTGAAATGAAAGCGATAAAGAGTAAGAATATAATGCCTCCAGACACTATATGTGACTTGACACTCCATCCCCACTGTGCTGCAGTCCTGTAACTGTTTCACAAGTGAAGATAAAGAAGATATTTGGGGAGGAGCAATTCATTTCTTAGCCAGTGTCTTCTTATTTCTTTCATTTTCTGCCTGTGAATGTTAAGGTTTGATATTTCTTCATAGGTGTGATTATTTGTACAGCTTATCTACTGTTGTACAGCTGAGTTCACCCCATACCTCATTTAACAGAAGCTTCTAAATTATCGTAGATCTTTCTGGATTTTCAATCAGTAGTGACCTGAAACACATTACTTTTGGCTGAAATGAATTTTCGTGCCTCTCATGGTCTTCTGAACTGCAAAATGTGAAATGTGAGCTAACATAAGTAGCCAGAATATCACAGAAAAAGCATGAAATTTAAAAATTACCTGATACTTGTCTTAATTTTGTCTGTCATTTGGTTTTAAAGCATTCTCTTTTTCCTTATAAAGGTTTATCTGGATCAACTTCCAGATTGCACCAATCATCTACCATTTCATCATATGCAACACTTCGAAGGGATAGGTCCAAGGTAAGTTTTACAGGAATATCTAAAGGCAAATGTCTGAACTGTTCAAAAGGGTTCAGCCCAGAATATATTTTGCATAGCAGGAAGTGGGATTCTGCTGGCATAGGAGAGGACCTAACACCTGTGAGCTAAAATATCTCCAATTCTTCACTTTCTTAAATGAATCAGGAAGCACATGGACAGCTTACTGCATTTGAAATAGATTTATAAAACAAGGTTTAGAACCCAAAATCAGCAGTACTAAAGGAAAATGTAGAGTTGAAATACGCAAGGTAATGCAAACATAATAGAACAAAGTCATGAATTTAGTGATGAGATAGGAGAAGGAGTTAATATTTTGTATACTGCTTATAAAGTATTAATTACAACATGTGTTTGGTGTGCCTTGTGACTTCTACAGGAGAGACCAAAGAGTGCCTTGGAACGCTTATACTCTGGAGACCACCAAAGAGGCAAGATGAGTGCAGAGGAACAACTAGAAAGAATGAAGCGACATCAGAAGGCATTAGTTCGTGAACGCAAGAGAACTCTTAGCCAAGGAGAAAGGCAGTCTGTTTCATCTCGGTCTTCCATCAGGCCCATTTCTGCAGACATAGGCTCAGTATGTTAGATATGCCTTAAAAGGACTAAACTAAAAGTATCTTTGGATTTTTTTTTTTTTCTCCTAGCAAGCACTTTCACTTGAGTGTGTGTGATGCTTCTAGTCTAATTAAATTAGTGTTATACAGTATAAAGTGAGTTCAGAGAGTATGAGTAACAGGTGATCTTTTTTTATTAGTAGTTACAGTATATGTAGCAGGTTCAGCAGGTAAGTTGGTCAGAGGTTAGTGTGTGGAGTGGAGGTGTGAGTATATTGGAGCGATTACAGAGACGTGATTGTTTTTTATTGGAATCGTATTTAGAAAGTGTAAGAAGCTTGTATAGTTTTGAAACTGCTTCATAATGGAATGGGCCTTTTAGAATGTTCTTATTCACCATGGGTATTTTTATTTTTAATTCATAAATTGGGCTGCAAGATAGTCATGGTAGTATCAGACCGAGGTGGTGGGTGTTTGTTTTTCTTACGAGGTGATAAATGGATAATCAGTTTTAAAATCCAATCATGTGGATTAGGAATTTATGTAAGAGCTAATGTGTTTTAATTGGTACAAATTATTCTTTAAAGCTCAAAATGTAGAATATTCTAATAAGGCTCAAATTTAAGCTGCTGAAGATAAGGATTTTTGTTGCATTCTGAGATTAAATACTGTACAGACAATAAGTTTGTAACGATACATTTTGGATACTAACCAAAGCAGTTCTAATTGCTGAAGTTACCCAGTTGCTCACTTGGTGCTAAACCAAGGTTGTCCTGTAATTGCACTTACGCTGTGGTCTTTTAATTTATTTTTTATTTGGTCCACTAGAGCTTTAGAATGATCACCTTGTTTTACCTAATTCATTGCACAAGATCTCTTGCTTTTAGATTCGTCACTCATCATACCTAATGCCTCTTTTTTTGTTTTGCTTGGTTTTAATTTGCAGAATTTTGTCGTTATTTTAAAACTTCTAACTGAACTACTCAATTTTTACCAGGCTTAATTGCATTTAGTACATGTGTGTCAATTGCTAGCATTAAAAAAACCCTATAATATGCAGCCTTTCATTCACACTGTTAAGTAGCACTAATTTACAGCCAGTTTTTGTATTTACTTTCCCAGTGAATACTAGTGCACTACTTGGAGACATTCATCTATTTTGTCTTCTGTTTTGTAATCACGAATTTATTAAAGATAGTGCATAATATTTGGAAACTGTAGAACTATAGTATCACTGGTATTTTCATATTTTAATTAGAAGAGCTAAATCTGAGCTTCTTATGTTTCCTCGCTCGCATAACATACACAAGTCAAATTTAAACATTTTTGTAACACACTCTGTTAACATTTGTGGCGAACACTTTATCTATAAATTTGGGTGCCGTCTTGGTCTTTATCTTGCTGTAAAGAATGAAAATAGCATCTTTCAGCCCTAGCAGTGTTTTGTAGAGGTCATCTCTTGTACCTATAGGGCTTGGATACGCAAAAAACATGTTTGATAGCACAATTACAGCATTACAATTATTTAGCAGCCAAAATGGCAAACAGTTAAATGTATAATTGAAGTGCTGCTCAGTATGTAACATTTGCTTTAAACATACATTGTATGTGTAACTAATTTTTAATCGGTCAGCTCTCAAGTGTAGTATGACATTTTAAGTATTGATCACAGTACATGAATTCATTTGTTATATACGATGCCTTTTTAATGTAAAAGTCGCAACATCAAAGCCAATAAAAATACTGCTTCGTAATAATGGTTTGATGTTTTTATTACCTATATATAAAGAACTTGAAAACGATACTGTGTATTTAAAATATACTATCTCAATCAGGCCTGGTTTGAATATGAGTAGAAGAATGAGTTTGGAGTACTCATATGAGAAAATGTTTTTTTCTCTTTTGGATTCTGTAAAGAAATATCTTAATTTGTGAGATATAAATAACTTTTAGCTATTTAACTTTTTTAATATACATGGAAAATATGTATCTTCTGAGTGAATACTGAGAGCTTGTGCATGAATAGGTTTCAGTTAGATTTATTAATGTAAGTAGCATGATGAAGTCTAAGAACTTCCTATGAAATTCAGACTTCAACCAAAACAAGCCAAAGACTTGTAATAGAAATACTAGAGATGCTTTTAAGGAACATATAATGGCACAGTCTTCTATTGATACCCTCATATGCTTGAGGAGATATTTTTGTTGTTGTTGTTGTTTTTGTCCCTTCTCTTTCCCCTTTTTTAAAACCGTGCTTCAGTTCTATATGGCAAAGTTGCTGAGATCTGCTGGACGGAATGATGCTGCAACTGAACTCAATTTTTTGAACAAAAAAGTGTTGGTACTGTTCCGAAGCGTGAGTTTATGTGCAGCTGTGTTGTGTGTAGCTGTGAAAGAGCTACTATGCAATGATTTGGGAAGTCTAAAATTCTGCTGCCTAAATGAAATACTTTCTGAATTTATTATTGCTAAATATTTACCTTGCAAAGACAGAATGTGAAAGATTTTTTTATCTTTGCAGGTAGCTATGTACTTTAGTAAAGCCATAAGAGCTTAGAAGTTACTAAATTATTACTTTTGAATTCAAGACGAGCTAATGCTAGTATGTAAAATCTTATCAGTGTAATCACTAGGTACCATTCTAGAAAGATACATAGAATTTTCAAGTTGCAGTTCTTAACCTGCACTATAAATGCCCTTTCTGTGTAGTGATTCAAAAGCCCATGGCAGTGCCTGGTTAGAATGCCTAGGACTAGTCTGTCAGTCTGTAGACTCACTTGTGTCAACATCTGTGCTTCCAAAGATGTTTGTGTGTAGCTAGTTCTATGTTAATCAGCATATGTGAAACTGTAATTAATCCATTTGTTAGAATTTAATACTGCTGAACATTGCCTGTAAAATTAAACCATACTTCAAAGTCCGTGCAGTACAGCTAGAGATCAGATCTCCCTGTCATATGTTCCAAGAAATACAGTTGCATTTTCTTTCTCCTGTCAGTTAAGGGGTGTGCTCTGTGGAGTCTTTCAGCAATATAGCATTTGCAGCAGTAGGAACGTACATTGCTAAATGATGAATTGGTCAGTATGGTTGAATGCTGTTAATTGTTTTGTATCTATTACCAGTGGAAACGAGAACAAGAATTTGATTTGCAGTTACTTGAGAGAGCAATTCATGGAGGAGACAAGGATGAAAATGAATGGCTGAAAGTTCAGCCAGTAGCAGTGACAGAGGCAGACCTGGAGCCTCAAGACTATGATTTAGATATCAGCAGAGAGGTAACACTCATAATTTTTTGCCTTCTGTTCTTTCCCCCAAAATACTAACCTTTTCAAGTTTTAGGCAGTGAATTCTCATCTTCTCTTTCAAACGTTAGCTGGAAGTTTGAACTAAAAGGAGTCTTTTGGGTATTGAAAATTTATGAACTGGCACTTAGTATCTCTGGAAGGTTTGTGCTCATGTTATGTTTTAGTTGAGAGAAGAAATTGAAAGGTTGGCTCTACTGTTTGAAATAGACATCTCAGGCTTTACAGAGGAAAAAGTTCTTAAGCTAGGAAACGTTATATAAGACAACGTCAAGAGTATTTGAAAATAAGAAACAGCAATAGTTCCCCAGAGCTACCTTATTCTTCATTTTGACTGGAAGAACATGGTAGAGAAGAGGGAGCACTGCTTTATCCTGGTCAGAAAAGAAAACATCTTTCTGTCGGCTTTTCAACTAACTTGGTTGGTGTTCTGGGCCCTAGATCTTTGTTCAGCTCTAGTAAGTGACTAAAGGATTTGTTTGAAATCCGACTGAGCCATCTGGTGGAAAAGAAAGAGTACAGCAAGTGGGAAGATTTCAGGAGTCCTACGCATTGTGTAAAATGCCACTGTAGATGGAAAATCAGTAAAATTATGAATGATAATTAGACTAGTAAGCACCTCTACTCTTCAAGAAAGCTGTTGGCACGGCGTCTTTTTATATAGAGAGATATTTGTAAGAGGTTGAATCTGTGAGCCGTTACCTGTTGATCTCTATGAATGAATGTGTCTTTCAATTGATCTGTCTATATGTGTTCTACAGAAAATGCAGTGCTCTTGTAAACTTCAGAAATAGAAAAAAAATACTTTCATTGTATTGCCTTTCCTTGTTACGCTCTGCTATGAAAATCTTTTCCAGAATGTCTCCAGGGCTATGTGAATCACTTCAGATATCCAAATTAGGACCTTCAGCTTAGGATAGGAAATATTTTTGCTTACAGGCATTTCTGTCCTACTTCAGAGTAGCTGAAGCAGGTCTGAAGCTCTGAATGTGAAGCTTCTTTCTCAGGTTACCCAGGTTGTCCTTTTCCATTTCATGCACCTGTCCTCTTCACCTGACAGACACTCTGTACCTGAGGTACTTCTGTGCCTCATAAGGAAATGTACTCAGTTGTGTCTTCAAGGCCAATAAATCAGCTGTTCACGCGATAACTGAGTTGTTGTTCTGGAAGTAGCAGGGTGAGCTGGTCTAGGTTAGTTATAGTATGGAGATAGATATATACATTAAAAAAAAAAAGTAGAGTATGAATATATGTATATATAGCTGCAGAGCTCCAGAGAGGAGTTGGATTTGAAGGTAAGCAGGTGTGGTGGAAAACTAGGATTTTTCAGGAAGCATTGGCCTTGGGTTTACTGAGAAGGAAGTATAAATATTTGAGGTTGTGATTTTAATGTGTTTATGAGTGCCCGTGACTGTATTGTATGCTTTGGGCCTATGATTGCCTGCGAATTACTGAGCCTGATCACTGGGGATTAGGTCAGGCCACTTTACATATGCCATTGAATTAGTGTGGATGAAGTTCAGTGGTGAAAAGTTTTAAGATGATTTTTATTTAAAACTTTGAATTTTGAAAACACAGGAGTATTTTAACAAAAATCCAGAGAGGAGGAGAAAAAATAGTTCCCTTTACTTATTTTTATTTATTCACACATCCTCTACTTGGGCTTTTCAAAAGCACTCTGTTCTGTATAAGAAGCATTGGTTTTCAAAGTCCATTTGTAAACTAAATTTTCATTGGGTGATTTAGATCTCTTATGTGGAGCAAAAATTTCCCACAAAGAAACTGATCCTAACAGAAACTTGTTGCAAGCTTTTGTGCAATTGTATTAAAATTTTCAGTCCACAGAATTATGTGTATGCAACATGTTGTTACAATTTCACAATGTTAGTGTATTTCTGAGTCAGTTCCCTACACAACTTTTGAACACCTAGGATTTCAGATTTTATAGTCCAAGAATTTCCTAAGATTATTACAAACTGTTGGTGGGGTTTTTTTGTTCTTGTTTTTTTTCTCCGCTACTCACAGAAGATTGTTATGCGATCTTAAAAGAATGGTAGAGAATCACAGTATCATTTAGATTGGAACAGACTTTTAAGTTCATCGAATCCAAGTGTAAACCTAACACTGCCAAGTCTACCACTAAACTATGTCCCTAACTGCCACCCTAGATTAGAACCTTGTATTTCCTTTCGGTTATAGGAACTCCTCACTGGCATGACATAAATATCACGACATTAAAATCCCAGGTTGTCCAGTCAACCTTGTAGTGGTTGCTTTTTTCTACTGTAACAGCTGTAGGCAGTGTCGTGCTTTGGGGCTCTAAGCCTGAGCTGAAGAAAGGTTCCTTGTTGATTCTGATTTCTTTTGTAATCCCCTTTAATATTTGTTTGATCTATCTTCTGAAGTAGAATGAATCGGAGGGAAAAGACACTGTTAAAAGGGCATCGGCTTATATCCAGAGGGAGTGTTTAACATCAGATACATGTATTGACAGTGAAAACCCATGCTTAATTCTTTTCATTGTGTTCTCCCATTGAGGAGAATTTGTCTCAATTTTTTTTTTAAGTCTTTGTTATTAAAAACTTGATGCTTGCTTTCTTTCCACAGTTATCAAAACCTGAGAAAGTTGCAATTCCAGAACGCTATGTTGAACTGGAGCCAGAAGAGCCTCTTTCTACAGAAGAACTGGCAGCAAGGCAGCGTAAAGCAGAAAAGATAAAGAATATTCTTACTAAATCAAGGTCAGGTTTTTTTCAGATCTTGTAGAAGGGTTGGTATTAAACATTGGGAACTAACTTCATACAACAGTCTAATTCCTATTGAATTATCTAAGGGTGACCTGTGGCTTTTAGAAAATGCACACAGCATTTATGTAGTGTACTTAAAGCTCCTTTTTAAATGGAGTAGGAGAGATAATGACACATTTTCTGTATGTCTATTTTCGTGTTCAGAGCATCCTAAAATATTAGCAGGTCCTTACCAAGAAACTTGCAGATGAGAGTGAGGAGGAAGGAAAGGCACAGAACTGGCCAAAAGTAGAAGAAAAGTCTGTGTGAGAGCAAGTTTATGTTGTCTCCAAAGAGCTGGAGTTCTGAAAGAACGCTTTTGGCTCCTTACAGCTAATGTAGAGTCAGCTGAAACATTCCGTTTCAGGATTTTGATTACCTCAAGTATCTGCTGTCTCTTTGGAAGACAATTAAAGAGGCTGTGCCTGCGGACAGCCAGATTATACCTTTTCCTCCACACACTAACAAGAAATTTTATTAATAACTTCAAATAAATAACATTTTTTGGTAGTGCTTACATGTAAACAGCGTGTTTACCACAAAGGACTTTCAGATGTACTTCAGGCTGTGCAGGAATTGTGACTGAATATGTAAAGGCTGCATCGTTTGTCTTTGTGTGCTATAGTCGTTTATGTACAATATCTAACACTACTTTGAAGAACTTCAGTAAAATAGATGAGATCTGAAACCTGCTGTACGAATTCAAGCTTGTTCTCCTCTGCATGGTGGATTCTTCTTTATGTTTGTAAATGTTAATGTTGCTTTGCACTTTCCCACTAGTATGCACAATCTACAGCCTACTGTTGCCCAGGACAAACACAGCTCGATTGATTTAGATTCACAGCTGCAAGAGCAAGAGCGCATCATTACCATATCATACGCTTTGGCTTCTGAAGCCTCTCAGAGGAGCAAGGAGGTAGCAGGTAATACTTAGTTATTTACGAAATAACACCTATTTCTTACCAGCTTCTAAAGTTATGTGGGGTTGTTGCTGAAATCCTGGCATGAGAGAGTTTTAGTCATTCGTATTCAAAATAGTGAAAAGTATGTATAGATAACAAATTTTCAGAGATTTAAGATTTATGTTGAGTATTTGGCCTCCAATGGACAAGGTGAAGGGGGCAAAACATTATGATCAGTAAGTTCAGAGCTTGGAAACTTGCTCAAACTTATAGTACTAAAAAATGAACATTTTCATTTAATTATATTAAATTAGGTGTTTCTATGTTCATTTTTTAAAAGTAAATTGATCTGTGACTTAATCAAGACAAAAGGATTTTTTTTTTTTTTTAACACAAACATTCCCTAGTCCGGTGATTGAGATTAGAGTACAATCATTTGCAGCTTGAGCTGTGTAACAACAGGCTGAAAAAGACATCGTAAAATGGGTATTGCCATGTTTCTGTCTGGTGACCAAGATAAGAGGTCAGAGCAAGACAGTCGTGCATGAATTCTGCTTGATGCCTGGAAATTAATAGATCCTTTGCAATGCGTTACTAAAAGTGACAATTTCACTCTTGATTGCTTTATAGTTGGAATAAGTAAGAAAGCTCAAAAGATTTGTATCACTCAGTAATACATGCAGCAGCTATTCTAGCAAGTATGTGACTGGCCATTTATAACTGGCACAGCTCACTGTTCCAGTGGAGAATGGAAATAATGGAAACTTCAGCTATGATGGAGAAAAAATATGCACATTTCTCATCTGAAGTTGTCAGTTTAAACTTATGGCACTTGCCACAGAAGCCCTTAAGACCTTCCCATTAAAGACAGATTATTCCAATGTCCAGATGCGTAACATGCATCTACAGTAACAGACTGTTGACTGAATGTGGCTGTATGCTCACGGAGGCAGCGGCAGCTCAACCTGAGGGGAACGTCATTTTGAGGGGATGGAATACATTTTCGAGATACAAATCTTGAGACTTCAGAGAAGTTCTGTGGGTAATTTAACTGACACAAAATGATTCACTGAGGAGTCTCGACACTGTAAAAACAAAACAAACAAAAAAACCCCAGAACTATGAAATCTTGGGAGGATTTCGGGAATAACCTTTTGGACCTTCAGGCATCTGTATGTCAAAACGGCTTCTCCGCAGGCAGTTTGGTCCCGCTTCTGGTGACCGGGTCCCTGTAACAGGGACTTGCACAGCTTGGTTCTGGAGAGGGGCTCTGTGTTCCAGGAGGTATGAACCACCACAGCATTTTGCCACAGGAGTTCTAGCTTTTCTGGGAAAAGGTAGCATCGAAGCTAAGACCAGCCAAGATGAATGCTGCCCATACTTGACATTATTCCTCATTGTCAGTACACCAAGAGCAGAGTGCCTGCCGTGCTAAGTCTTCATGTGACCCATTAACTTACTGCTGGGTGTGCATGAAGCAGTAACTGTACAGTACTGAAATATGGTTGATCTTTTTACGTTGTATAGTGAATGTAGTAGCTGTGTTTCATTGCTACAGTTTTTTTGGTTTATATTTTGATTTTTTTATTGTAATTATATCAAAAATGTGGTCACCATGTATTCTTAGCTATATGTAACCACAGAAATTTTCCTAATTCTTTAGTTCTCCCCAAAGAGGGGATTAAAATGTCTATTGGCACTGAAATGTTTAAATGGTGCGTGAAAACATTTGCAGTCAGTCGCAAGATGATTTTTAATTTTCTTTCTGAAGTATAGTAACTAGCTCTTTTTGTTTTTCAGACACTTAAAAAACTTTAACATAGTAGCAAAGGACTTGATTCTTTAAGGAAGTCCAAACCTTTATGTCCATGCAGATCTTCCCTTGCCACTTTTGTTGTATCTCAGATACTCACTTCTTGTAAGGTGTCTTGCTTTGATTTCAATTATTACGTACTCCTTTCAAAACAAACACCTTTCAAGGAATTCCAAAAAAAGCTAGCGTAGTTTGGTTTTAATAGAAAATATACAAACCGTAAGAAGAGTTCAGGTTTTTTAGTTGTGGCCTATTTTCTAATGGTCTAAAGTTGTTAACAAGAAAATCATTAGATACTTTGCACAGCTGATTGTGCATTCTCGTTTATTCTAATTTTACAGGTTCTTTAACCTTCTTATTTTTGTAATTTTATTTTTTAAGTATGGATTGTCATTTGGTCCATGTTGCAAACCGTATCTGAAAATCCAGAACTAAATGTCTACATTTTTTTACAAAGATTTACTTATGAAAAAGACTGAAGCTTAACTTTTCCCATTTTGGGGGGGGAAGCATTAAGTTATGTTAAGATGCTGTGATAATGTAAATGTCTTATAAAATAATTATGCATTTATCTAATCCTTGTAAAGCAGCATTTTAGAGTTCTGCTGTTCATAGTAAGATATCAGCCTTGTAAGTTGAAATCATGCCAACAACCTGAAAAATTAAAATCATATGTAGGAATATCAAGAAGTAATTTCCTAAATTGTGTGCTTTGGAAATGGGTCTACCTTTGGCCCTCCAAAATGTAAAAGCAGAATTTAAGACTCGGTGTCAATCTCTTTAGTTTTATGATTATGGTCTTTAAATACAATACCATTACTCTGTTTTATAAACAAGGATAGTTTTAATTATTGTATTCTTTATCCTGAAGTTTCAAGCTGAGATCGGAAAACTTATTTACTATATCCTGCACTGTACTAACCAAAATGTTATATGCATATGTAAATTTTTGTGTGCGATTTTTCTGTACATTATTTTTGTTTCTGCTCATTGGCATATAACAAAGGAAATGCTGAAAACCTGGACAACCTCAGTGAAATCTTGAAATCAAATTAGCAAATTAGGTGCTATTCCAGAACTGCAGTTTTAAAACCAGGGCTTAATTAGGGTATAGCAGTGTTGCATGCCTTAAAATGTTCCAGTGAAACTTCAGCTTAAGATCGATTGTCCATATTCTCATCAAAACAGGAATGTTTATTTGCACAATTTATGTAAGTAACAGGAAAAAAAAGGCAGGAAGAAATGTTCTTTAAATTATGTTCCATGTAACTAAAAGAGTGTAACACCTCATTGCCTTACTAATCAGGTTTCCTATTCACATGGTAGAAAATTCAGGTGGCTCTGTTGTGATATGAATGTTTGATTGTGCAGCCTAATTCCTGTATGTGATCCCTTCTAGCTCAGCAGTTGACCTATCCATCTAAAGCACCCTCACCTTCTGTACCACAGTCACCTCACTCCCCCTTAAGCAATGGATTTCACTACACATTTGTTTAAACACCTTAAAAGTAAGAACTAACTGCTCTCGGCATGTCTGATTTGCCATTGTGCCTTTTCTGTGGCTTGCTGAATTTTAACGTTTTTACTAAACCTAAATTAGATCCAAATGAACGCGTGCATCTATTTTTCAGAAACCTTTGATTCTTGTGTAGTAAATACTGCTTCTAATGAGCTAACATGTGGGCTGATAAAGTCTGCACATAACTGCTGTCTCTTTGCGGATAAGCTGCTTCCATGATCTTACTGTGGTGAAGGAAAGAGACTTCTGTACTCTTGGGAGCATGGGGCCAGATTTTCAGCAGCAATTTGTACTCCGGTGGCTAGTGCTGTGTGCCCCTGTGGCTGCCACAGCTCTGCGTGGGTGTCTCTGCCCGCGCCTGGTGTACACGGCTGCTGCTCGAGAACCCAAAGCGCAGACAAAAGTTGTATAAGCAGGGGGTTGGTTTGTGGGCTGGTATCTCACACATCAACTAACATCGGAGTCTTAATTGAGGTGAGCTGAAAATTTGGCCCTTTATAATTAATTCTACAATACTGTGTTTGACTCTTTCATGTGTTTTTCATTGAATTGTATTAACAGAAGACTTGATTTTTGTCTCTCTTTATGTTATTTTGCCATTCCAAGTATTGAAAGTATGATTTCATTGTCCTTAAAGAAATGTGTATCATCTCTTCCCAGTAGTATTTTCAGAGTTTTCTCTATTTGAAATAGGAAAACCTGTAAATACTATGATACTTACCTTCTAAGTGTGCCCCTAGTTAAGACGCTTCCTTTGAAATTATTCTGACCTTTCTGATTTCTTCTGGCCTAATTTTATTGCCTGCTGTTGGACAAAAAGGTAAAGCATAGATGAAGTAGTAAAGGGGATTGGTAGAGTGAATACTTCAAATAGTGTTATTCTTTAGATACCTTTGTTTTCATTGTTGCTAATCTGAGTCAAATATCTTTGGGGAAAAAGAAAAAAGCACATAGCAGAAAGGCCCAAGTGATCTGCCTTCAACAAGGCCTGTGAAAAATGACAAATTTACATCAGGAGAGTTGTATAGGCATTAGGAGCCTCTACAGAACATAATGGAAATAGCTCTTTGCTTTTCTGGTTCAGTTTATCTTGCTGAGGACCAGATTCTACCATCTTTGCTGTGTCTGAAAAACACCTGACTCTACTATGATATCCAGAGATATGCCAGTAGATTACTACTGTCATCTTTGCACGTGAATAAAGTACCCATGTGTGGCCTCAATAACCCAAAAAAATAACTGTACGGTCCCAGGGTGTTGGACTTGAGCAGGGGGCTTGGACCACATGACCTTCAGAGGTCCCTTCCTACCCCATCCATTCTGTGATTCCAGACTGACTTAAAACCATGGGTATCGCATGTATACATATGTAAGTATAGAAATATATCTGCATATATATGTTAAAAACTACATTTTATTCAGGAAAATTATCAAGAAAATAGTTGCAATAATAACCAGCAACATGCAGGAGTTTGAGCGTCAGTGGCGTCATGAGAGAATTGCTCACTTGGTGTGTCTGTTTGAATTGTTCATCCCGTCAAACTGCAGAAGGTCTTAATAAAAAAAAAAAAGTTTCCTGAAAGTGCTTACTGCTTGGCATTAGTGTACTCACTTTAATATTTAACCAGGTTTTATTTTACTTCATGCTAGCCAAAGCAGTAAGCGAACACTGAGATAAGACTCAAAGCAAATCCCACCTGGTGATGCCACGTGGAAGGCAGAGGAGACTCATTGCCAGCTTTCTGTGAAGATACTCGTCGACTGATGACATGTTCTTCTGGAAATACTTTCAGAGAAAAATAGGGGGATTTTCTATGAAAATGAAGAGAATTGCAGATCATTTTATTCTGACTTCAGTTTAGTTCAGACTTTTTGTATGAATAAATGGCACTTTTAATAAACTCTATAAAATACTGACAATGTATTTTTAGAACAATGTATTTTAGCATTTTTTTTTAATCAAGGGCTGAATTCATTTTAAGAGAAACTGCTTGCATAGATGTTAAAAGATTCTGTTACTTCCCCCTCAGGCTCAGATGCACAATGTAAAGTTTAATGAAAAAAATGTAAATTTGAACAAACGTAGGAGCACATTCATAGGGTATGGGTAGCGCGAACGCCAACAAGAGGTTTGCTGAAAGGGTGGTTTGGAGTGAATATTTTTGTAGAGTTAGTCACCTACCCTTTTGCCCATTAAATAATACATTGCAAGGAACTTTTAGCTTGAATTTCTAAATGTCAGTAACCACTGTATCACTGAAATTTTCCACGGAAGCCATAATGAAAGCCAGTTTTAACTCCTGTTTCCTTTTTTGATCCTGTGGGATTAACTTGCTGGTGTCAATACGTGATCTGCTAGGTTGCTCTTGCCAGTAGTGCTGTCCCCTCAGTAACAAACAGCTAACAAATTATATTTTTTTGAAAGTTGAGATGTTAAAGAAGAAAACTTTCAATTAAAGTATGTGAAGTAAGCAATAAAAAAATATAATAGGATGTGTCATTTTGCTAGTAAATATGTATTTTTATTTTGATTTTTTTCAATAAATGTTACAATATGATGTATTGACTAGTATTTATCCTGGAAACAGCAAAACTAATGTCATGTGGCACCTGCTGATTTTGTATGTATGTTCACCTGGTGCTTAACTGTGCTGAACTTCAGTGTTTTACTTATGTAAAGGGCAAAGGATGAGGTAGTTACATAAGGAGAAAAGAAGATTAAATTAATTGCTGCAACTACTTTACTTGAAAAAAACCTGTAGGCGTTGAATGCAAGACATGCAAAAATGTCTCAATATTACGTAATTATTAGTTGAGTTCGGCTCTGGATGAGAAAGGACTGAGAAATACTTCTGCAGCATTTCATGAAACCCCTAACTTGTTTATTTGCTGTATTCAAGTAATAGCTACAAAACCCTTAAAACTGATTGACCTTCAAGTTTCAGACTTTAAGACAAATCATATTATATTAACGCTATACTCAGAAATATTCTTCAAAGTATATATATAGCTAATGCAATCTATTTTACCTCAATACTGCCAGTATCAACTTCAAAACATTTTGCCAAAATAATGATTTATTTTTGCCTTTATAAAAAGTTTTGAAAGCATAAATGAATATTTTGCAAGAAAACATTAATTTAAATAAAATGTAAGTTTGAAAAATGGTATATGTACATATTAAAATATTAACATAACTGCCTTCTCTTGCCTCTGTCTTATCTGCTCTCTTACCAGTGTCCATAGGGTTGAACATCCCGAGTCATTTGTGCTGATCCCACATTTTGCTCTTCTTGGTTTAAATCCCACTGAAGTTCCCCAGTTCTGCACTTGTTGCACTGGGATTTGGATCAGGTGCCCCCTACACCAAAGTGTCATTTTTATTTTCTTTTTTTTTAGGAGTGTTTCTTAGCATTTGATTAAATCTGTCTTTATTCTTGAATAGAAAGATTTTTCAGGGCTGTCTGCTGAACACAATCACTACGATACTGTCCTTCCTGTCTCGTAGGGACGTAGGTTTGTCTGACGCATGCTAGCCCTTTCAGTTCTGGTGACATAAAGTATCAAAAGTAACTTCAGTTTAAAAACCAAGAAAAACCCTGGAGGCATCACCCAGTAACACATGCGCTGTGTGTGAGCAGGGTAGTGACCGAAGAGAGGGCTGGTGGGCCACTGGCACAGCCCATTTCAGTAGCGGCTAACCGGCAGTGATGTACACTGCAGCAGTTCCCTCAAATGACATCAGTTTGGTGGGGACCAGTGGAAACGTTTAATTCTTCAGAAACTTCATCTCTAGAACAAAGGGTAAAGAAGCGGTTGGAAGTATTTTTGTGTCTCGGTGTTGACTCTGCGAACTGGAGAGCGAGGATTTGAGAGTGCAAGTACTTGACCTTCAGACTCATGCGGCAGCACCTCGGAGCTGAGCTGCCTGTGACAGGCTCGTGCTGTTTGTCAGGCACACAAAGGAGCCCTTGACCACGTGTTTCGTGGGTCAGTGAAGCAGCATTCCTTCGCCAGGGCTTTGTTGAGCAGGAGGGACGAGTATGTGGCCATAACTGGTGGGTGTTCAGCCCTGGGTTCCTGAGCTGCAGCGGCCATCGACTCTGAATTCCGTCCACTGCCCTTTGGCTCTGCAGGTTGTGGGAGGTGTGAATTTTCGTTCCTTTGACCACACGCACACGTTTTGCTCATTCACGTTTGCATGAAAGACAAGGGTTTTGCCCTAAATAGTTATGCCATTAATGTTTTTAACAAAACTAGCCTTTCTAAAGATTTTGTTCTGTGTCCATAGTTAATCCTGTATCTGGGAAAAAATTATCAACATAATTTTTCTTCCAAAACTTTGCACTGAATATGTGAAATGCTGTTCTCTAGTGACCATCCTTTTTGCAGGGATGGGTGTATTTTTTAAATAATTAGGACTAATTTTCATATGCGTGTAGTGTTGTGGGCCAGTTTGGTTTTTCAGTTCTGTTTCTTTTAATCAAAATGCTGTTTTGTAGCTGTTACACACTACTCTCTGATATTAAGACAGGAAAAAATGATGTCTACTTACAGGTTGATATAATTTCGATCTGAAAATGGCTTGCTTTTTCCTCTGCTTATTAAGCAGCTTGTTTGGGACCAATTATAATTAAACAGAAATTCATTAGAAAGCAGTATCCATTCTTCTTCTGAAGGCGATGTTTTCTAATTAGTGTCTTGTAATGTTACACCAAGCAAAAATGATGCAAACTCCCTTCCCTTATACATCTGTTTTCAGTTTCTTCAACTAAAATTATGAAAATTTTATTACACGGCTGAGTTGATAGAGCTACAGCCCGATACTCATAAGTCACACTGCTTTCACCTGTTTGAACTTGCATAGCTGTCCTCCGCCTTTTTTTCCACTCCTGTTATTTGGAGTTTGTAGGCGTTGCTGGGCTGTTAGGAAATCCTGTAGAGCCATAGAGCTGTTGCTTGTCTTTGTGCTTCTAAAGCTGCTTATTTTGAAGGACTGGAGGGTAGCAGTAGTTCAAGCCATCCAGGCTGTTTTGGTACAGTTGGGAAGAAAACCAAGCTAGAAAGGTTTTTCAGGAAGCAACTGTGTTAAGGGGTTCTAGTCTGGAAAGCTGCTTTTGCCTGGAACTAAAAGCTGCTGAAAGAT
>Ga0181612_159218_pt1 | contig 30228 bp, 14 predicted proteins | sample HoacroProtozoa21_FD_119630 | JGI IMG/M metagenome (GOLD analysis project Ga0181612, IMG submission 119630) | Hoatzin crop microbial communities from Cojedes, Venezuel. Combined Assembly of Gp0051906, Gp0051904, Gp0051908 | reverse complement strand
AGACTTAACAATGCAGAGAGAACTTAGGTCTTACTTATTTGCTCATCTGTCCATGTCTAAGTCTTCAGATGTCAAAAGAAGGGTTGAAAGCCTCTCCGAAAAGCATTAGTATCCAGCTCCCAGAACCCGATGTTGTAGGTTCATCACTGAGCATTGTTGATCTCAACAAGATTTTACGAGGTCCTTTTGGCAATCTGTACTGAATACACGCACACAGGGAAGCAGTACTCAAGTAAAAACCTTCACATTCTTCAGCTGAGCATTGCAAACCAGGAACACTGTGACTGTCATGTTTGCATGAACTCTTCTTATTTAGTTGACATGTAGATTGTTTCATTGTGACACTCTTTAAAGATAAATCTCTATTATCAGTGAGTGGATATAAACTGTACAGAAGGATGGGCCACGGTCATCCGAATCTCATCATGCTGAAGCCTGAAGAGTGTCATCCCAGATGCACTCAGATGTTATCTGTGGGATCTGAAGTTTTGGGATTTTTTTTTCCAAAAGCTGCACTGCCCAGTTCTTGTTTATTCTATGCAAGTCAATAGTTCTTTATTTCATAAAAGAGTTCATCTACTTTTGTTACTTGGCTTTGAGAAGAGTCTTTAGTCTTTAGCAAGGGTGTGTCTTCCTGTTCTCAAGAGCCTGTCTGCCAAAGGAAACACTGACAAGAACGTCAAGGCTCCAGAGGAACCGCTTTTGCACTCATACATGTTTTGAACAAACAAGATTGTGTAGAGTAAGAGTTTGCAAGGTTTTAAGGTAAGTTTATTTCTAAATGAATGTTGACACAACAGAATAGAAAGTTTCAATACAGTATTTATTGCAATTTATCCTTTTCAACTCCTACATACAGAACGTATTAAAAGCATACAACATAACTGCATTATTTATACACCATATATGAAAACCGTATCCCAAAATACTTTCCAGAGTATCTGGAATAAATCACAGGAGAATACTTGTTATGATACAGTACAAATGTAGTACATTGTACTGTGTACAGTACAATTTGTATTTAATGCACTTTCTGAGACATATCTATATGGCTTTTATTGATGTTTACAGAAATCTTACTAGTTTCTAATGTGGTAGTATGAATTAACCCAATCTCAAATTGACAAAATTTATAGTGAAGTGTTACAGTCTTTTCAGTCAGATTTGTTATTATCTATGCTAATATACATTGCTGCTGATTTGACTGGAAAGCTCTACATTGTCATGTAACACAATTATATAAATACTGTTCCTCTCCTGTTCTTCACAGTTACCAAATTTAGATGAGTAATCCAATCAAATGATGGTCATCCAGTTCACTGCATGTCAAAATGCTCTTCTAGCATAGACTTCAATCCTTATTTGTTTTAGAAAAAAAAAAAAAATCATCAGTCAAGACAGAATTTACATAGAAAACTTCTACAGGAAAAAAATCAATGCTTAGCTGCAGTCTTGGTAAAGTCTTGAGCAGGTGATCATCATTTTTCAAGAGCTAAAATAGCTTGCAGTATTTTCAGAAGAGATCCTCAGGAGTGTATGAAAAGTAGAATGAAGATCCTTTTGTGTCAGAACAGCATTTTGATACTTCATCCTGCTCTCTCCTACCATTCACTGAGCACCTCACAGTCATCAGTTTCTGTTTTCTGAATTCTGACCAAAACCAGAGGGATAAAGTATTTTCTTTTTTAAACTTGTCAGTTAATGTATTTTACAAGAACGTACATTTCCTTTATAAATACCACCTTCATCCATTCATCTTAAGTTTGAAGGTAACTGTCACAAACCACGGTTCAGAATTAAATTCCTAAAATATAGAGGGGCACAAAAAATGCTATAAAGGCATTATGAAATGAACTAAAGCTGCACGCCTAATGGACATTAATATGGCCAGTTGGGATCAGTTTTTAGCATCTTTCTCTTCAGATACTGTCCAAGTATTTGCTGTTACCAGCCAGTAGAGGGAGACAGGATTACACACGTAAAAAACTTGTCCCTGAAATCTGAGTTAGGTCATTACCCATCATCTTTTGGGTTCATCAATATTTAAATGTTTTCTCATTTAGAATTTCACTTCATGATATTAGTTGTTCATAACCATAATTCATTTAGTTATTGATCAAGTTAACTGTTATTTGGGAACATTGCTCGGCAAAACCAGTCTCCCAAATTCACTCAAGCAAGTTTTGATGAACTTCATTTAATCAAAAATACCCTATGCACAGTTAAGACTACAGCTTTTCCATGTGTCAGCTGTGTCCATGTCTTTGGTATTCAGGTACAAGACAATTCCTCTGCTTTGCATAGTGAGAGGGTGCTTTGTCTGAGGACTCTTTTTATAGGGAGCAGACTTCATTCTCGGGGACCACCTCCTCAAGCCCTTTCCCACTCTAGAGGTTTTGCACCTTGAGAAGCTATTTAAGCAAATGTGCGGTATTATGCCTGTTTACTAATGTGACAGCTGGAGGGTCTTCTTTGCCCTTTTGATATCTATGAGATCTTTTGTACTCCCTCATCACATGTGAAGTAAACAGAGCTATTAGAGCTATAAAAACTAACAAAGCTTTTAGAGCTATTAAAACTAACAATGTATTTTTTTATTATTCTTTTTAAAAGAAACGTTGAGCAGCTGTTAATGTTCACAACTTCTATACCAGTGAAGATCACAGGCTTCCTTCACAGAGTAGATAATTTACCTTTTTGTTAATGGCTTTGTTTGCAACTATTTCTTGATTTTTGTGCATAATACAACCCATAATACTGTGTTTGACTTTTTAGAAAGAATGACCATTTTAAGTTCTCAGGAATTGAACAGGTCACAAGTTAAAAAATAGCTTTTGTGCAAACAGAGGATGATCTGAGCACAAAAGCTAGAGAAGCTTGAGCTTCCCATTTTATTTTGTATATGCTTTGATTGTATCAAGTAATTAATGTTCCTGCAAGATACCTGTACCACATCAAAACAGGCTTTATTTAGTAGTTAAACAGCACAGCTACAGAATAAACAAAGTTCTCTAACATATTCAGAAACCCATGAAATAATGCAGGAGTAAGACTTGGATTATGAGGTCAATATTATTATTTTAAATACAACTGTAATGAGTATACTTAATTTGAACAGACAGTACTGAATTTAAGAGCTTGCATTAGACTGAAGATAAAAGCAATCACTTTGTGAAGCCCTGTGGCGAGGTGAATACCTCCTGGGACTGATATTCAATACAACAACAATATTAATCATACAAAACATAAGTTTTTTGTTTTCTATAGCAGTTACTGTAATAAAAATGTCCTTCATTCATGTTAATAGAACTACAAGAAAATATTTGTAATTCATTTTAGTTCACCGAGACTGGGAGATCAAAACAAGATGAAAATAAATATACCCTCTATATATTTAAGTAAGTTCAGTAGTAGATGCAGTCGTTCCTGCTCGTACTTTGAAGTCAAGGATAAGATTTTAAGTGCTTTGGGGAGAGGAAAAAAAAAAAAAAAAGAGTACACAAAAATCAAAATCCTGATTCAGGATTACTATTGCTGTACGAATTGCAGGGACTGCTGCAGGTTGCTGTAGGCAAAATTCTGTTTAATGCAAATTCCTTCCTCTAATGGAACAGTAAATAAAAAGTGACAGGGATTTTCCTACACAATTACTACTGAATCTATCACCAGTAGTCACTCTGTCCCATGACTGAGGAAGTGCAAACCAATGCCTCGGTCCAACACAGCAAAATCCATTATAATCTGCTCTATCGCTTATTGTTTTGAGCAACAAACACAACATTCATCTGCACGCATTGGGGGAATTGTTTGAAACAGCCCAGCTGCATCTCTCCCTCCCAGCAAAAGAGTGCTGGTTACAAGTGAACTTATTCCAGGTGAACAGAGCCCTCGACTATACCATGTCTCTGTGACAGACTAATGCCTTCCGCCAGCATAGTTTCAGATACTGCTTCTAGTAGTATTGAAAATAAAATATATTAGAGCTTCATTACACAAACAGAATTACAACACAATTGGAGAAAAAAAACCTGTACAGCTATACAACGCCTTCTTCACAGGCATACGAAGTAACACATTGCACTAGACAGCTTCTAAAGAAGCAATATTGACTGCTGTTTCACTCATCCTGCTTCTTCCATACCCCCCTCACAGTCAGTGTCAGTAGTAACTTCAGATACAAAGTTACTAAAAACCTGCTTTCCTTAGCAAGACTCCATGCTGCTGTTCTTCTCTATGACTTGATAAAAATTTATCTAATCAAGCTGCAAAGGCGCAAGATGTTTGCTCGTATTTAGAAAGCACGTGGACTTGGATGCTCAAGATGTACTGTTCTTTGTGTTAAATTCCAACACTCTCTTGAATGGGGTGTATGTCTTCATTGGCCTTGCGCTTTCAGGAGATCTTCTGTTCTCAGTACTTGTACTGTTAAGGAGACAAGAAAAAGCTCACAGAGTTAATGTCAGAGTATCAGACAGCTGGGCTGGAAATGCCACGGCAATGAACTTGTGCCTTGTTACTGATATTGACGGGCTAAAATAAAACTATTCAGTGTATTTGATGTTCCACATGTCTTTTCTATAATGCCACAGAGAATATTTGACAAAAACTGGCACGTACTAACAAGTTCACATGCAGGCATCTGCTGGAGCTTATATTAGAATGTCTAGCAATGCAGCTACTAGGACTAAGGATCTTGCAACAATAGGGACAGCAATACTATATTTAAGATCATAATTAATTGTGAGGGGTAATTCCATAAAATCTACACTGCACAGAGGTAAATTTCTGTGTAGAGATAAATCTCAAAAATAGGAAAAATATCAGATAAGTAGGGGCTGTGGTTACATACAGAGGGGCCCCAAATGATGTCAAACGACTAAAGAGGAGGATAGCGGAAGAACGCAAGGAACCTAGTTTTGGGACAACATCGAGAGGACAACAAAGAGAGCTTTCTGTTGGCACCCTGAGTGAAAAACACTGTTTTTGAGGTTTCAAAACCCATGCCATTAAAATATGCTGTAAGCTTTAAGTTGGGAAGGAAATTTTAGTTTGTATTGCAGCTTGCTGATTCCATATGCTAATTCACATTCCTCAAACTAAATTATTCAATTTGCAGGGCAGTTAAGATGAACAAGTTTACTTGTTGGTACTAAAAATAGGGTGCAATGGTCCTCCTTACCTTACTGTTTTGGTTTCTGTTTTGCCCTTCCCTGTGGTGACTTGTTGGGGGAAAGATTCAAGTTCAAGTCCATAGCTTTGCTCCCAGGGCTCAGTACAACCCTGCTGCAGTGTTCAGGGCAGAGAAAGGGGAGGAGAAGACGGGGAGGCACAATACCTGGATCTTTACAAGGCCAGGCTCCAGAGCCACTGGCCACCACCGATCAGAGACAACCATCCCAGTGGTAATGTTACCGGGCTGTTTACTGGGCAATCCTCCACCTAGGGCTAAGATATCTCCAGAAACTGCTGCAGCTCTGAACTATTACTGTTGGTGCTACCTGCCCTTTAAAATGGTACTGGATGCATCTCCCGGAACACAGAGAATAAAGCATGCATGAAGCCAGCATTAACCAGCCTCAGGGTAGAGCTGTCCTTTGTCTTCTGCTGCGCTGCCAGCAGACACACTTCATCAATATTTCCCATATTTCACAAAGTCAGATCTCTTGACTTCTAGCTTTACTCCCTGTTTAAATCACGCTACTGTAAATAAGTATTCCCCACGGGTTTGCAATATGTTTGCATCTTAAAAAAAACCAAAAAATCCTGTTCTGTAAGTCACTGAAGTACACTGCACCTAGCAGATGTGCTCTCTCTAACAGTTTCTTAGCGCAATGGCTTACTAATACAGCACCAATAAGGGACATTATGAAGAAGTTTCGTATGAACAAGCAGAAGAAGTAAATACCTGTATGGAAGATCACATCCTACACCAGTATCTCTGGTTTCTATGTTGGTCTTTTGTTGGTTTTCCATTAAGTAGTCCAATTTATCTTGTAATTCTTTATTCTAGAAAGCAGCATTTTTCATCACAGGTTTATTTTATCTAAATTATGTTAATTAAACAAGGAAATAAAATTGCATATTGGCTTTCCCCACAAGAAATAATGTAAAAGTATTTATTGAGAAAATAAAGGAATCCTTACTTCTGAAAAAAAAATGATACCAACAGTTTTATTCAGAAGCTTCTGTTTTAAATAATTATAATACTGTTACAAAATTGTATGTTAAGAAACTCAGCATGAATGTTGAGACTTTGCATTACATACATTCCTCGTGACTGGTGTCAGAAGTTTGATTTCCATGCTGAAGAACAGCAAATACATATAGTAAATATGCATCCAGATAACATCAGGTGACATTGGTTCAAATTTTATTTGGTTTCATAAAATAATCACAATAATATAAACTAAAAGGTAATGCCTTACCTCACATTCTAAGAAAGATATTTTTTCTAAAAGCTGTATTATAAATAATTCCTTTTCTTTTACTTTCTTCTTTAGCATTTCAATCTGTGAAGAAAAATAAAACAAAGACATTTAGTTTAATGGGGATCGGTGGAGGAGGAAAAAGACCACAGAAAGAAAACATTCTTCAGCAACAACTGAATATTTATAGATATTCACAAACTGCTTTAATCCATGGATTAGCTATCATACCGTCCAATTAGGATTGTTTATATAAAGATGATAGATGTATACTAACATGGCTTTTAAGAATTTGTATTTTTCTGGAAGGAGAATGGAAACTCAAACTTTGTCATGTAACAAAGCATGCTAGGGAAAACTCCATCTTTGATTCAAAGGTCTTTACTCTAGTCAATTTCAACTACACCCAAAAATTTGTTGCACATTTGCTGTTTCTTGAAGGTCTGATTTGTTCAGTCATTTCCTGGCATACCAGACTCCTTGAAAAAAAGTGCATTTTCATTTTATACCTAGGGAATGGAAAGAAGTTATTTACAACATTAATGAAAATTAAAATGAAGTTAGCTGCACCAGAAGCATTGCATCTTAATACTGTTCTATATGGAACAGAAAACAATATTCCTTGTATTCTGGGACTTCTGCTGGTCATAGAGCCATACAACAAGAACTTCTGCATTAAATCTTTCTCCGCTACCAGCATAAGCAGGTATGACCAGAGAAACTGGGTATGACCCAAATTTCATACCAGTCCCTTGCTGCTGGCCCAAAGTCATTCTGACTGCGTGGAAATGGCTTTCTAAAGCTCCTAAAGCCACAGTTGTCCTTTTCGATTCTTCTGAACCCTTTGCTTAAAAGCAAGATTTGCTGTGTGATATTCATAGTGTTATCAGCAGTAGTCCAAGGGACCTGTTGACTGGCACAGAGGTCAGTTCCTTTCAGCTGACCCCATTTAGGAGACAATAGCATCTTGTGCAAACAAACTGAATTTTCTCCTTGGACCAAAGGAAAAGTCACTTGTTACTCTCTCTCAGCCCCCGCTGACTACACCTACTAAAATAGCGGCTAATAAAAAGAGCAAAACCGAACAATAGCTACATAACAACTTCAGTTGTTACTGCTTCCCCGGGAGGCAGTTCGGGTTATTACTCACAGCCAGCTGTAGACACACACCACTTCACAAGCTCAGAAGACAAGGTGCTTCCTGTATCTGTAGTTACAGCCTACTTCAGATGCACAAAGCAGTGTCTGAAATATTTCTAAGGAGAATCATCTGAAGTGCACCAAAAGATCAGTTTGAGGGAGAAAAGGGATTCTGCAACATGTTTGCGTGCAGGTAGGAAACTGGGAGAAGATGGATTTCCCACTGTGTTCTGTGCTCATGCAAGTCTTGGCCTACAGCAACAGCAACGAAAGCTAATAGCAGTGGATACTCTTTTTGCTCTCAGCGTTAAATGGTGTCAGGTCAGTGATTTTTCCAATTAAATTTCAGTCCACCTTTCTTGAACAAGCCATTTCAGGTCAGATGACATGAAAGTCAAACCCCCTACTTTCCCCCTATTAAGTCCATGGGAATGTGTCTCTCAACTGAGGTGCTGCAACATCATTAGCTAAACCCCTCCACCTGCTCCACGCCAGCTCTCTAACTAGGCAGAGCTCAGCCAAGAACTTCTGCTCTACCAAACAGTGCATTAGCTAAGGCAATTGTCTCCACAATTCATTAAAGTAAATTAAAGATATTAGAAGTTTCTGATCTTAAGCCTGAAAGCAGAATGAGAAGTAAATCAAGCTAGTAAATGGATAGTCCGCATCACAAATGAAATGCCAGAATCTGCCATGCACTTTTAGTAAGGTCTTTATTATTGTATATATTAAAAAGTGCGCCCCTTAAAACTATGTTAGATGAGGAAAGAAAGATATTCAAACTGCCATCACAGCACTAGAAAAGTGTATCCTGCACATTCCTTCACATTTTAGGGCAAAATGCCGATGGTGAAAAAAACCAGATCCATGTCTGCAGCTTTTTTGTCACAAGAAAACTATAAAAATACCTATGCATAGTAAAGAATAGGTATTTTCTGTAAAACTTCACAGTAAGTGAGGTAGCTTTATTTGGTCAGGTTATTGATTGGCTGTGGGCTTCATTGATGCCTGCTGTAGGTGACCCTGCTTCGGCAGGAGGGTTGGACTAGATGACCCACAGAGGTCCCTTCCAACCCCGAACATTCTGTGATTCTGAGATTCTGTGATACAATTTTAAGGAACAAAAGTATTCATTAGTAAAAAATTTATTGGACTTTTACTAAAGCAAATTCATTTTGTAGAACAGCCAAACTGAAATCAAGGCAAGCTCAGAATACATTAATATTCCCTGGCAGTCATGTTACATTGATATGCAAGAAAGACCATTTTTAAATACTTGGGTCAAATTTCCCATGCACTCTCACCAGTCACTTTTAAACTCTGTATCTTAAAATCAATTTTGTGAAAGAACATTAACAAACCCCTTCAAAACCACCAGTGTAAAACTTTTCAGAACGTCTGGAAACAGTGATTAGTAGAAATATTCACATCTTGCTAAAAGAGAATGATGAAATACTCAAAGGTACAATAATCAAAATAACAGTAGTACTATCAGCCTCCCAAAAATTTACTGCTAGGTATTGTAACACATTTTAACCAAAACATACAGAACTAAGAAAAAAATGAAGCAAAACAAATGCATAAATTAAAAATGAAAAGCTATAAAACCAACTCAAATTTAACTTAGTTGCCATCATCTTGAGTTATCACATCTCATTGACACAATGATCAGCTGTTACTTGGAAGAGCTAAAATGTCAGCTCCATACAGTAAGTGTTTTCAGCTGAACAGTTACAGAATATGAGTGCTACCATCATCCATCTTTCGCAAAATCAGGTATTTGCTTTTTTTTTTCCTTTTACTTCAAAGTACATGTAAAAACTATCAATGTCATCTAAAACCATTATAATTTCAGTTTTCAAATCACACAAACACAAAGATTGTAGTATTTTCAGAAAATCACAGAACATATTTTGATCTTCATATTTAATTACAACTTTGTTTAATAGTATGACTAAATTAAGTCTGCTATATCTTCACTGGTTCAATAGCTTCAGTCCTGCAAACAAATTCCACTTCAGAAAAGATAAACTGTTCTTTTAGGACTTCCAAGTGGGTCTTCTCTATTAACATTCTGTTCTCCTACCATGCATACAAGGAAATAATTTTAAGACTAGTAATCAGTACAACACAAAGACGACTGAAGTCAAGCATAGCTATGTGATCAGGGGAGGGTTTTGCCCTGACAGATAGCCATTCTTGTCATTGAAGATAATATACCTCATCAGCTGCCTATTCTGGTTTTTACATCAAACACAAAATATTTCTGTTTCCAAATAAATGATTGAATTATCTATTAACCAAAAGCAAGACCAAACTCTATGTGTTTCGTAGCCATTTATCTGAAGTTACATTCACTCTATGATAAAAAGGCTCCAAGATGTGAAATAAACTGTGAGAGTAACCATTGTTTACCAGTGTTATATACAAAAAGATTTACTGTAAGTTAAAATTAAATTTACATTTGTTTATTCTTCACATTGGCTACGGAGACACAAACTCCCTGAGGATGTTTTTGAGTTATTTAAACTAGAATAGTCTGAAGGCAAAAATGAGTGTGGACACCTTAAAATCTAACAGAGAATACAAAAGGAAGACCTTGAGGGACAGCTTTGTCCCTTTCCCAAACACAAACCTGAACTCCAAAAAGACATTTTGTAACTTGGCAGGAATGTTACCGCTTTTACTTGTGTGTGTGTGTGTGTGTGCGCGCGCGCGTGTGCATGTGTGTGTGCGACTGAACCATACACAACAGCACTCCCCGCCTCATTTTAACATGTTTACATAGTACCAGTCAGAACCCATTAAATTAGTCTACTTTGTCCCTCTGAAGAATTATGCCAGACTTTTACAAAGCGCCTTCTTTTCTACAGTACGGACAAGAGACAATGCAGTACTATATCATCACATGCATAAAGTCTTAGTCTAGCAGTAAAACAAAATGGAATGATTAGACCATGCAGATTACAGATACGATAAGGCTGTGAATTGGGTAACTTAAATAAAACCTTTGGGTGGATCTTTTGAACATTATGAGCTCAAAGACACAGCACACAGACCAAATACATTCCAGGAGAAATAAATTCAGCAGTGGCTAAAATGAGAGGGGCTGTTACAGCACCAGGAAAAAAGTCCTGCAGTCCCTGCTTCTCAGATGCAGCAGAGCCACCCTTCAAGGCTGCTGCAGAGGGAAAGCAGGGCCAGAATGCAGCAGGGCACCCGTATTGCTTCATACGGGCATGCTGCACCCCCAGACACGGGGCCAAGTCGTTGTCTCAGCAGCTGCTGCAGTCCAAGGGCTGAAACAACTTCCAAAGTTATGACAAACCTTTAAACCTATCCACAGGCCTGACACATAGGACATATCCCACCAGAGTAGTGTACTACAAAAAGTTTATTTACTGAATAAGGACCTGAGTACACATCATCTTACGCCATTAGCACCAGGAGTAAGCAAACCTGATTTGATTAATCCTTGAGGGAATATCTCACAGGTAACCAGGAAAAACAAGAATAACTTTAGGGAATTACATTAATATATTACTATATTAAATAAAATGCAACCTTAATTCAATACATTTATATAAGTCACACTGCATGAAGTAAAAGTGATGGTTTCCTTTGAGAGAGGAATGTAACAAGAACACTGGATCACAATGATGATATTGGGTAAAAACACTTCAAAAATAAAATTCATGCCTTGTTACCTAATGTCATTTTGATTTTTCCATAAAACTGTTAGTTACAGCAAACAAAAATAAGATGATAACACACCACCATAAACCTGTATTGCACAAATCCAAGTTTCAAGAGTGTCTTTGTTTCAAGGAGTTGCATAAAGCAAGAGAACAACTAGCAGGTGACAGAGCAATAGATTTTTACTTTTGCTTGAATATAAGGTGAGGAGAAGCAAGACAGATCAAACACAATACTGAACTGAGGGCCTAACTGGTGGCCAGAACAGTCTAGAGACAGAAACAAATCCATGCAAGCCAAAGACTCTCAACTTCCATGGACTGACTTTTGGATCTGAGTCACTTCTGGACTGACTCGAGGAAAAAATTATCACCAGGATGTTCCTATGTTTTCTTCGCTCAGTGCCCGAGGCCTATAATCTGCCTCATCCTTGCTGTGTCTGCAGACTTCAGCATTTCAGCTCACAGCCAGCTCAGCACCTTGCTTCCAGATCTGGCTTTTGCACTACTACCCTCTCAGATTTCTCCATCATTTTCTACAAGCACTATTCAGGTACATCCTTCAGCCTCTCCTCTTCCAACCTTCTCTAGAAGTGCCCTGGCAGACTTTCCCTAGCACTTACCTCTTGAACTGACTTGCATTGTTAGACTGACTAGCTGGCTTTTTCCCTCCATATTTCTACAACCTTCACATCCACATTAAGCAGTCAAACAAAACTGCCAACCTATCATTTTACACTAATGACCCACTCATATAAATATCCTTTCAAAACAGCTCTACTAACGGTAAAAATATGAATTTAGCAGCCCTGGGCCACACCATCACCCTTTTTCCTATCACTTCATTCTCTTTTACCTCCCCCCCACTGTTTCATTGCTCCTGTTTCCCTTCTGTTGGGAGACATCTGACTATTCCAAAACTGGGAAGGGAAGAGCTACAAGGCCCAAATTACAGTTTTAAATTTATCTGGTCTGCCAGCAACTGAGGGGCATCACGTGGGGAGCAGAGCACACTCCCCCAGGGCTGTAACAGCTAGGAGAGAGGAGCTCCCTGGCTCAGTCAGTATGCACGCACTGCTCAGGAGCTCTGCGCCAGCAACAGGCCAACATGGTGGGGTGCACGCGAGCTCAGCCCTTCGGCCAGCCCACTTCAATCCCCGACATTTGGCTGTCGGGCACAGGAAGGGCTCCTGATCTCTCCCTATCCTGGCAGCATCCATGAAGTTCCATGCAGCTTGCATTTCATGTACCCATTGCAATCTCTAATGATCCAAATCAGCACATAAGGCCCCACACGCAATGTGAATCATCCTGAATTTATCCACTGGCTCAGGATTAGTAAGGCCACAGCACTTCTTTTGAAGCTCTCTCCTCCTTGATTCAGTCCTATTGCTGTTATCACATCTATGCTTTTGCCTCCTTCTGAAACCTTGAGGTCATTTCTCTCGAACTCCCTCAACCTCCAGTTTGTCACGTTATCTTGCAGCAGCTCCCAGAAAATTCAGTTCTTCTTTTCCATCCCATCAATGAAGATCTGTTTCTTTCTTTCTCACTACTTCACCTTACAGAATCTCCAGCACATCTCAAACACCAAACAAAATTGTCATGCTACTTAAATGGACTGCCTACCTTCTAGGAAGAGCTGCCCTTCTGAATTTCTCTTGGTCCACCAAGCAACTAAACTTTGCTTAAGTACGATGGAAAGCTAGTTGTACAAGTCAACAGCATTAAATTGATCTCATGGATAGAACACCTAAGAAGAACAGTCAAGAGGAGAATCACGAGACCTAAAAGAAAGTCTCTGAAGAAATGCTGGAGATGCGAGTAGTGATATTAGAAGGGAAGTCAACAGAATTACAAAGCAATTAAAGCAGAAGGAAAAAGCATCTTAAAAGAAAATTAAAGTTGTGTCCAATTGTAGAGCCTTTATAAAGAAAGTCTGAAATAGCAAACTTTATTTTATTCTGTGTACTCAAACACAGTTCTGGAGGCCTGAAACACATAGTGATCTATCAGATTGGAACAGATCCAGCTGTTAGGTAAACTCAGTCAACATTTACCACTTGATATTATCATCCATTAGTTCAAAATGTTTATCAGAACTTGACAGTGTTAATATATTATAAGTAATATATATTATTCAAGTATCATGTATTTTCTTTATCCATCTACCATTAACGGATTGGGCATCTGTAACACTGATAGACATGAACAAACTGGTCACAAATATGACTAAACACAGGACAAACACATACTATATGACACAAAACAAGACAGACAAGACATTGCAACATCAGCCTGAACTCACAGGCAACTGCTATACAAGGAGAACAATATTTTACTCAGTCTATTATTTCCCTGGACCTTTAGTGGTATTTATCAGAGGCTAGACCAGTGTCAATATTTTTTCAGGGAACATAATACAGTAAATAGGAATGAGCACCTTTGCCTTTTAATCGTCCTTAAATCACTTCAGCAATCCCCCAGTACTTTTTGTATTTAAAACTCATATTGTATTTAAAGAAAAAGTAACAGCTGATTGATTCAAGTTAATGCACCAACGTAAAGACCTTCCTAAGCTAACGAGCTGTATGACCACACTACACTAGTCTTTGATGTACATCTATTGCTAAAGCAGGCCCACAGGGCTTGGATGTCCTAATGAGTTATAAACATTGGCACTTTGTCTAACAGTTCAACCCACCTTATTAAGAGCCACCTTAGCAATGTGCAAGTTTTCTAATTAATGACTTGGCCAGGCAATTCCCAGCCGAAAGAGCTGATGCTATGCATGTATAAAGACTCTCACCAAACACCACCAGTGATTCTACTTCTGCCAATAGATAAGCAATGTACTGCATTGCTCAAGTCCACTGAAGCATGCCAAACACTTGAATTGAGGGGGTGGCGAGTTATTTATGTTCTGCCATTTATCTTCTTCCTCCAAGCTCCCAAGGTGGGTTTCTTTTTCTACATTTGTTGTTGGGTGTTTTGTTGTTGTTTTATTTTTACTGTAGGTCCTATGCAATGCAGATTTTTGTTAGTAAAAATTTGGCATCTGTCCATGGCTTGCAATTCCATCTTCTCATCTTCTGTGTGGCTTCTTTTACTTGACCTAAAATTGAAACTGTACTTCCGTATTAAAACTGGGATATTTGGCTACATATATGGAGTTGGAGTATCTTGATACAGAAGTTACCAGCTGGTTATTAAGTCTCTGGTGGGAGAAATTCTTCTTTATTCCCCATTTGTGCAATACCAAGTATCTTCTATATTTGGGATATCATTTGCTCGTTAGCACTTTTGTCCTTTCATGCATCTTCCACAACAGAACAGGACACAGCTTTTCCCTGGTGTTTGGTCACCATTTATTATCCAGCGAATCTGAGACTAAAGCTGGAGAACAGCTCATGGGCCATGACCTAGAGACAGTTCAATTCAGTAGTTAGGGGAATTTCACATGAAATCTGAGTTCTGTAGGTAATTTCTTGGCATGGAATCAAATATTTTTTTCCCTTCTCAGTCCCCTTCAGAACAGCTCTCTATATCTGCATCCACCCACTCGCCTTGCTTACAAAACGTAAATGTTTATTTCCTTCTTTCTTCAGCTTCTTAACAATGAAACAATATTACATGTAAAATAAGCTTATTGTGCCATGAAGCTGCAATCCATTTCAGTGTCAATTGCATACACCTCAGAACTAAAGCTCTCTCATATCTCTCCAGGTTTGAAATTGAGATCAAGCCAGGAAATACTTTTGCTGCTGATCTAAAATCAATGATTTGTATTTCATTTGAAGACTTTTAGCTTTGTCTTACACTAAACTCTCTCCCACCTCCTACACTGGCACAGACAGGATAAACTGATTGACCATATCAAATAGATAACTTATAAGACAAGCTTTCACCCCTCTCTCAGAACAACAGCATTTTCAACCCTGAAAGAAACAATGATGTAGCAGCTTCCCATGCCCTCCCACAGCACCTCTGTGCCTGTGTCTGCCTGTCCAATTCCGTCTCTGCAGTGGAAACTCCGCAGTGGAAGGGCCTGAAGTTTGCACACTTACACCTTTCACGCTCTGAGTCTCCCTGCAAACTCTCCCTCTGATAGAACTGGCTTTTTCCTGAATTGTCTTTGAAAATCCCTCTCTGCCTAGCCGTACTTTAAGGCAGTTACAAAGGCAAGGGCTTAAAAAACAAAAAAGGCAGCTAATCGAGTCTACCATTATTACTGTTCACTGATTTCACCACTGAGCTCTGGGTGACTCACTCTGGCCATCTGTCTCTTCTCACTCTTATTTTGAAAGCCTGCTATGTACAAATAGTATGAAAATAGGGCTGGATTTTTACACACCTGCCAAATGCAGGTCCTGCATTTTCAACTGCCAGCACTTCACAAAATTTACTGCACTAAGCTGGGAACAAATCGATTTACTTAACAAACAAGTTCAACAAAGAGGTAAATCTGTCAGCCTTAAATGATCTGCAGTCTCTCTCTAACAAGAACATGAAACTTTAAGACTATGCAAAATAACTTTCCGCTCAGCTGGTGCTCTAATGGGCTGCGATCTTGGCTCTGACAGCAGAGAATCCCTACGAGGCTGAAACACGGGCGTGCATGGGATCTAACACAGAGATGTTGAAGGTCACTGACTCCAGCAAACTTCCATTTTATTTCTTCCATTTATTTTCTTCTGAAAGTTATTTTCCATTGTCCTATTTAATTTATGACTGGTCTGACTAGGTCAAGTTGAAAAAGGTTCTATTCATGCCTGAGATGGAAGGATTTATTTTCAGATAAAAAAATTAGAAGCAAATGATTTCCTTGCTAACAAGTATAACCACACTGAATGGTGGCTGTCCTTCTCTCCTGGGCTCAATTCCATAGGTCGCATATCTACTGCATTCAGTACCAACACGATGGGTCCTGTGAAAAGGAAGTCTTTAATACTCTTTAATACTCCTACATTTAGTGCTTCTCTGCCAGCGTACCCTTTCATGCATGCCTACATTGGGACTGACCATAGCCTCCTAACACATTTTTATATGTTATCAAAACAGCACTGGAGGTGTTAGAGCTGCCTACTGCATCACAAAAATCTACTATAAAGCTTGTCTTGCACTTCCTCCTGACTGCTTGCTGTTCTTCTACAGAATGCCCTGTGTCTGTCATTTGCAAATGAGCCATCATCTTTCCCTGAAAAGGCCTGAAAAGCAATCTATTTTGTAATTTTTCAGCCAGCAGATCAATCTCAATACTTGTTCAATTTTCACAGTTCTCCATATGAGTTTGAAGCAGCATATTGTTTGTTCAGCGCTCCTTTGAAACGATGTTCATTTCTGTAGCTGCACTTTGTCTAAATTGGAGATGATAACAGCATAAACCCATTGTGGTTTACACCAAAAGAATAAACCCCTCATTTGTATTTCAGATCTGTGTCCAGATATACCAAGATTAATACTAAATAAAGCTCATCCTGTAGTCAAGCAAGCATAGGCTTAGCCATCATTCTCACCTAGTTCATACAGTAGCTTTGTTTCAGCTTTAACAAAAGCACTGCTGATAATTTTGATTATATACTTTCTTTCCACTTCTATTCTGAGTTTCCCAGGTTAGCCTGTTCTCAGTCTATTCTCATGCAACAGAGAAGCTGTTTCAGAAAGCAGGCATTCTAGCTGCTTTGATCATTCTTTCTTTCTCAATTATATTATTTAAATGAAAGTTATTGATCATTATAATGCCCTCATAAACCCTAAGAAGAAATATTGTTTTACAGATACCAGCCATGAAAGTATTGCAATACCAAGTAACACAGCAGGATTGCATGGCACTTTTCTAGATATTCTTAGACATTACATTCTGCATTCAGTTAAATTTAATGTAGAGGACATGCATTCAAAGAGACCCTGATGAACACATTTTCTGGAAATTAAATAGTAGCACATTTACAGAATTGTCCCTGTTTACTCTAGAAAGTTTGTTCAGTGCTGCTGCTCACTAGTTTTTAACTTAACTCCAGAACAGACTCTTCAGATAGAATTCCTTTTCAACCGCCTACCTTTTAAGAAGTATTTTTGTTACTGATTTCTCAGCTTCTACGGCATAGTTAGAAAGTGTTGCTTGAAGTGAGCCTAAACCTACTTTTCTAATATTTACATAGAGAAGAGCATAAAATCATGAAAAATACCACATGCGAGGATAGCTCAGGGCATGCACGTCTGCAGTGCTTTGTATCTTCCCCCACTGTGGACAGCTACTCTTCTCTGTACTATTAAAGCTGCTATTTTTAGGCCTTTAATTAAAAGCGTCCCGTTTAAAATAATGCATGCCAACTATATTGTAGATATTTCCTCAAACACAGTACAAACACAAACCATGGACAGCACAAAATTAAAAAAAACATGAAGTGCCTAATGTATTTGGTACCACCCAACCTGATAAAACCTCTGTTACAGGAGTCTTTAGTCAGCTCACTAGTGAAAATACAGATGTAGCTACAGGTGTTCATGCAGTTCTGAAGCAAACCGAATTAGAAGAAAAACTATAACCCACAAGGACCAAAGGAGAGAGCAAAAATATATTCCCTATGGGTACATAGCAGTCAAGGATTTGTACAGAGATTTAATTGATTTTGAAAAGCAGGTAATCAGACATCAATTAAAAGTAGACATATTTGACAGCTAAGTAGCAAGCTAGTCATCTAACATTCTACTTGTTAAATAGGATAACCAAAAGATCTAGAAGGGCTTTCTGTGTATATGAAGGCTCCTGCAGAGATACATTACAAGGAATCAGCTAGCTAAACTCACCCATTAAACCTAATATTTATGAAACAATAATCATTGTCCCAAGCTTGACACATGTTTTTGCCAAAACACCCCATGGAACTGAAAGTATTTGTTATACCAATGCAGCTCACTAGAGGTAAAGTTACACTGAGCAGTTCAAAATGTATTCAGTAATAAAGGGCAAAGTTTAGGCCAACATTCCCTTACGTACTACTAGAATCATCTGGGTTGCCACGTGTATCACAACTTGACAAGTCCTTTAGAACTTTTGGTTAGAACCAAAAAAGCTCATAGTATGATGACTGGCCTACAGAGATGCAAAACAGATTAAAGAATTGCTCCCATAATCCATTAATTAGATGGACTGGATTATTAGGGTGAAGTTTTCTTTATACCATGGTATAAAGATTGTTAGCTCAGTTTTAGACCACTTGCTGTGATGCTTGAAAATAGTGAAAATGGCAAGGTGAACTAGAAACAAAACCTCAAGACTTTACACTAGTCTTCTATATTGATGATATGACAGAAGAATTTTAGTGCAAAGAGACAGACACTTTTGCATCCCTCTGTGTAAAAGCCACAGAGTATCACACATCTGATCATAGAGGACTACATCAGAATCATATAAAACAAAACATACAGGTAAATACATATATAAAAATATTGGAGATACATATATCTATAAAACACACCTTGATAAAAATTGAAAAATTTCTTGTCTAGTCAGAAATCCTACAATAGCACATGGTTAATGCAGAAAGAATGCCTTAGGCTAGAATGGTTTCCAAGCATTTGATTTTGTGAACACGTGAAATCCAAATACAAATAAAAGATATTTCATGAATGCGTATCCTGTGTACAATAGTGAGGCTCAGTGTAATAGTGCCATCAGTCTGCTTTGTAAAGCTCCAGTTTAAACTTATTTTACCTATTTCTTATGCCATACTTTCATCCACTTGGAGAACTAGAAGTGTGTGCAATCACAGCCTTCTGACTGCTAAACAGTTTCTTGGCACATAGGTAGCCTGTAAGTTAGAGCAGCTTTCCAGCAGAAAGCCACTTAAAATTTTACAGGAAATTGTATCAGCTAAGGTGATATCCCAAGACCAGGGTAGAAAAGGTGAGTGGTGAAAAACTGTTTGTCCCCCTATTTCTATGAGGAACCACATCTAAAAAAAATAAAGGGCACTTTTTGCCTTCCACTTCTACACAGGAAGGAGCCCCTCAATAACTAGTCTGTATTGTTTCTGCAGTTACCCTCTGAACGCTTCAAATTAAGTTGCAAGTTGTATGTTATATTTGCTGGACTACCATGAAGAGTTCCAGAATTAGTGTCAGCCTAAAGCTCACCGTATATAACCCACAGCCACTGGATTAAACTGCTTTCTCCTAGTCCTCCTGCTCCACATGCTTAACTCATCTTCCATTGTGTTTGTAACTAAGGTGGCATAAGGAAACTGCACACATAACAGAGGTCTTTCTGGATTATGTACTACAAGAATCAGTGTTCCCAAAAGACTCATAATTGTTTTACTAGACCTCACCTCCTCAACCATGTGCTTGACTTTCTTCTGTTGGCAATGGACCATATCATCCAGATGTTTGATTCGCTCTCTTAGGCTAGCTGCTACCTCCTCCAAATGCTGTGACCTAGCAGAATACAGAAGAATTAAGCATATAAGTGGGGAGCTATGCAGTACAAGCAAAACAAGAACAAGCCCCACAATCCCACCATAGAACAGGAAGACTAAGTCAAGAGGTAAGTAAGTCAAATTCCACTGAAAGATATCAGTTTGTCCACAGTACATTTTAATGGTAATCTTTTAGTCAAAGTGACTGTCTCCACCCAGGTTAACTCACCCTTGTCTTGCATACTGGCATGCTTACTCAGACCCTGAAGTGCTGACAATTAAACAACGTGACAAAGCTCATCTCCTTAAGATGTCTGGCTTTCCTTGAAGCGAAAGGCATTTAGACAACCAGATCTTTATCAGCAGAAAGACACATTTATCCTGACTTATTACCACCTGCAAACTTTTTGGAAATAGATGCTAAAAAAAAAGCCAAAAAGCACATCTGCCGACATCCTTTTAAAAGCTCTCCTACTACAGGGAAGCCTTGAGTCAAGGATTTGGCATAGCTGCCAACAGTAGCAGAACGCTAACTGGAGTTGTATTAACTCATCAACAGTCAGCAGGACTTGTTATGGATGTTTTAAGTTTGTATGTACGACTCTTTAGATAGATTCTGCATTTCTTCAAATCTGTTTAACCCAGAAATTGAACACCCACAGAACTCCTGCCACAAGCTGGTTTGACAGCTTGCCAAAAAAGTAGTTTTAGAATACGCAAAGAAACTGGGGAGATGTTTTTTAAGAAGTTTTTGGCATGCCCGCCATGGGAGCCTCCATTTTTCTCTGAATGTAAAATTCTTGAAATTCTTCAAAGAAAGCAATCGCTTGCTTACAAAATAAATTTCTGTACTCCTAGGTTCAGGACTGGACAAAATTTGAGAAGTGGAGGAGGGGAATCAAAAACAAAAAGGCTTTTTTCATCTTGGTCTGTGCACAGCAGAAGAAATTGTTGAAGCTGCAAATAGAACAATCATTCTAAGGCAAAGCAGCAGATGGCAAACCGTATGACATGATTCCAATGAATGACTGAATTGTATGCGGTTTCCTCCCAGAATGAGTCTCTATTAACAGTGAAGTACTGTACAGAACTGTAACTGCAGCACTTAAACAAGGACTCAAAAAATCAAGGCATTGCTGCAGGTTTTTCGATTTACATTTTGATTGCAATTGTAACACATATTTGGGGCCTCACTGAAAGATTCAGAATTTTAACCTCTGATAACAATGGAATAGAGGTCCTTCCTCAGGTTCAGCCCAAGTGTCTGGTCAGGTACAGACGGGTAAAGAAAGCTTAAGAACAGACTTCAGCATTTGAACACAGATTCAATGCTTGCATTGCATAGATTGCAACTGTGTGCTTGCTTGCATTATACAAATGCCTGTCTGAACACTGCCTTTACCCTTGTTACTGCAGCATAACTTTTCATGCTGAGTGCACAGGGCAGGATTCACTGAAGCGAGAAGAGTATCTGTTATCCAGAGGTAAAGGAAGAAAGCAATTATCTTTCATCTCCATATTCTATGTTGTATACGACATCTGTTCACTTAAAATTATTATTTTCACAGGCTGCTGTGGAAAGCCATTATTACCCTAAGACTGGATAAGCTGGTCACAGATCAATACAGCTAGGCAGCGAGATGCTCTCAGCAGGGACCTCCTTTTATGTTTACACTTCCTACAGAACAGCGGGATGCCAAAACCTTAAAAGTGAATTTCTGGGTGCTACAGAAATATAAATAGTAAGCAAGTAAAACTATACAGTCTCTGCTTGTAATTCATCTTTAGCCACTCAAGTAGTGTCATATTTGAGTGGCAGACAGAGTTTTCACTCCAACGGCAGTTATGCTGTTTCAGTGCTGGACAGATTTCCCTTGAAACTTTGCCTCTGGCTTTGCTTGAAGCTTTCCTTTGCCTGGTCATGGCGCTCTGTCAGTCTCAAAGAGGTAGTAATGGATGCATGTGCCACCTGTGGGCAGAAACAGCACATCCAGGTGCCACCACACCACTAGATCTTTCTTCTAAGCCTCATGCTTTCGAGAACAACCATTCACAGAGGTCTCATTGCCAATAACATCACCCTCACTTTCCCCAAGTAACTTCATAGCTTATTTTTGCGCTGCATGCAACATGACAGATTTCTTCCATGCCTTCATTTTGTTTGTGTGCGTATGTTAATGCGCACCACGTGTAGACCTTCCCCTCCAAGTCTCAAACATATTCCCCACTTTCCATCTCTTATACAGAACAAGACACCAGTGGCATCTGTATGCAAAACTCGTGCTCATTTCAAGAGTTCATCTTTTCAAAGCAGATGGCCTATAGCCTAACACAAGATACAGAACATCTTCCCTTTTAAAACTGTGTTGAGGAGTCTAGAAGGAGATAATGAAAGTATTCATAGTCAGGATCATACTATGCTGAATTTGGGAATGCAGATTTAAGATAAATGCAATCCACAAATACATCACAGCTTGTTCCATCTAAAACATACTCTGCATGTTTGCAAACAACTTTTCAAGAAGGATGCATGAAAGTGGTTTTTGTTGCAAAAATTAATCCTCTTGGTATTTTATATGTAAATAAACTTACATTCAGATGGACAATACCTACCAGACTGCAGTTTTCAAGATAGAAAAAGTAAAATTGAGGTGTCTTAAAAAACAAACAAAAAACCAAATTGCTAAAGTTCCCTAGCAATACTAGGAGTTCCACAGACAAGACATATCTCACCTTTCACTGTCAGAGCTGTTTTCAGATTTTGCTCCGGATATTTGTATTTCATTTAGTTCAAGTTGTTTTTGCAGCTGGTGACGTTCCTAAACAAGAAATGTTACCCTTCGGTTCCCCATGTGTCAAAATGTAAAAGACTTCACAAAACATATTTCATTGCAATTCAAAAGATCATTTGTGAAATTAAAATAGAAACTGATTAAACAAAATTCATGCATTTCCTATATCCAAGCAGCACAGAATGCATAATATCAAATTCCCAGCTATGCACGGAAATAAGATCATATTTTTCAATTTCCTATTTGAAGATGTACAGTTGTAGTTGAAACTGAATTTTTTTAATAAAAAGATGAGTCATCAGAATCTCTACCTACATAAATGTCAAATTTTCCACAATATTCCTCCAAAAAGACCTCTCAATCCAAGGCTGAGATAAAAGGTATTGCTCTATTTTCTTGCAAAAAATATTCCTGTTTATTTTCTCAGGTTCCACCAGCACAGTGATCATGAAAATCTGTGAGGGCTTGGGGACTGAGTCAACACGAATTAACAGAGGAGACTGCTATCCACTTTAATGGGAATTTAAGAGGCATGCGGTTTTACTCTGCAAGTATCAGCCAGATAACAGCAAATTAAATAACCAATGTGAAGAAACTCATCTGTACTTAAGAATTATATTGCAATCCTTTATTCACTGCACAATACTTACAAGTTGTAGGCCGAAGCCCAGATGCAGTTAATGGAGCTACTAAAAGGGGCACATTAAGCTGAATGATTTCTCAGTGTAATCAATAATTCTACTAATAGATTTGCAAGCATTAGACAAAAAGGGTTCAATACAAATGCACATGAGACTAATCAGTCAAGCCAACAAGGCTGGCTTATAAAAACTTCTCTGTAGCAAGTATTTACTATACTAAACTAAAGTTGTGAAAAAAACATTTCAGTTGTGAGAACAGATCATATTCCTTCCACTTACTAGAATGCTTTCTGCTTCTCTATATTAAATAGCAAGTCTGAAGCTTTCAGTTTAGCATTTCAACCACATATGGAGAAACTTGGAAATGAAATACAATTCCAACCAAGACTATAAACAGCTAAATTGTAAGGTCTATTCCTAACTCAAACACATTTTAATGGACCTACCAACAGAATTTCTAAGAGACTTTGGATCATTTATGATTACTTCCTCATTAGGTTTAGGAGACCTTGCACTCTGAAGGAAGACTGAGTGGTCTTTTTAAACTCTTTCTTTAAAATAACGGTTAATATACTAAATAATTTTTGACAACTTAGACAGCCCTGACTGTAAAGACCACTAGAAAGATGGAAGAACCACTTAATCACAGCGTCTGTATGGTAGTCCAGGTACATTTACTTATATGGATACAGTAACTAAGTAAGATGCAAACAGCAATGTTATGTCACTGAGCAGGGTACTGACCAGCGGGGCGGGGCATGGGAGGAATCCATCAAATTTCCTCCATGCACTTCTGCATTTCCTTTAAAGGTGGCAATCAACTAACTCTCATACCTCTTCCATGCGTTCAATCAGCCGGTCCAGCTCACCAATTCTCTGGTCTTTTTCCTGTATGCTTGTTTCTGTAATTTCCATCTTCTTATTTGCCTCTTCAATAGCCTTCAGAAGCCGATTCGTCTCCTCCTTCAAATAAGGAGTCACATTAACATCCAACATATTAATGAGGAATTTTAATTTTTTTTTTAGGCCATAGAGCCAAGCTCACAGCTTTTAAACAGAGCTCAAAGCTTTCCACTACATCTGCCCAGAAGTCTGGAGAAGTTGTCACTCTGAGTGTGAATTGCATAGAAGAAAAGATTTGGGGCACTTTGAAGTGCATAGGTATTTGTAAAGTATCATTATGAAAATCTGGCAAAAACTTTCACCCATTTCTTAGCTATTTGTTTTCCCTTCTGAGGACGCCATGAAATAACAGCCTACGAAACATACAGTGTTGCAGAAGACAGCATTTTAACACCAAAGTTCGCCACATTCAGCTTTGTACTTTCCTCACATATAAAACAATACGAATAGAAAGAGACTGGGGAATCTACCTTCAATCTCAGTCATTATCTATCTTTGTCAGTTAGAAAAATGCAGTGCCTCACAGCTCACAGAAACGTTTTACTTGGGAGTGGAGGGAAACCAAGGGTCAGGAAGAGTTCTTGCTCCAGTAGCATCCAGTGAAGTTGTTCCCCCTCCCCTTCTTAAACTGTCACTAAAATTGGACATTATATTTTCCTTTTTTCTAGAGAATCAGAAGTTAAAAAAATAACTTACTCCATTTCAAATTTTGAAATCTACATTATCGTTACTGTTACTGTGTTTGAACACATTCTTTTCTCAGCCTACAACCCCAAAAGCTTGGAAAGCTTAATAACTGTGGCGTGACTAGTCACAGAGATAGGAGTGAAGGAACACGTCAACTCTGGAGTACTATGTGACTGAGAAATGACACCCAAGCTAAGTTCCACTCTTACAGACTGGCTATACATACTAGGAGGATTTCTTTCTCAGCTTTATGTTTCTGCTCCTCTTCTCGCATTTTTTCCTCATACTGACTATACAGTTTTCTTGTCATCTCTCTCATGACTTCAGCATTTGCCTCCTGCGATGATTCCACCTGTGAGAGGGGAAAGTTGACCCATCAGTCAGTACAGCGCTGCTGGCAGTAGGAGAAACGGAATTCACATGATGTGAGAATAACACTTTCAACCTCAGTTCCACCTTGTTACAAATTTGACACTGCTGAAGCAGATTTTCATTTGCATCAAGACCATTTACAACGCTCTGCCAGTATGCAAGTCATTCGAATTTGTAGAAGTTACCATTTCATCAAGCCTCAGGTTGTCAGAATGTAACTAGTCATTACTTACCCACGACCAGGATGTGCCTCTTTACTGCGCCCTTCCATAACAGCCTCCAAGTCACTTGGTTTGTTTCACTATTGAATAGATATTGTCTCTCCCCATTTTACAGAAGCATAGATTAGAGATGGTCTAGACTCAACTCCTGTTTCTAAATGACCATGAACACTCAAAGCAAGAATTACTTTAAGCTGGACCTAAAGTATGTGTTGTTAACTGGAACACACAGCTGTACCCTCCCTCCTCTCTCTTGCTTTTTCACATACTGCTCTTTGTGTAGGCATAAGAACTGGGGTGACCATGGAGCAAAGCACATCAGGGAACAATCAGACTTAAAATTCATATACTCAGGGGTGTGGAAGGGTTAATTTTTAACCACAGGACCAGAAACTTTACTACTGCTACAGGGAAGAGGGCAGGAATGGTAATTCAGAGACAGGATTTCCCCCTCCTTTTGGCTCAAAACACTGAACCACACCCTCAGCGATGAAACACCAGATAGGATATTCACAGCTTAAACTGATCTACCCTGTAAACTGCAATAAAAGCAAAATAAAATAGCTAGTTCAGGACTTAGTTCTCTTACCAGAGATGCTATAAATCAGACAAGGTTATTGTGATATGCTGTGGGTGCTACAAAAATGTCAGGAAGAGGAGGAATATACTGTCATCTGGGAGCAGAATACAGTGTTCCCTGCTGATCACTACAGTTTACACAGCTACAGAATACCTGGTTCTGATGATTAAAGATTTGGGGCTTGGTGTTTCATTTCAAGGACTGAAAGATTTATTAAACCCTTGTGTTTGTCTTGTATGGTGGGAACAAGCTGTTTTACTACCCTGTAGGTTAACAACAGTGTATTTGATCATTTCAAAAGGGACTGAGCTCTGAAGGACTCCACTTGTACTGCAGTTGCCCCCTTTGGCATCTCACCTAGACCAACACTGGGGCAGGAGTAGTAAACTGCACTTTGTGAGAGGGAGTGGAGTTACGTTACTTTTCAGTACAACACAAAACACATTTCAGGAAGCCTGAAAGAACCGTACCATTCAGAAAAAGCCAACAATTAAAACCCCGAGTCCTTAAGACACTGAACTGGAATATGATCTCTGGCACTGTCTCTCCATCATTCCTTTGCTTACAGTTTAAGCAATGAGGAGAGTAAAAACAAGCATAAAAAGCTAGGCATATCAGGGCATCTCTTATAGTACTCTTCAGCAACGTCTCCAACCTCAGTTATTGTTATGATTGTAGGAATAAATTGAACCTACTTAATAAGATACATGGGTGTGTTCTCCTACCCAGAAAACAGTCATGGCATACAGTAGTCACTGCTTTTCAACTGCTAACCTTCCCAGATTCCACACCATCCTCTTAAATTCACCCCTGAAATTACATCCCAGACGTGCTGGCATCTTTGATATACAATTTCACGTTTAACTTTCAAAGATAGCAATGAGGTATGTTATCCACTAACTTTGTTATAAAACTGCAACTTTGAGAGCAAAATTTAAACTTTTTCCTCATTAAGGTAGGGCATGTTTTCTGCAGACCTTGACATGCTTGAAGATAAAAAAATCCTTAAGCATTCAGCTGAACTGGGACTTAACCTGTGGTTCTCTGCCCTTAGAAGCAGACATACCTTTCCCTGACTTGTTGGTGCATGTTCTTAAGACTATAGTAAAGTCCAAATTTCTGTTTTGAAATCTTAATTGCATCAGCTTTACTTTCTTCTTTTAATTGTTTTTTCCCTCTTTTTGTTTCTGCCGGCAATAAGAGGTAAAAAATACAGCTACTTCTATAGCCTGTAAAGCTTCACCACAAGAGGAAACTAGAACATGAATTGTAAGTTGAAATTCACTTATGTTAATATTTTCTTTTTTAACAATCCATTATTAAGCATGAATGTAAGTCACTAGAGTGCCAGAAAGAAACATCTTCTCCGACAAAATTAAACGTGAATAAACCAGCAGTCACCCTAATTTCACAGAGACAAATTCTGATAAAGTACTATATCCAAATTAGTCTATTTTGAGCAGTTTTAAGAGAGACAAAGGTTTCCAGAAGAGTCTTTTTTTGTTTAGGTTTGGTGGTTTTTTTTAAAATGAGATTAAAGGAATACATTTTGCAGATGAGGAGAAAAAATGGTCAAGCTTTCTGGCATATAAAACCTTCCTGTTTGTGTTTTATTCTCTTGGATTTCTCTGAAAGAAATAACTTCATTCTCTTTCCAAGACACTCGTAAGACTTCACAGATTACCTATTAAAAATTGTACAATACCAAATAAATAAATTCAACATAAAGAAATTCTTACAGCACTGTGCAGAGTTACAATATTCCTTTACTTACAGCAATGGACAATAATAACCATTTAATAGTTTGAATTTTCAGCTGCTAACACCCCTGATTAGTAATCCCATGTTATGGAAACATAGACTGCTGCCAGTTGAGATTCTTTGTTATTAAACCAGTATTGATTCACAGGAATGTCAGGTCTAGTGAATAATGAAGGCATGAAGAACGAAGAACCCTTTACAAATAAGGCCAAGGAATTCATTTTACATACTCCTAGTGCCCTTACTGTGCAGTATTTTTAGGGGAGTTTATATACCACACCTTTAATTTCAGTAACTGATTTTCAATTTGTGCTGTTTCCAGTTGCTTTTGCTTCTCTCTCAGCTTTTCCATAGACTGTTCATGTGTATGTTTTAAATTCCTTATTTGTTCCCTTATATCAGTGTTCTCCAATGTAACATCCACTAGAGTTTTCTAGAAGAAAAAGGCAAACCACATATTAAAAATCACAATTAATTTGGTGAACCAATATAGTCCAGAGTTTATGGAATAGACAGAACATTTGAGCGTTTCCTGATGTATCAATGGAGTGTGAACAGTTTTGCAAGGTTTAACATTTAAAAATATGGCTTTTGTTGTATTATTTAGTTTGCTAGAAGGTATTTCCATGAGGAATATAGTGAGTGAAATCAAGTCCTGGAACACTATTAAAAAAAAAAGGAACATGGATACATCTCAGTATGAATGCTACTCCGAACTATCTTCCTTTCTTCCCTCCAAGGGCCATGCTACACATATTAAATGCGCTAGACCGAGAAAAACTGTGACATACAAGAAAGCAGCAACATTACGTTGTTCAGCTGAGATACGTGGGAATTTGGTAGTCTTTAAAACAGAAAATCCATTCCAACCTTATCAGTCCCCCTACATTTCACAGGTATGTAAAGACTCACAAGTGTTTAGTATCCAAATATGCCACTTCCATTTCTGTTAACCAGCAAAGGCAGGAATAAGTCAGGAGATGTACCATTTTGCACAATACAAAACAAATCACTTTTTCACCTTAGATATTTCAGAGACATGATTAGTGGCACTACTCTGCTGCAGATCAGTATCTCTTTGTTGTACACAATTTTTAAACAAGTTTTTAAAAAACACAGGTGTTGCAATTTTTTTTTTCTTAGTTTCCTAAATTAGCTGCCTCAGATATCCAAGACAGTACTTTATGGGCTTGTTTAGTGTTAGAATCTATATTTGTCATCCATGTTTTATGTATGCTTTTAAATACATGTCAGAAAAGGCAGTTGTCAGCTGTGAAACAGCTATTAAAATGTACCTGCAATTCTATTGATGCTGATGTCAAGGAGCTGTTCATTTCACTAAAGCTATCTAAGGCTGCAGCCTGCACTCGCACATGATTCTCTAAGGATTCCTGATGAGCATTTGTCACCTGAGCAGGGAAAAAAAAAAAAAGTTTTATATAGAATAATGATCAAGTTTACCTATTCTTTCAAAGGGAGCTACAGAAGAGAAAGACCCCATGGTTAATTTTCACAGTACTAGGATGCTTAAAATATACAGGCCTCAAACTATATTCTTGCACCTCAGAAACAAATAAACAAAACTTAGGAAAAAATATGCTAACAGAAATCAGGCACAAGTATCTATGTTTATTGCTAGTCTGCAATCATTGTAAAAGCTGTTCTTTTTGAAAGGACAAGAGGACACTTGGCAGGTATCTATTCAGAAAGTTTACATACATGGTGTGGGCAGACTGTAAAAAGTCACAGACTGAAAAGCTGAAGAATACAAGAAATGAGGAAATCTAGAAAGGTTTGGGTGAACTGCAGAATAGCCTTAATTCAGAAGGAACTAATCAGGTACATAAAGAAGCAACATCAAGAAGACTCAAGGATGAAACAATACGAAGCACGTACAGAGTCAGCAGATAGCTTTGTTGTGAAAATTTGTCATCTTCTGTTATGTACACACACACGCTTAAAAACTGGAGGGGAAAAATAAGGCACAAAATGACATAATTTAAGCAGAGACCAAAACCCAGACAGTATAAATAATTATGAACCATCCAATAATACAGAGAAAAAAAGTGTTGCTAATGGAGGCCAGCCCTACTCACATTCTTAGGTGGACCAGATTTGTTTCATCTACAACTTGTTTCATCTACAAGAAGGGCCGAAAGGAGGATCTGGGGAACTACAGGCCTGTCAGCCTGACCTTGGTATCAGGGAAGATCATGGAGCGATTGATCTTGACTGCGCTCACCAGGTATGTGAAGGACAACCAGGGGATCGGGCCCAGCTAGCATGGGTTCATGGAAGGCAGGTCCTGCTTGACCAACCTGATCTCCTATGACCAGGTGACCTGCTTAGAGGACGAGGGAAAGGCTGTGGATGTTATCTACCTGAACTTTAGTAAGGCCTTTGACGCTGTCTCCCACAGCATCCTCCTAGATAAGCTGGCGGCTCATGGCTTAAGCAGGTGTACTCTTCGCTGGGTAAAAATCTGGCTGGATGGCTGAGCCCAGAGAGAGATGGTGAATGCAGGTAAATCCAGCTGGCAGGCGGTCACAAGTGGTGTTCCCCAGGGCTCAGTTTTGGGGCCAGACTTGTTT
>Ga0181612_141303_pt1 | contig 30240 bp, 14 predicted proteins | sample HoacroProtozoa21_FD_119630 | JGI IMG/M metagenome (GOLD analysis project Ga0181612, IMG submission 119630) | Hoatzin crop microbial communities from Cojedes, Venezuel. Combined Assembly of Gp0051906, Gp0051904, Gp0051908 | reverse complement strand
TTATCTGCCGAGTGGTCCATCTGTCAAATCCACGTCTCTCCAATTTCTAGACAATGTCATGGGACAGTATCAAATGCTTTGCACAAGTCCAGGTAGATGACGTCAGTTGCTCTTCCCTTATCCACCAACACTGTCACCCCATTGTAGAAGGCCACTAAAGCTGTCAGGCATAATTTGCCCTTAGTGAAGCCATGTTGGCTGCCACCAATCACCTCCTTATCTTCTGTGCCTTAGCATAGCTTCCAGGAGGATTTGCTCCATGATCTTGCTGGAAACAGAGGTGAGACTGACTGGTCTGTAGTTCCCCAGGTCTTCCTTCTTTGCCCTTTTTAGAAAAGCCGGTTATATTTCCCCCTTTTGCAGTCAGTGGGAACTTCACTGGACTGCCACAATTTCTCAAATATGATTGACAGCAGCTTAGCAACTTCATTCGCCAGTTCCCTCGGGACCTATGGATGCATCTCATCAGGTTTTCCATGATCTGTACTTGAATTTCTATCTCTGTATTTTCACCTGAGGCAAGAAACCAGAAAAATCAAGGCAAGCTGCACAGATCATGCGAAGAAGGACGACAGTTTGGTCAAGTAAATAACAACATGGGCTGAATGGTTCTTATTACATAAATGAAGAGCTCTTATTCTTTACCATCTCTTGAAATAATGTTGCAAACCATAATTACATTTGAATGAGTGGTTCAGATAGACTTATGCCAACAGGGGTATCAATTAGTAAAAGAAATAAATAGCCCTGTTTCTCAAGGAATATCATGACACACGTATTTTGGAATGCTCAATAAAATTTGTATATGTAATTACACGTTTTTGCATGTACATTGGATTTTTACACATAAGAGCAGTTCTTCATATACTCAAATCAGCACTTAGTCAAACAGTGCATAAACAGTCTGTATGAACTTAAACTTTAATTTTTTCAAGTCTCAAACATATATAAAAAGTTGCTACCCAAATCTCGTCTCTGTCAGCATTTTGTATTCAGCAGGTCAGCTTCAGGAACAAGAGCTTAGAGGAAAACACAGAACTGCCCAGAAAGCAATGGTTTTCTATGAACAAGTAATCTTTTTTTCCATGCATGAAAAAGTCTAGATTCCTGGGAATTTCTTCAAGTCCATCATTCGTGGATGTTTGCTGATTCTGAAGGGTCCAGACTGGGGCGCTGATAACTCTCTTGCATGACTGCGCGCAAGGGACTCAATTTAAAAGAAAGTATCTGGCAGGGCAGAGTCTGGTGTGGAAGATATCCAGTAGTCTGAAAGGCTTCATGCCCTTTGTGACAAGATGTCAGCTTCAAGTAAATATCTGGCAGGGCAAAGTCTAATGTGGAAAACATCCAAACATCTGAAAAACTTCATGCACCCTGTGACAGGACGTCAAGTCCTAGAACCCCACGCAGGAAAGCTGGGGTTTTCTGCTGACTCATTTAGCAGTCTAATGAAGCAGGTCTTATTACTTCCAGCTAACAGTTATGGTTATCCTTAAGTTAAAAAAAAAAAAAATCAATAACATTTCAGAAGGATAACAAGTCATGCATAATCACCCAGTCTGTGATGTTGAGAGCACTGCGACCCACTGCCTTATACTCCTTGCTGACCCCGTGTGTTAAAGAAGGATACGGCTATTTTATGCTCCACCCTCACTAACACTTGTAATTACACTGGAAAGTAAAACACATACATTTGGCATATGTGGCTCCTTCCTCCTCATCTTCAAGTGTGAGCAACTTGGCAGACTGGAAAATAGAAACTTTTTCTCTTGAAAAGAGAAACCAAAAGACGTAAACGAGGACAACTTTGCCATCACTAACAAGACAAAGACCAGAGCACCATGCCAAGAATATCCTGGTAATTCATGGAACCTAAAGACTAACATAAGCTTTAGATTTCTAAGAATTATTAGCCTTTCTGTCTTAAGCTTGAAGGTAGTTTCTCTTTGGTGCTTTTTGTTATGTTTTCCTTTTTTGTATTTTTCATGCAACAATACGGTATGTTTCTTAAACATTTTTTAACTTTTCAGCTCTTCCATGGAGATGTGTTGTTGATGAAGTTCAAAACCCAACATTTTCAAAAACAAATTTCATGTCAATGTGAAATCATCAGCACAACAGACTACAACCTTCTCTGCTAAAAATACTCATCTCATTTTTACTGTTACTTGGAATGACCTAGCAATGAAGCCCAGGTGCCCAACAAAAAAAGATTAAAGGAGAAGACAACAACTTGTATGAGTGGAACACCTGTACATAGCTTGCACCCAAGGTAGACTTGAGTATCACAGCAGCTACTGTTCCTGACTTGCTTTGAACAGGATGACAGACAACAGGATTGTCAAAGTGCTGTTCAATGACCTGCATCAATCTCAAGAATAATTTACTGCTATATCAGACAGATCATTATGGATGAGTTGTATGCTATCAATAAATCGACTGTGTTGTTCCTGCATATTCCTGCGTTTATCACCCAGAAGAGAGAGAAATCCCTCAACATACTCTTGTTGCTTTCTGCCACCAATCTGCATCCCTCAAGATGTGAAAGAATTATTAGCCACATGGCCATAAAGTAGTAGCGATGAGCATAATTACCTCCTTTTATGTATTCTGGCAGAAGAGACTTGGGTACAAAGGAAGAGAAAACTAAATAAAACAGAAAACACCCTCTACCGTTCCACTCAGGCTGGCTTGGAGACAGTTGCCAAGTCCTCTCACCATCCCTCTTTTAAGAGATGTATGTCATAATGTAAACCATCCAGGACAGAAATTTAGTCTGTTATTGCAAAGACTGGGGCAAAAGAGGAATACACACCAGTACTTACGTTATTTCCTCCCCCACGAGGGAGCACATATATTTGTTATTGTGTGCCTCACCTAAAGATGCTTATTTTCTAACCGAAATCAGAAAGTTTCCTGTAAGTTAGCTATAGTTCCATTCTGAATGTCACTGGTTTGGGGATTTTGTGGTTTTTTGGTTTTTGGTTTGTTTTTGTTTTGTTTTGTTTTTGTTGGTGGTGGTTTTGGGTTTTTTTTTAATACTAAAAGTACCCTTCAATAGCAGATGCAAGAATAAGCCAAGTCCAGACAGTGATAACTGTTAATAACAAAGGTGAGAGGAAGCGTAAGAGAGCAACTGGTAACTTTCAGATTTGGAGATACAGCAAAAAGCTGCTCACCCGGCACACAACGAACATGGTACAGTTTACACGCACTGACAACAGTTTCCAGAGACCACACACTTTGCCTGCTTAAAGGAGGGAGAAAGCCATTGCACTCTTTTGTGCGTAACTCTGCTGAAAATGGGATTTAGTTACTTCACAAGAATCTTACTGTGTGGTTCAAAGCGAATAGGCTGGATGGCACAACTAAGACACTAGCGTACGGACAAATATTTCAGTAAATGACACAGCATTCTACTATACATAAGGAATACAGTTTGGACCATCTAAAACACCATCAATACACTTCCAGATGTGCAAGCATAAGAAGTGACAGAACAGGACCCAAAGCATTACCCATTTCATAATATCATAATAAAACACCACCAGAAGGTTGTGTCCACTGTTTCAAGCCATAACAGCACGCAAACCAAGGGAAATACTAGTCAGTTGAAAGTAGAGGATTTCTCTGAAAACAAGAAGTAGATCTTTCCTTCTGGTACCCTATGACATCTTAAGTGAACAATTCAGAGGTTCAAGTGGTGGCGTCCCCTCACCACCCTCACCCTCCAAACATCAGGAACTAGGAAGGTTCTAAAGTTCACGCCAAAATATCATTTATGAGTAGACTAAAAATTAACAACCAGTGAAACAGGTTAGACCAAAAAAGCAAACAAAATGCAATTGACTATAGGAAATGCATACCTTTTAATTCTCCCCAAAACCTATGCTTAGAAATGAAACTGAAATTGTTCATGCATCATTACTAAAAATAACAATGTACTTTAACAATATGGTACTGGGTATTGTCTCAAACAAAATAAAATGTAATAAAATCTTTTATATTTGATTTAAACCTGATTTTTCCTACTGAATGTGAATTGATCTACTGTCCATCTAAATATCCTCAGTTGTGTCATGGATAAAAAAAAAGGCTAGCAGAAACATGAAACAAACAGGAGATTATTTATTATACAGTATAGTTCTAAACTGATAACCATAAGTAAACAAATGGTGCTCTACTTATTTTGTTTGTTTAATGAGAAGACTAAAAATAGCTGAACAGTGGCAAAAACTTTAAAGTCAGAAGGTGTTCACTCTGTCAGGAAATCAGCTTACAAATATATGAGAAAATTAGTATCGCTACAAGAAATGTTTGTTTCAATATTCAGAGGAGTTAATGAATGTTAAGTGATAATGGTAGACAGCAGCACTATGTAATTACATTTCTAAACACACCTTACCAAATCACTTCTAAGCTAAAAGAATCACATGTTCTATTAATTTTCATTGGTTATCAAACATCTGTAACTGCCACCTCTAACAGGGTTTTGGAAATTAAAAAGCGGCACAAGGTACAAAAAAAAAAAAAAAAAAAAAGAAAAAGAGACAGAATCACAATGTGCTTTCTGTAGCACCGCTATCAACCTCAGTCTACCACAACGCAGAACTTCTTTACCTAAATTCTGAAACGCAACCTTAGGCTCAGTGTTGGGAGTGCCTTGCATCTAAGGGAGACTACCACCAACATCCAGAAACATGCCACCACCAGAGAAAATACTTGTTATGCTAAATGAGGTTGCAGGAATGCATTAAACATAAATGAAAGTTTACACCTATAAGCACCGTGATCCCAAAGAGCACCAACCAACCTTGCCACCGAGTAATTGCTGATGTCCTCTCTTTACACAACATGTACAGCCAACATTCTCATAACTCTGGTCCCTCCCTTCTCCATTCCCTCACTTTCTTCAGACATTGGTCTGTCTCCCTACCTGTGATCCAGTCCATCTCCTAGCATGCTCAGGACTTCAGATATAGAATTTGATGTAGTAGGCATAAATTCCACATATCTTCATCTTGCACTTTGAAAGAGACAGCAGGACAAACAGACTAATGTTTGAAGTGGGAAGTTCTCCAAAGTAGATTCAACCTTTCTGGAAAGTCAGGTGAACCACGTCTCTAAGTGCCCTGAGAGGAGTTTTGAAATATCTTTCTGCAGACAATTTGTACAGAGCTTCCCAGTGATTCTAAGGAGCGAAGTCTATGTATGGTGAAAGTGCAAGAAACAGCCTATAAAACTCCCTCAAAATAAGGACATTTCAACGAGTTTTTACTGAAAATAAAAATGCATAAAGCCAAACAAATATACATACCTTTAATCTTTTGTTCTTCCTGAACAAAATGTCACTTTTGACGTTGTAGCTTCTTCCTGACTGCTCAGAAATTGCACTGCTGACTGGGTTACCAGGGGTATGCAGAGATTTTACAGGAAGAGCTATCGTGAGAATGAAATCCTCGTCATCGAAAGAATATAGTCTTGCCTGTCTTTAAAGGAAATCAAAACAAATCTAAAGATAGTTGATTGTGGGCTAGAAAACATATAGGGCCTGCAGTAGCAATGCCACCATATATAAACTCAGTCAATTCAGCAGCTACAGCGCCTGTGGTCTTTTGCAAAGTTGCGAGGTATGAAGAAAGGAATGAGATGAATAAATTGGTCACTATCTGATGACTGAACTGCTCAGAAGTCATACGCAGTCAGAAGGCATACACAATTTCTATTGACAATTTACCCACAATTTGAAAACGCTGCTGGTGATAGATGGTGGCTGGAGCTAAGACTCTGCAGTCTGCCTGATCTGTGAGAATAGTGAGAATCTTGCCCTAGGTCTCTGCTTGACATAGAAAAGCAAGTGCTGGTTGATTTGTTTATTCCTGAGACGTAAATTCAGCTGTAAAACATATCCTTTTTGTCTTCTATCCAGGCATTCCACAAGACTGTTTGACTTAAGGTAGAAAGCAAAATACTTCAGAATATCTGCTTGCCAAAGTAGCTGTAACTGCGTAAAAATAGTAAGACTATGACAGCAGGACCTAATCTGTCACCATCAGATGTACCATCCACATGGACGAACCTTTAACAACCGCCTGGTCAAATTAGAACAGACTGGTTCCAACCAAGGAAAAAACAATGTAATCCTTTGAATCAGACTGCTTTCAATTTACAAAAATGCACGTGGTACTTCTATTCAGATACATATGTTTGGAGCACATGATAAAACAAAAAAAAAGAGGACACCCACTTTGGTTCTGGTTTTTCTTGTCCCAGAGCTCTGAAGCCTGGCCATTGCTACCTCAGAGACTAAGAAACAACAAACACCGTGGCATCAGACCAGCCATACTGTATGCCCAACTAGCATACTGGCTGGCATGTTTCATTAATGTTGGATTTTTCATTGTTAAAAGACTTCTTCATTAGTAGTCGACCATAAATAAAAGTTTGGAGTTTTCAGTATTAACTGGCATCTCAGTCTCTCCAGATATTCCCATCGCAGCCATATCCAACTCTCCGCAGAAGCTGAGAGTTGCAACTTCCTCCTCTTGCCACTGAAGGGGGAGGAGATCGGCTGAAGAAAGTAACAGGGACTGTTTGAGAAAACCATGATATGCAGAACCAGAAAGACTCTTACGCACTCTTCAAGTACTACAGACCCACAAAACTCTCTCAAATCATGGCACTGAATATAGAATGTGCAGATGATATTAAGAGCAGCATTGAAGTCTACCCAAATGAGAACCCACTTGGTGCTACCCTACTCATTCCATGAGCAAACAGTAACACCTCTCAGCACTTCAAGCACAGACTTAGCAGGAGAATTACTAGGCAGTAAAGCTGCCAAGTGCAAAGTCTGGTGTTTCTTAGGTTTGCCTTTGATGTCCAGCAGGACTCACTTGAGACACAGAAGTCCAAAGCCTGGACTGCAGTGATTAATAGAGTAATCACCTGAGGTACAACTGTTATTGAAGTAATAAAGACAAAAAAATCCCACTGAAATTAGAAGGATGTTTTGCACAAAAAAAAAAAAAAAGCCATTCTTGCAGCCCAATACGGATGTTGCATGCACTAGGTATGAAGACTGTTATCAGTCTGGGAAAACCAAAGGAATAAGGACCGGACAAATCAGTGCAGTTATCAAGAGCATATCTGTGACACAGCAGAAAATGTTCTCTGGCAAAGAATATTCTAGTCCCAGCCAGCAGCTGACATTAACTCTCACCATTTCTGGCCACAAATCAGGCGTGAGAGTGATGGAAACTATACAGGTGCCCAACAGAGTTCAGGAAAAAACATCTTTGATCTCAAGGGCCTAGATATACTTACATACACATATTGAGTGCACATATGAATAAAAAGTGAAGGAGAAATCTGTTTTGTTGCAAAGAAAAGCTTATAGCATGTTATCTAAACAAGAAAGGAGACTTGATAAAGTACCTGAAAAGATGCAATAAAAGAAATTCAGCTTTTTCTGAGTGTGCCAACCAACTTTCTGAGGTACGTTACTAACTGGATAAATTACAGGACTTCTGTTTTTGTATACAAAGTGACAACTTGGTCCTACAAAGAGACATAAATCATGCCTCAAAAAGTATTTTCAGTCTCAATGTCTTTCTGAAGTGAAGCTTCAGTTATAGGGCTTTTCCTTTTTCTGATGCTTGCTGTCATTGTAACCACACCCCCATGAAGCCTTATCTGAAGTGCTAGCATGAAATGGCAGGAATCCCACAGGTCCGCTTTCGGTAAGAGGGACACCTGACAGCAAAGGCGACACAGGTACCAACACAAGCAGTACTCCTCCATTTTATTCAGCATTGCATCACATTTTGATTTTCATGAATGTATTCCTGTTGGAGCACTGAAATTAAATAAATACGTTCACAACTGAGACATGTGAAGGCAAAAACACTTACGTGTCCAAACGACCACCTGAAAACACCATATTTCCCGGAGGTCGCTCGTAGCCATGGGACAGAGCACACAACCACTGACACACAACTCTCTGCTTAGCTTTGTAACGCGATGCCAGCAAACGGCTCCCGCTTTGGAGCGAGCGCAGCTCCCCACTGTCCAACCCGCAAGACCCATGGGCCGCAGGGCCCACTGCACTTTACCCGTCAGAGCCCCGAGTTGCCCTGGGACGGTTTTCAGCCAAGAAAGGTCTCAAAATTTAGGCAGTTTAAATTATTCTCTGCAAAGATTAAGTACATACAAAATGCTTTCAGATTTGTTATAAACAAAAACAAGCCCACAAAAAAAAAAAAAAAAAAAAAATCAGAGGGCAGTTACGTTTCTTTACAATTTCTCAGATTAGCAGAACCCCCAAAATGACAATTTATGATGTGAAGTGTCCGTATCTGGACAGACCTGGAGACAGAAACGGTCTGACCAGCACACAACTTTTATAGTACTGAATAGAAGGCAACGTTACGGGCAACACGTAGCCGAATGGATTGATGGAATTGATTTTATAAAGAGCTACAAAAAAACCAGTCCAAAATATTTAACCAATAAACATGTACCTGGGTGTAAATGCCCTATTATAAAATTACTGTGAGGATACTCAAACTGTTCAGGGGAGAAAAAAGTCCAATTTTCCACATAGCCTGACAGTGCAGAGTTTTCTGATAATAAGATCCAAGAAACCTGTAAACCCAAGGCTCTAATTTTCTTATGGCGACTGTGTAATATTTTGCAAAGTAAAATTGACTGAGATGGAAGCTATTTTGCATGGTACAGTGGCGATGGCTAACAAATGAGAGTTTTGTGGGCTGAATGTTAGTCCCCTGCCTCATCTGCCACCCCTAATGACAGCAGCCACCTGCTGTTTTATTGTCACAGCTGGAGCCGGTTCACACTCCTTGGTGCTGAGCTCTGCCCATGAGCGCCAAGCTCTCTCCTCGCCTCATTACTTTGATGAACTTTTTATGGTCAGCACCCATGAAGACCTCATCTAGGACTATACAACCTAGATCGGCTTCAGGGAGTGCTTCCAGCTAGCATGAGGTGATAATACACAGTGACACCACGGCTGCTACTGCCTGTCACTTCGTCAAGACGCTGTACCGCGCTTCTGGCTCTACAGGGCCCTCAACAGGTAAAATGCCATGAAATTCTCCTACTTAATAAAGTTCACTCTCTTTTCCATATTGCAATATAGAGATCATATCTTACTACCAAAATTTTGCTTTTCAAAGATAGATACTAGAATTAAAAAAAAAAAATATGCATCATGCTGTTTATTACACATAACTACAGACAAGAATTTCTACATTCCATAGACATAAACCTGCTGCCTTCCTAAAAAAATATCCTGGCAATAAAGAAAGCAACCATAAAAACCTTATTAAGGCTTGATTAACACCACCAAATAGGAAAAAAAATAATTACATGCATTTTACAAGAAAAGAATCATTTTAACTTAAAGAACAGAAAGCACAGACACAAAAAAAATCAAGCCAGTCAAATCAAATTATTACCCAAAATGAATCCACAGTGGAGAATGACATATGCTACTACCCTTCCCCCTGAAAAAAAACCCCACACCTATACATTTATTAGATGTGATAATATATCAGACAACCATGAAGCAAAGCTTTTTACAACTTTTTACTTTATCAGACCACTCTGTTACTATTTTCTGCTAATTTAAAAGCAAATATAATCAACCTTTCATTTTTAAATATTTTTTGTACTGACACTTCAAATCTCCTGAGCCTGTATACAATTTTATACTTCATCAGAAATTTTTTATTGATGCATTTAGAGCAGACTGTTTTATGCTTGATCACTGAAATTTAACCCCACGTTTACTTTCAGCCGTAGAATAATCTTTTTGTTGTCAGAGCTTTACATTTCCCCATATTTACATATATCATTAAGATTAATATATGTGCTATTAATAATAATTTCATTAACATTCTGAAATCATCAAATAACATTTTGACTTTTGAATGGCTGTAGGCTATTATAAGCCTAAAAACCAGAACATTTTCAGTATTCATTGTGTAGCAATCCAGCTGATCAGTTTTGACAAATTTATGCAATGTTATAAGCCATTAAACTTCATTTAGTTTCGTTTAAAATTTCCACCTAAAAATAAAAAGCAACTGTCTTTTCTGTACAGACATACAATTACCAACAAATACCAGCTCCCAGGATCCTTCAAAATGAAACTTTTTTTTATTTTATTGAAATATTTTTAAATTTATCATAAACTTTTTGAAATCCCATTTAAAAATTTATATATATATTCTAATACCTAGCAAGAGTCGAACACCTCTAACATGCTATGGTGCAATTTAGCTCTTCCTGAAGAGGGGCAGTGCTGCAAATATCCTGTGCTTCACCTAAGACCCTACGACAGGTGGAATCTTAAAAACCTTGCTGAACACAGACGTTATCCTCTATTTCTGAGAATTTACTTACACAAGCTCTTATTAGCACTTTTTAAGTGCGACCTAAACTGCAGTTGAAGAGCCAGAAAAAGTGATGATTCATTTTAGCAGAATGAAAGGTTTCCATTCTGCTAAAAGCTGAGCACCCCACATACAGTCCTAAAAAGCATTCAAGAGGTCTGGAGGACACACAGAACCACACGTAATGAGGGCCTAAAATGAACAATCCTGATATAAGAGATACCAGTTTCCCTACTAATACAATTTCAACAGGTGCTTGTCTTCTGCACTGCAAGTTCAACAAGAACTTCTTGCGAAGCACAGTGACATACTGACCACATACTTTGGAGAGAAGAAACAACTATCCAGACTAGTTGCATTTGCTCACTACCTTACAAGCAGTAGCCTGCATGCACTTATAAATACTTGGAAACATTCTTCCTTTGCAACAGTGTTGCCTTGGCATTATAACTATCTTTGAGAATTGTATTCCAAAACACAACTTCAATTTACCCAGCACTTACAGTTCACTGGTCTGTAATTCTCAACATCCTTCTATTTTCCACTAACTTTAATTTTAGTCGCTATTATTTAAAGCTCATTTTCCATGCCATTTCAATTATGATTTTTTTCCCATGTGACAACAAACTTCAGTGCCATTTCTGATGGTAACTTCTACTGGAGTAAGAAAAAACAAACTTTTAAAGGAGAAGCTATCAGAAAATCATCAGACAGTAACTGCTCGTGGTCAGTATCAAGATGAGCTGCATGGGAACAGACAGCGTAGAGGTGACAGGATTCATATCCAATTACTAATCCCCTGAGCCACTCAGCCCCCTGAACAATAAACTTCTTTAAGCTGATCCCAGCTGGTCATGCTACAGTATTCCAACAGTAACGACAAAAAGGGAAACACCTCACATTTTCTATTTAAATCTCCACAACATGGAATAGTCATGTTGGAAAGTCCCCAGATCTCTTTTCTCATCTACTACCTAGAAGTTTTGAAAATGGATCCTATGAAAATAGGAATAGGTATATGAAATTATTTGCCCAACACAAATATTCTGTCTTCTGTACTTACTCCAAGCACACAGAAACTTTCAACGTACATATTTTTCCTTGTACTGAACGGAAATACATGTTGGTCTAAAAAAATGGCTAAACTTCCATGCCTGCTGTTAAAGACAAAGATATCCATATGAAGGACAGCAGAGACATTGCCGAGGAACTGTTCACCCTTCAAAAAAAAATATTATCTCTGTAATGCTGCCAGTGCCAGTGTCAGGATGGGCAATTAGCCAATTAAGTGCGAATAAGATCTGCCAAGAAGCAATTTTACTTTCGCTTTGGAATATTTGTGTATCTGTGAGCTGGCGTGTGTTTGGGTTCATGCATCAGTGGAATCTGGTTGTTCATGCCAGGTTTCCTTATCACACTTTTCTGCCTCTCTGAACTTGCACATTCTTGCAATACAAAATGGACACGTGTCTGCTGATAATGTCAACACACTTACGTTCACAAGGAGAGATTTTGTGTAACTAGATCTAAAGTAGCCTTTTTCATGTTCATTGCCTGACCCTGTCTGCGTACACAATACTAGAAGAGTGGTTCGTGGGAAGAACTCCAATACCGCGAACACCTCTAGGAGATGTTAAAAGACAACAGATGTAGAAGAAATTAGCATTTGATTACAAAATCCCTGGCTAAATACTCTCCTACAAGCCCCATTTTTACATGTCATCTGAAGGAAATTCTCACTTCTCATCGCAGACCATGTTCAATGGGGTGCTGAGAGCATCCTGTTATGTGTTTAATTTAGATCTCATTATGCTGTAGACTCCTGCACATCCATTTAGAAAATTCCACTTGGAAATATGAGTAGGTACAAAATACATCTAATGCACTCTGACTAGGGCTACTACCTAGAAAGTCTGAAGATATAACCAGATTTCTACCTCCCTGTCTAGAGTAAAAAAATTCTGGATTTTCTTATTACTTTGGGGGGGGCAGATGCACCAAATGCAAAGCCTTCTTAATGCAATAGGAAAACTACAACCATTCTAAATAAGGTGACTTCCACAGTTTTGATACAGTCATTCAAAATTAAAACCAATGCAAAAAAGATATACACAATTTGCACATCAAAACTGAACAGTGCCAAGTACAAACACAACTATGAAAAACCTCTTTCATAACATTTCAGAATACAGATATTACCTGGCATCGAAGCTACCTTCTTGAACAGCTATTAGAGAACTTCAAAAATCTTAACAGCACTGACAACTCATTCAGAGTTTACCATCGCTTACACTAAAAAGACACCCTATTTTTCAAGCAATGTGTTTAAACAGTCCTGATGAAAACTAGTATATTTTTTAAACCTGTAAGTACATTTAAGGCTAGTGAAAGTAACTACCTAATATTATTGCCTGTAATCAGGGACTATGGAGGAAGGTAAGGCACAAGTTCGCACACATGGCGCTGACAACGAGCTTCAAACTCATAGCTATTAACTCTCTTTTATCACGGCCTTACATAAATGAAGCATGAGAGTGACAAATGTTCTCACACAGGGATTCACAGCCAAGACTACCATTGTCCCTAACAAATCCCACCAGTCTGGAGGAGAGGAATGCTACAGCACCAGTTAACCCCTAGATTTGTCAGACATGCTACAACTGCCATGCCTAAGGGTGAAGCTGGTACAGTAACACCCCATCACACACTGGGGATCGGTTCGTGCTCGCTACCTGTCTTTGTCCCACCCCCAGCAGCCGTGCTGGAGAGGAACCTGCCTGCAATGTGCCAGTGTCACCGCTCAAGACCTCCACCTGAGAAGGGTCGTTCTACTAAATGCTATCGACCCCTCCACAGATCCCCTCAGCAGGTGATGTTTCGAAATGGGATGCATCGCCACCTCACTCTTCCCTGTTCTGGGATACAGCTTGGAGCAGAGAGGGGACTAACACCACCGGCACATCTTTGCCCTTGCTTTTCATACAGTCTGTGCTGAAGGGGAAGAAGGGCTGGCATGCACTCACTGACAGAAATGAACAAGCAAATCTTTTCAAGTATTTTTCAGGTTAAAACGGAATTCCCTTTTTCAGCATTATTCATATATTTTGCTACGTAGGTCTGTAGCTCTTATGTTTGTGGTTACTAATGAATTCTGCTTTTTTTATGACTTTGGTAAGCAGGAACAAAGCACTTCTCACCTTTTTGCAGCTGCATCACTAAAAGTAGGACTGCAAAACCTTCAGAAAGGATGTATTTCATTCCACCAACAAATCAAATTAAACTGAAAATATTTTTAAAAGAGTTGATATTTTATTTTCCAATGTATCACTAAATTAATGCAAACCTACTTCCTGAAGACGAGAGCAAACAAGTGTTCATTTCACTACAGTACATACGATCTAGATCCCAAGGTCTAATCATAACCTATTTATCACCATCCAGCATTTGGCTTGTATATGATGTCCACAGGCACTTGTAGTGATAGCTGTCAAACCGCATTCCGTTTCTGGCATAAATGAGCATAGCAACAAGGACAAGAAATGGAGTGCAGTATAGAGTAACTACACAGCCTGGAATTTAGCCCATAGTAAAGAAACCGTCAAATTAATTACCGACCTCAGTGATGGAGGTTCATGCTTATGGTGGCAGAATATTTCAGAAGTCACCAAGCTTCATGGGATTCTTTCTACTAAAGGTACTAAAAATTGTTTTAGAAATACAGTATCCTTCTTCTCTTCCACCATATCAGAGATCAAAAAATCTTAGTCAAGCTATGCATATTCCTGTAGAAGGAGGTCTAGAAAGGACACAACGCACTCTCTTTGGATTTCAGCTGCTTGTTCCAGTGCTACTTAAGCATAGGCATATTTCAAGTATTCTATATCAAAAAGACCAATCTTACTTTCTTTCAAAGAAAAAGGAATAGAAATTAATGTGGGGAAGAAAAAGAAAAACAGATTATCAGTGACTAAGTTCCTAGTTCTTTTCCACAGTCTTGTTTATATTCCATACTTTTAATCTTCTAATTTAATTTGGTAGTAACCTTTTTTCCTCCTTGGTCTGCCCATGGTCACTTTCCTGGTACTCCATTTTTCACTTCTCACTTGAACTGGAGATTTTCCATATCTATACCTCAAAATATTTTACAAGTCTGCATCCATCTCTCAATCTTACTTAGAGGGAAACAATGATTCTCAGATGCAAAGATGAATTTCTAGCCAACCCTTAAATACGCTATCAGTGATGAAGATGAGGTAGTTTTAGTGGCTGGAAAAAAAAAGAAAAAAAACCCAAACCCGTAGCATGGAAAGAAGAGCGTATTGCTTGGCCATGCATCGCGTTACAAGAAAGCAGCAATGGGGAAAGCAGGCAGTAGCATCACCTGTAACAGTATATGGTCCACTGGCACATGATTAAGTCAGAGTCCTCCCATTTAAACTGGAGGTTCATCTCTCCTTGACAGGTAAATGACAGAGCACGTGTGTCATCCAGAAATGACTCTGGTTATTGACAGTGCAGGGAATGTCTCCTACCCTTTATGACATTTCTGAAGAGCAGAGGCCACAATTAGAAAACATACGTATTAAGATTCACCTCTCTCCCTCAGATCACACTGTCCTTAATGTTTTTAATAGCTTATTAAATTTATACATAAGTCAAGTTCCTGACAGCTTGTTGTTTCCCCATCTTGCGTCATTCAGTGGTGACTGCTTAACAAGTAAAAACTACATAGTCCTTCTCTGTAGGAACAAAGTTCCAAACCTTGGCACTTCATACAGCTAACAGTTTCCCCATGATCTAAAAGCCAAAAGTCACTAATTCCATCAGTTCCCAAAGAAGTAATGGATATCTGTTCCTGAAAACATCTTGATATTTAAAAAAAACAAACAACAACACACAAAACAAAAACCACAACACATCACAAAAAAAGAGAGAGAGATGACCAGATGTAACCAGAGACTGGTAGTCTTAAAATTTTTTTTCAGTTCTTCAGTCAGCATCTGGGACTCAGTCAGTTTTATCTGTCTGATGAGTAGTCACACCAAACCTGAACAGATACACATGAAGAACACCTGCTACGGCTTCAGAGACGATCTGTTACAGAACAGTATAGTCATTCAGGAGGAAATCAAAAATCCTAAAAATCAGTGGACTGTATGCCAGGCAGAACACATCACAATTCTGAGCTGTATAAACGGAGCCACGTTAAAAGGCATCTAATCTTTAAATTCTCTAAATTAGTTACACTAAGCCCTATACTAATTTAACTGTTATAGCAAGTCCTTAAAATAAACATTATTCAGCAAAGACCATGGCAATTTGTGCCGTATTTGTAAACCCCTGGCCACCCGGAAAGAGATCAAATTCTTTCGGTATTCTCGAAAGCCTGTTCCAAAAAGTAAACTTTGTATTGTGCATACATGAGGAATACATTCACCTGGAGGGCTATTCATAAACAAATATGTAGTCACCTATGGCAGTGACCATCATTAAATTCATTTTTCATCTTTACAGATAACAAATACTTCTGATTACTCAATACATATGTACATATGGATGTATAATTATATATTGATTAGTTTAGCTTTTAGCATAACATATGAACGTATTGAGTTTCTCCAGAGTAACAGATAACATTTTTTAAAAATTATACCAATAGACCATTAGCATTACAAGTGAATTTATTTTCCCCAACAGTGCTAAAGATATGCAAAATTTTCATTTTTCAGAGTTGCATAGTAAATGATTAACACCAGCTCTGCTCATTATCTTGCTTAACAAAACTTCTCTAAAAACAAATAAATCAAAAATGCCTCTAACATTCTGGAATAAATAAATTACAGACCTGTTCAGTGGCAGCAATGATATTTTAAAAAGCTTGTGCAAGCTCATTGTACAATATTATTACAAAACTGCAATATATAACAAAACTGTCCACTTTTTTATTTTCTACCCACTTTTACTCAACAAAATACCTTTTGCAAAGCGAGAAACTTTAAAAAAAAGCTACATATCTAGAAACGTTAACCCCATGCTCCAATGTGTTACAATATACATTTTACACGAGGACTTGTAAGGAGAAATGCAGTTAAATGAAACAACTACTATCTGGTAGGATATCAGGTTTCGGTCACTGTGAATGCATACTTTATGTTTCGTATTAGAAACATGCTTCTTGTCTCCGATCTTCGAATCGGACTTTAGAATTATTTTTCTTTCATTACACATGGACACTGAAGTCAGTCTGGAAGTGAAACACCCTGCATTTCCTATCCTCACTGGAAAAGATCTTCATCTAAAGAAGGAATCTCCAATTCTAAAGAATTAGTGAATTGCCTTCCTACCATAGTGCCCACGTCCAAAGGAAAAAAACCTTTTTCTTATTAAATAATATATTTACAGTGTAAAAAAACAAAGTCTTGTCAACAAAACCGCATTTTGTTTTACTTTGGGGTCAAAATAACCATTGCTGTGAGAAATGCACGCATCAAAGAATTTTCTCCTCAAAAGACAGTATCAAAAAAATGTTTGTTCCCTCTTCAGAACAAAGAGTAAGACAAAGCACAACACATAATACAACCACAACAAAATGAAACTGTTATCTGTTGCTAGTTCCCTACCAGCCCACAGATTTTTCTTAGCATTAAAAAACAGCATGTAAATTAAGGTGACTGAAACATGCTTTCAGCGAGCAGAGTAATATGGTAGCTATTCATCACCTGAAGTCATAAAACACTAGGTCTTGTCCTTAGCATATTCTAATGAAGCCTATCATGCAAATGAGAGTGACCTTTTCCGTGTATTCTGCAAGTTCACATTTATGTGAGGAGTATATATAGTTTGCCAATACAAACTAGCCAAAGACTGCGTAATTACTGTAATCAATTAGTAGTTAGTGTCGCTCTGCTCATTTGTGGCTAATGTCAGCTAAACCATTTTTGAGCAAACCACCCTGACAGCCTCTTTCTGTTGTTTTTGTTGCTGCTGTTATTCTGCAACAAGAAAACAAGATATACAAGTCAAACTTCTCAAGATGGAGGCATGGCAGTGTTTCTCTAAAATGCTTTCTCTTCAGGTGAAAAATAAAAATGAGACCTGTTCCTGCAGTGGTTAAAGATTCCCCAGTAAAGTTACGTATCCTTAAAATGACATTGAAGTTTTCTGCCTGTAAAATGAAACATTAATATTTAAATATTTAAATGAAGGACACTCTCCCATGAGGCAGTTCAGACCAAGTAAGGAAGACTTGGTAGAACTTAGGCACTCTTTTCAATGGATGAGTAAACAGGCCATACCCTCTGCTCAGCAACAGTCTATTTTGTAGACAGTTATGGATAGGAAACATTACTGGAACTGGTAATTAAAGTAAAAACTAATACTGTCTCAGAAATGGGGAATTTTGTACAGGGAAAATAATTTATCATGCCTTACAGTTCCCCACGACTGAAATGAATTATCTGCTTATTTAGCACGTCTATTTTATTCTATGGTATCTTCCAAACTGAAGCAGGGCCCACTTGCTCTTTTTCATATCAAAATAGAGTAGACACAAAGGAAACTTATGCCACTATTTGAAACAGACTGCCTATATAGCCTCTGATAAGAAAACAGAGCTTTATGACAAATAAGAATATAGAGATCAGAGTTGTACATTCTTTTTATACTCATACCCTTTATAACAGTGACATCCGAGTGGTTTAGGAAACCAGAAATCAACTCTTTGCAAAACCAGAACTGTACATTAAAAATAAAAACAGACTTGTGTCAATAAGAAGTCAATGCACATTAAAATAAATCTGTTCCCTGATTTTACACCTATCGTGAGAAATGTATTTTTTTTCCTAAGAAATTACACTGTTAACACAATGTTGCTATACGTACACTTAAACATATGCACTTTATATATACTATATATGTATACTATGCAACAAAATGGTTTCTAACATCTTGCTATTTTTTGTGGTTTGATGAATGTTAGAATCAATTGTTTTTCACTCGTCAGAGAACTGTAAGTTTCAAATGGATATATTACAGGGACAAGAAGCCACTGCTTTTTTTATGAGGAGAGAGTGAAGATGAGTTTCGGTTCTTTGCATGCCCGTATCACGCAGCCAATGTTGTGAGCAATTCTATTTTACAAAACACTCTGCAGTAAAGTAGTTGCAATGCATGTAACATTCGGCCAAGTAAAGATCAGATACAGAGACCCAGTCATAAAAAAAATTTTTATTATCAAATTACTAACAAGTAAGATCAAAGAAAAAGGTCAAATAATTACTTGTGTGTATTAAGACACAGGATGGAAGGTAGAGTACAGCACACTAACATAAAGGTAACAGAATTGATACAACTGAAGTCCAAGGAAAGAGATGCAAGCTGAAACCTTCCCTTTTCTTCATTCAGATTATAAGAATATTCCTTAAATAGAAAACTAGTCTTTTTCAACCGCACAGGTAAAAAAAGACTTTTGTTTTCAAGCTTTTTCCCTGCGCCAGGTCTCAGGAACATCTCTGGAAGCTGTCACAACGGCAAAAGCAGCACAGGCAGGCGGGCAGAGCCGGTGCCGGGAGGGGCAGGGGGCGCCGGGCACAGCCCCAGACCCGCGGAGAGCGGCAGAGCCCCTCTTGCTGCTGCCTCTTCTCCCCAGGTAACCCGCTGCCGCCGGGCCCTGGGCAGCCCCGCAAGAGCATCTTCGCCGCCGGCACCAGGGCTGCAGCGTGGGGCTGGCACGGGCTGGCTACCGCACTCAACCTTTTCCATCTCTTCCTCTCACTTGCCGCCTGCCTGCGGGTAAATCATTTGTGGTCCAATTCTGAGCACACCAAAAATAGTTATATTCCCTCCAGTTTCACTAGGAGCAAGGCTTCAGCGGACTCTTCTGGTTTATTCAACCGCAAAATGAGAATACTACTTATCCGCAGCATCGGAAAACTTTTATTTGTCCTCGTTAGTAAAAATGCTTAGAGATATTCCAATGGGGGGAAAGAAAACAAAATAAAAAACCAGATCTCTTTTGCAAGCAAGCCATCAGGTTCAGGAACGCATGTGGAAGAGCCCTAAAGAACATGGACTTTTGAACTAAAAAAGCAAAGCAAAAACCTAGAAGTAATAAGAGTAAAATATTTGTTTCCATGGTGTTTGGGGGGGGAGGAAAGAGCAATCGAGTCGCAATAAGTAGAGTGGCACTGAAGATTTATTGGTTTGCTCCTGCGTCCTGCTAGAGCGAGGCACCTCGCGCGGCATCAAGCGCATCCGAGGTGTCGGCCCCGGCGCCCAGCAGCGGGGAGATCGCTCTTTTCATTCTTGTCAGAGCACGCCGCGACGGGGGCATCTGACAGCTACCGAGAGGGACGAGGGGGAGCGAGCGGGAGCAGCGTGCCCGCAGAGCCCCGGGCTGCGGGGCAGCAGCGAGGGCCTTGCGGAGCTGCCACCTGACTAGCGCCCACGAAAAGGCGAGCGGGAGATGCTTCAGAAAGCAGGAGAGTCGCCCATCACCGCGGATCCACCCCGGGATGACGCCTTTATGATAAACACTCACGACAACTTGCGACCAAACTGCTGTTACAACACTAATTGTCCATGAAAGCTGACCTGCAGCAAAGCAGCAGAGTTCAGTTTCGATAGGCCTGGCTCAAGCGTACGAACCTGATTGGGGGTGACAGGAGACATCCACGCATCAAAAATCTCCGAGAACGGCTGACGCGACTTTGCACGCTGTAAAAAAGCGGCGGAAATCCTAGACTCCCGGCTCTTTGTCAGGAAGGCAGAAAGGACCGCAGGGGCGGCGTTTGTAAGAGCATCTTTCCAAAGTAGAGTAAGATTTGCACGGCCTCGAAAAAAGCGTCGATGGATCTCTTCATCCTCCACGCCATTGCTGCCATTATTACAGTCTTTAACCAAGCATAAATCCCACACCATTAATGACGGAAGATCGCATTTTCTGAGCCAAAGCAATCATCCTCCTTAAATTTCAAGACATTTTCTGATTTTGATTCAGCTGAACAGTTTTCTCCCCATTTTGTTTTAACTCAGCAAGTGCCAGGAGTTGCAACTTTCTGGTGTAAACCCCTTGCAGAAATGCTGGACGTGTGTCAAGACAAGCGGGAAGCATTTTCACTCTTACTTTCAGCTGCAAATATTTGTTTCAAGTACATTCTATAAGATAAAAGGATTATAAAACAAAAAGGAAAACAATGGTACAGATAAGATTCTGCGTTTGAGGACTAAATATCTATTAAGCACGAAAATAACTACATCGAAAGAAAATAAAAGAAAAACTCTAAACTTTTAATCACGAGCAACAGAGTGCTCAACTACTGCCATGATGTTTCAAACTAAGCATTCAAAAATCTGAAAGGAAAGCTTCAGCTTTATTGCATGTTGTACTTTACTATTACTGCAGCATTTAGGCTTTATTTCTATAAGCTAATAATGTACATGGGGCACCTTTCTACCACTGCAATTTAAAAAAAAAAATCACATTTTGTGATATTAAATGACCTTTATTATTATATTTTATTAAAAATAGTGTAGCCCAAAACCAATATTTTAATCGATTATCTCAGAATTTCGAAAGCTGAGCTGCTAAGAAGAGAATGAAGAGCAAGGAACAAAATCAGTCCTGAATCCTATTTGATAACTATATTTTGGATCAAATAAACAGTTAATCTTGTTTAACTTTTGAAATGATTCAGTGTTTAGACTGATCTAAATAAAAAGTTTAAAATTAAATAGATTAAAAATTGAACCAGTTTAATTATTCAAAAGATTTCAAAATTACCTGTTTTAAATATTGAATAGACTGAAAATATTAAGCCACAATGCCAAAAAAATTAGAAATGCGACCCAAGAATAATATTAAAACACATATGGAGAAGCTCAATAGGTGGGAGAGACTGGGATTTTTTTTGCTTGTTTACATTTTATTTTTAAAAGGAATAAAGCACAATAAATCACTGAAATTTTAGAGAGATGATAGGACCAATAAATACATAAGACAATAAAGGACCATTAGAACACTTAGCAGAGGAAACCAAATCAAATTGCTTAGTTTATAATCTTGTGCTATCTTTGAAAATAGCAGTACATCACCCACTTAGTTGCCTTCTCTCTCCCTCCAAGTTCTCAAATCTGGATACTTCTTAAAACACTTCCCTCTTTAAAACAGAGACACGCACCCTCACGTAAGAAAGGCATCCCCCGTAAGACAGCCTCAGGCATCAGCGTTACACACACATGCGGGTGGACCAGTAGGCAGGACGAAGAGGGTCCTTCGGTTATTTATTTCTTTAGGATGGCAGACGACACAAGTCATTCAGATATAGTGGGGGTTATTAAGTTATAAGAGAAGGCTAGATGTAAATCATATTTACATTTATCCACAATCCTTTTCAAATGGAAAAAGAAGTTTCACACACTCCCATAAATTTCAGTTTGGTTTTTTTTTTAAAGCGTGCAAGTCTACCATGTCATTTCTATAGCACCCAATGCAAAAGTTTGAACCGACCTTGGTATGATGGTATTGCTACAATTAAAATGCTGTATTACTAATAATTTACTAACATACAGAATACTGAAATAATTTTATATCCCAATAACTATGGGCAAAGAGGCCAAAGACCTCTACTACAACTACTGTAACACATTCTTGATTTTTTAAAAAGCTGCTCAATTGCAAACAATAATTATTATTATAGAAATACAAGAGCCTTGACACAGAGAGCTTAAAGTAGAAGCTTCTTTTAACTATATAACCTTACTAGACTAAACACAAAATATTCTACAGGGACACATAAAGACATAAATATTTTTTCCTATTTTTTCCCCTATATTAACAACATTGTTCAACATTTGTTTAGGTCTGCATTCTTTCCAGAACAGATGAAATATTCGATAGCAAGTACCATTGTTTCCAAAGAACATTTTGTACCAGAATTAATAAGAGAAATATCACTTCTGCTTGGCACTTCCGCTACAAGTTAAAAAGGTCTTCCTGCAATTAATGCTGAGCTTATACATCATTAATGGACAAAGCAAAGAAACAGTTTACAAGAACTTATACTCAAGAAGGAAAAAAAAAAAAATTTAAAAAAAGAGCTCTAAGTGGGGCATCAAGAACAAAAGAATGAGCACACGCCACCAAACGAAATGAAGGTGCTAAGCTCGCTGCATCTCAGAAATCAGACATGAGATGGAACGAACATAAAATTGAAGCCATTCCTTTCTACAGCTTCTGCTCTTTTCAGGAGCTGTAGAAGACAATACAGCAACTATTTCTCCTTTTCAAATAGAGGAAGAAAAAGGACCATTTCTAAAGGTCAGAATAGGTTGGGGACAATTCATTTGTTACATTGCTTAGTTTATAAAAGAGTGGGAAATTCGGTCATTTTCATATTAATTTATAATACACACACAGAGGCACTGCACAACATTCAAACTAGTGGAGCCATTACGCAGAGCCAATGGTGAAGATATTTAGAAGCGCATAGATGCCCTGCTTCCTAAAACCCGGACATGCCTCAGCGGTGACAGAATGGTGCTTCATAGCAGGGAGGACGAGTCCATAGTTACTGTTTACCAGGCACCAGGATTTTAAAGACAGAACGTCACAAAGCAAACAGGAGTCTTACTTCTGTTACTGGCACAAGCCTGAACCCAACCCAACTGTTCCTCAGCGCTGCTGCCACCACAACCGTGTTCCCAAGTTGGGAGCCCGAGCTCCCGCAGGCAGCACCCGCAGCAAGCCCGGCATTCCGCGGGGTACTCGGTGCTGCGCTGCCCTGTCCCTGCGCGCTCGCCGCCTTCCCCGCACCCACAACGCCGCTTGCTTGGCCACCCAGTCACCAGGACGAGCTTGCTGATCCAACCAGAGGCTAATGGCCTTTCAGCCTGAATACTAACACCGAGCTCCTCCAGCTTACCTCGCCGCTTTCTGAGCCACGTTTGACAGGAGGCGGCCAGGGATGTGATGGCGTGGCTAGGACAGCGACCAGTTTTGGCAGCCACACAAGCTCCAGTCAGCTTCAGTTTCACAGTCAGCTTCAGTTTCACAGCCCTTTAAGGACTGTGGTTACAACAGGTCCCTGCTTTAGAAGATGGAGGTTTTCTTTTATAGTATTTTCATCCCGCATTTAGTTTTTACAAGGTTCTACGTCATTAGTTACACTACAGATATTAGCCTTTAAAGGAAGACAACACCCAGAACCTGCCCCTAAACTGAAAGTCCAAGCAACCCAAAGAAATGACAGAAATGCCCAATGTTTTAGTTGGAGCCAGGCTGTTACCTCCCACAAGTTCTCATTCCCACTGGTCTTACTGTCTTCTGCTACCTAAAAAGCATTAGCCTTGTTCTCCTTGTTTTTACGATACTCCTATGCTGGCACTGTTTTATCAGCCAGATTACCCTGTACAGCTCCAATACTCTAACACTTGCCATTTTCAACAACCACTATACAGAAAGTATCAGAAGCATAGTTTAAAAGTATCCTTAATTACAAAGTGGTTACAAATGCTTAACATCATCGTTTATTCACGGGGATACAACCTTTCAAATCCATGATATCCACTAATAATTCTAACAAATGCTCGGTCCATAAATATTTAATGGCCACTCGTGGGTGTTTTATGTTGCTGTCTTTGGAGTTGACCTATTCTCAGGTTTATTCATTGGAAAAGGTTTATTTTATCCTAAATAAGACATGTAATTTTACAACATTCGAGTTATGCATACAGGAAATCAGATCATTCTGTCCCATGCAAACAAGGAAAATGCATCCTTCACAGAAAAAGCACAGATCAAGTTAATGAGGGACAGTTTATTTTGTATGATTTCTCAGGGCTTTCAGACAGAAGACTGGCTGACAGATGCCTCCACCCTTCAACAAGCCAATAGCAGTTTAATTGTAACGCCGTGGTTGTTCCCACTCCTGTGTGCCTAACAAGCTCCCTCCTTCCTTTCAGCATGGGTTTTACCTGGCTGGCCTGAAGTTAAGCCCGCTGTTGAATCTAAGTCCCTCCTGCCCATAAGGCCACTTACCATCACAATGCATGCAACTAAGTGCCTTGCTAAGACATAAGATCCTGAAGTAAGAACACAAATTTGAATTACAAAGCACAGCGGAGGATTAGGAAATAAGCTATGGAAGAAAAGACCCCTGTATTTTCTGTACTGGACCACTGCCTGTCTGGTCTTCACAGTGTCACCAGCCCTGACGCACCACCACATTCCTTATTACACCAGCAGTAGCTTAACACTTTCATCCCAAACACAGCAGCACCTTGGTGCTGCAACCCCATCACCCCAAGTGGACTCTCTTGCCAAGCCTGAAGGGACACACGGCCTTCAGCAAGGCCTTCAGCTAAATGGTTTCACATACGATTCCTTACACATCCACTGTTACAACAGAAATATTGACTGTGCCAACAAAAACTTCTATGGAGAATACTCACAAAAACTGACCATTTGCCATTAGAAACTATTATTCTATAACGACATATTACATACATACTCTAAAATTATAAACCAAAAAGTGCTTTAAATGACATTATTAAGGCTGTACAGTCAAGAACCTAGTGCTTAGGAAACTCCAAAAGTAAGACTGCCTTTGAAATCACAACCCATTGCACTGCCCATATTCACTTTACTCTATAGCTACAAAACTTCCAGTGTGTTTCAGACTTATTTTCAATTTTAATGATGTATCCTATTATTTAAGCTTAAAAACATTGAAAAGTAAGTCTATATAAAACACATACCTGCCTTAAATTGAAATGTGGGTATCAAAAATCAGAAAAATCCAAACTAAACAAAATTAAGTAAGAATCTTATAATAGGAAGTGTCAAGGCACTTAAAAACAGGCAGGCCAGGTACGTTTAACTATAACACACACTTTATCACATTATATATACATACGAGATGATAAAGAATAGTGGTGACACCTATCAAAAAGAAAGGAACAACTTCTACAACTACAGGGCTGCAATCTAAAAATTCAAAGTCTACTACATTCCAGTCTTCCTCAGAACATAAATTCTGTAAGGTAGGAACTTGCCCAGCTCTGTATTTGTAAAAGCAACCAGAAATATACCCTTTGATTCTGAGGCCTCCAAACACTTCTCATACATATATTCCACAGCATTAAAATACCACGCCGTCCCCGTTTAGTATTTTAGTTTTTAGTATTTTCATTTCTTTCATTTGTGAGGCAAAGAAATGAAAATATCCAATCACATATTGCATTTACCCAGAATCAGTTCTCAGTTTCACCTGAAGCCCTGTAAACCTTCACATCCCTGCTATGGTGAATGTTAAGAAAACAGAGCCACTCTCAGTGCTTCATTAATGAGTGCACACCCTTAGCCCACACAGTTCAAGTAGTATCAGACCACAAGGCCGTCTTTCCTCATGAAACACCACTGTACCAGACATCATTACCATGTGCACAACGGACGTGAGAGTTGGCATTTTGCACTATCCTCCGTTATCATCATTCGTCTATGGAATTTCTTGATTAAAAAGTGGTATGGCTGAACAGCCAGGCTGTTTGCAATATCGTCTTCTACTTTGGCAATAACTGGAATTAGCTATCTGCGATCAGTACATTAAATTAATATCTCCAATAAAATAGGGGTTGTCCACCATTCTTAGCTCTTGGAGCTTAGGTACACAAGAGCCAATCACCAGTGTGCTTTGGCAGCGGTCCAGGACACTAATTTGTAAAGGGTTTTAACCTGTTACGGGGCACAGGTTAATCTTGGAACCCAATTTGTGTGTCTGTTAAATGCAAACTCCTTGTGGCAGAGGCTGTGCCTTCTGCCTTTAAGAGTAGTTTCTGTAATGCAGGTGCAACCACAGCAAACAAAACTGATAACCTAAAGCACTGAGATACAAACAGATCATCAATTGAGCCAACTATTAGGAGCTTACACCTTCCAAGTCACCTTTGTTATAGCTGAATTAATTTCATGAACTTATACAAAGTCTTCCCTTATTCACATCTACATTCTATGTGACAAAACCACACATTATTATCATTAGCCCATTCACTTAGATAGCTTTAGTCAGTGACAGAGAAGTGGTCACAATAAGCACAAATGCAGACAGATTTGAGATAGAAGTACATTTGCTTATTGAGGCCAGAAGACAGTGCGTTACCAACAACTTTCAATCTAAGCAGATAATCCTGAAAGCTGCTAATTCCTTTAAAAAGCTGTTTTAACACTAAACATAGATCTCAAAGACAAGGTATGTTCCATAGCCATAAGCAGTATTTATCTTTCCCTCATTAACCAAATTGAAAATAAAACATTTTAGTCTTTCACTCCTTTTCACCCATAGTGAGTATTCTAAAAAGAGAGGAAAACCTCAAATCACCAAAGTGAACAGGGCCATCGCCTTGCTGGCAATTACATAATTCAAGACTAGGACATCTTAGTCCAAAGGCAGGACTCTATACATGTTTGTTAACTTCATCAAAACCTTTAAAAACAACACCACACCTTCCTTTCCCTCATTTACTTATATTAATACTAACAAAACATTTCAAATATTAACATTCTTTCAGACCCCACATTTCAGGTAGCTGGCAGGTGACACAGCAGATGAAGAAACACAAGACATCTAACAGCACTATTTAGCACATGGTTTTCACTCTTTGAACTTTGTGACTTCTTTGATTTTCTTTCCTCATTATGGTCACATTCTCCTAAGCTGATATATTCTGCACGCAGTACAGTAATTCTCCTTTTCTATACAACACTGAAAACCTTGGAATTATGTCATTATCATTTGTGCAAGAGATGCAGGGCAGCCACTGTCTTTAATGTAGATTTTCTCTTGCACAGTGGAAGTTTTTGAAAACAGAGAATGAAAACATTTAAATGTAAACATTTAATATCTCTGTAATGATATAAAAAGGCAACACTTGCAGTATTCTTCTCTTTTGAAAGTTAGATGATGAGGCCCATTAAACCTACTCAACAATGTGCACTCTCGAGGGGGTAAGTTCCTTGGCAAGAGAATGCAGCGAGCCTCTATGTGTTTAGCCAGGACCATATCGGACTTAATGGACACGAATAAACTCAAGTCAGAATGAAATAAAATGTGTACTCTAAATGTATTCCTCTGGTTTCATCTTTTTAGGAACTGGCACCCATGTTGAAAGGGGAGGACACAGAGGGTAATTTCTCAGAAGTATCTTTGCAAACCCACTGAGATAGGCAGAGATTGTTTTGCAAGTCACCTAAGTAAAGCATTGCTCTGAGTAGATAATGTTACTGTTAACAGATGATGCCTGTCAGAAAATCACATACGCTGATGCATCTTGCAAGCCTTCTTATGCTTCACTCTTCCTGGAATGTGGAAAGAAAGTATAGAGGACAGCTCTGTCACCCAACTGCTAATTTTTGTGGAACCAAAGAGGTGTCAGTTCGGTTAATTGTGCAGAAGAGTCTTTCTTCCATCTCCTTTCTGCCCATGAATAACAGAGTAGTTAACAATATTGACATTTAAACCGTCATCATTGGGCATCTGAATTAACACCTCAGACATAAACAGACATGCTCACACCTTTCAAATCTACTGTGCTAAAGGCACTTCTGCAGACATCCCTGTATCAGTTACACTTGGTTAATACTTTAGGCACCATAAAAGCTAACAATTTATTTTTTCTTAATAAAAGCTAAGACAGTGAAGAACAACAAAGCAGTTGAGAAAGTATACTGTAGTATTACGTACCAATATTGTTGAAGTTCAGATTAGCACAAAATCTGGTCCTTCCACTGCAGGAAAACTTTCCTTTCCCTTTTTATGAATTGTTTTTCTCTGGGGTTTCTTTCAGTTGTTGCTCTCCATGACTACAGACAGCTACTGTTTAAACAGCAACCATTCTATGGGGCACTTTATACAACAGCTAACCAATAATTCGGAGGCTGGGGAACAACCTTCTTCCATCAGATGCTTCCCCCATGGGTTTATCAGACCTCACCCAAACATTCACACAGCTATTACATGGTTGTATGGTGCTTAGCTAACAATTCCACCTTTTAAATACATCCTCATATTAATAATTAGAAACAGTATATATATTGGATGGCAGAAAGTGTTGTAGTCACTGGAACACTTCAGCAATTCTGAGTAGGTCTGCATATCATAATGTAACATTTTGCATCCACCAAATCCAGAGCAAGGTTTGCTGCTGGAAGCAGTGCAAGTACTTTATAAAGGTATTCAGCTAGGGAGACTAGCTGTAGGGAGGAGCGGGGCGTATTAGGCATGGTGGAGCATCAAGGAACAGAGCTAGCTGAGGTTTCTCCACGCAGCACCATACTGAGTGATATAAACACAACCTAAAAGACACGAACAAGCAATGCATATAGTGGTGAACTCTTGCAACTTAAATCAAAGACTTCTTCTGGCACTTTTTTTGTTCCTTTGAGGGCAACAAGTTTTCCTAGGGACATTTAATCTACCTCAGACTACCTAAACCCACCCTGTAAAGAAAACGGGTTTACACACTACAGCCGAGTTTTCCAAATCCATGTGGGTTACCTGGCTATAGCAATCCCACCTCTCCTCCTGATGGCACTGCCTGTACCACAACACTCCTAAGTTTCCATGGCTATTTAGATATTAAACTATGCTAGGATAGCTAGCTCTTCTTCCTCTCTCTCTCTCTAATTAATTCTGACTCTTCACCTGTTTTTCATCTCATATTCCCAGAGACATATACTGTAAAAAATTAGCTCTTATTTGTACCTAATAACATTCTCAGCTGAGGAGCTTATATTGGAGTCATATTTGCTTGAGAGATACGGAATCCCCTTGAGAGTGTCTGCCACAGATATTATCCCTTTTAATTTCCAATTCTTTTTATCACAAACCTTTCTCTACGCTATGGGACTGTGGAGATTACACAATAGGTGCTCTAAATAGAAATGCTTTGAGATTCTTAAATCTCCATCTCCAATTGCTACTTAAAAGCCAGTCAACTTTGAAGAGTTGTTGCAACAGGGAAGGTCTCGGTGAAGCGAGTATTTCCAGCTTGAGTTACCTAGCCCTTTAAATTCTGTGTACCATCCATTTATACGCATAATGCTGACTGAGAACTATACTCTCTGCTCCTATCATTTTTTTCTCTGCAGTCTTAAGTGGGGTCATCTCCCTTATCACCAGGGAATCAATGCCAGGTTACTGTGCCATCAATTTAATTGAGGGGAGGGCTGCTTCGAGCGTCTCACATTTCCCATCGAACATAATGGGATTCTGCCTCCTCCCGACCTGTGGTGGTGGAGGGACCTTCTCCAGGTGAAGGCCTGACCCGCAGCCCAGCCACCCCCAGCCTGAGCCCCCCGCTCCCAAACACCTTGGTCCCCGTTAATCCTCCCTGTCAAAAGCGGCTGGGGAAGCAGAGGGGCTTCCAAGATAAACACTGCTTCCCCCATTCAGACATTTAAATAGCATTTGGTAATTTTACCAGGCACATGCTCTCCAGGGCATTACGTGCATTTAAGACAAGCTACGATGGGGGAAAAGGAAGGAAAGAGCACCTAGATTTTCTGGAGACAAGCAATGTGAACGCCTAGTCATTAGCAGTGTTAGCTGTTTTTTAAACACACGGTAAACAGACATCTCTCCAAAGGTGTCACCCAGCAATCCTGACAACTGTCATCCTCAGTGTGGTTCTGGAAGCAGGCAAGGACTGCTCAGGGAGAGAGGAGGACAGAGCTTTCCTACCACTGTCCCTCACTGGGTGCCAAGGTTTTGGGAATTGCAGATGAAGCCGTGTATTGTTGCAATCTCCTTGGTGGCAGCAGCAGAAACCA
>Ga0181612_107817_pt1 | contig 30243 bp, 18 predicted proteins | sample HoacroProtozoa21_FD_119630 | JGI IMG/M metagenome (GOLD analysis project Ga0181612, IMG submission 119630) | Hoatzin crop microbial communities from Cojedes, Venezuel. Combined Assembly of Gp0051906, Gp0051904, Gp0051908 | reverse complement strand
GTACACTTCCTCGGGCTGCAGCTTCTGCTTGTAATTGCCGGTGTCCCAGCGGCCGTTGCCGTTGCCGTCAAGCGTGAGGCGCACATAGTAGGTGCCGGGCATGACGTTGGGGAACGAGAACTGGCCCTTCTCGACAGTGGCATATTTCACCAGCCGCTCACTGCCATCGAGCAACTCGGCAAAGGCGCCGCCCGCGACGTTGACGTTGAAATACAAGTTGCCATATTCCTCGAGGCCACGCACCTTGAATTTCGCCTCCAGTGGCTTACTGATAGCGCCGTAGGCCGACGTCATCGCTGCCGAGTCGACTTTCAGCCGGTAGCTGCTGTCGGGCTCGAGGTGGAAGGGCATCATGAAGCGCATCATCTCGCTGGGGCTCACTTGCGTCACCACCAGCGGCGTGTCGATGGGTATCCACAGGGTATCGCGCTGCCGCTCGAGGTGGAACGCAGCGTTGTTAATCGCTTGCACGGGCGCATCGACGGTGAAGCAGATGGTGTCGTACAAGTTCATCTCGTTCTTGATGTTGTGCTGCACGGTGATGGTGGGCTCGGGCGGCTTGACGGCGTCCAGGAGTTCCTCGAGTTCGTCGAGTTTGTCGGGGTTCGGCTCGTTGCCCTTGATGCTGTCCTCGGCGAGGTGTTGCCGCAGTTCCTCGATTTGCTTGAGTTTCTTCTCGCGCTCTTTCTGCGCTTTCTCGGCCTGCTTGCGTATTTGCTGCAGGTTGCGCTGGGCAAAGGTGATGGTGTCGGTCTTGGGCACCAACTGGTCGGTGCTATCGGTGCGCAGGTAGGTGAGCGCAGCGATGATGGTGTCGCTCTTGATGAGCGCGCTATCGGTGAGCCAGTAGAATATCGAGTCGTTGTTGACGGTGTGCTCAACGCGGCACCAACTGTCGTCGACGTCGCCACGAGGCGGGGTGAGCAACTGCAGGCGCGGCAAGCTGTCGCACGGCGCCGACAGCAACACGTGCAACCGGTTGTCGCTCACGCGCTCGGTCTTCTTGAGGTAATGCGAGCGGTAGTTCTCGTTAAACATGCACAGCAACAGGTCGTTAGGCAGGAACAGCGTGTGCGTGCCCGCCACGATGGTGTCGACGCGGTGGTCGAACGTGAAGGTGGTGTCTTGCGACGAGTATTCACCCACGCTGGGCACCACGATTTCGTCGAGGAAGGCGATGTCCTCGGTGCGCGCCATCTTGTAGTCGCCATCCATGTCGTTGAGCGCATACAGGCGGTATTGTCCCGCACGCAGGTTGCGCAGGGTGAACTGCCCGCGGTCGTTGGTGCGCACGATGCGGTCGAGCGGCAACGTGGTGAACGCGCTGTCGTCGAGCACCGTGTGAACGCCCACCAGCACATACTGCATCGGTTCGAGGTCACGCGCCCTGAGCACCAGGCCCGAAATCTGCAACGTGTCAATCTCGTCGCCCGTCGAGAAGGCGTATGAAAACGCGCCCATCGGGTTGCTCTCGTTGTTATCCTCGATGCTGCTGCCGAAGTCGATGGTGTAGGTCGTGTTGGGCTTGAGCGTGTCGCGCAGTTCAATCGTGATTTTCTTGCCCTGTGCCGATATCGACGGCATCTCGCGCTGCACCGGCGACACAGTCACCTTCTTCTGCTGGTCCTTGATGTTGACGATTTCGTCGAACGTAATCTCGATGCGATTGCGGTCCACTCCCATCGCCCCATTAGCCGGCGAGAAATTCATCGCCCGCGGCGGCGCATAGTCACGCGGGCCACCCTCGGGCGTACCGATGTTGGCGCACGCAGTGAGCACACTCACCAGCGCAGCCACAGCCATCAAGTATAAAAACCAGCTTCGTTTCATTGCCATAATCGCAATAATGCCGCAAAGTTAGCTATTTTCTCCCAATCACACCCCATCCCCCACCAAAATAAAACCTCCCCACTAAAACCTAAAGCCCCCCCCTAACGCCTAAAGCCTAACCCCTAAAGCCTAACCCCCTTCCAGATGATGAATGCAAACAGGGCGAGCTCGGCAAGGATGATGGTGATGCAGATGATGTGCGTGAGAATGCTCGCGCGAGGTGCACGCACCCCCAGCAGCCCCTGCGACGTCTTGAAACGATAAGGCATATAGGGCATCGCCACGCTTGTGGACTCCCGTTTCCCCGACGTCTTGCCCGAGCCCCGCGATGCACCCGCCTGCGACGATGTCGACGACTGCGATACCGCAGCCGCAGCCACCGGTGCCGCCGCAGTAGCACGTTCCACCTGAGGCGCCTCGGCAGGCAGCAGCACCCCACAATAGGGACAATATTTCACAGCAGCGTGCGGCAACGTATGCCCACACTCCGGACAGAAACTATAAGCCGTCGGCGTCTCCTGTGACGCATGCGGCGACGGCGCAGCCTTGTCCTGCCACCCCGGCACGACAAAGCTATGCAAGCACTGTGGACACACCACATTACCCGCATGAATAGCCAGCTCTTGCTCACTGACCGTAATATGTTTCCCACACCGTGGACATTGTTGTTCCATATCGTCACCTCAATAAAACGCCACAAAGATAACATTTTTCTCCCAATCCAGCAAGTTAGGCATTAGGTGTTAGGCTTTAGGCTTTAGGGGGAGGGCAACCATTCCCTAAAATAAAAAAACATGACATCGAGAAATTTTTTTCAAAAAAACTGTAACATTTCTCGAAACGATTACCCTTTAATAATAGAGGCCACCAAGAGAGCACTTGATGCCTCATGTATAATAACAACAACCATCCCCTAAAATAAAAAAACATGACGTCGAGAAATTTTTTTTAAAAAAAACTGTAACATTTCTCGAAACGATTACCCTTTAATAATAGAGGCCACCAAGAGAACACTTGATGCCTCATGTATAATAACAAAATAGATTGTTTTATGGCTAAAAACGATTCGGGTCAAGCTCAAGACTTTAAACTGAGCAAGAAACCATACGACTTTATGGTTGACGGGATATACTACAAGTGTATCAGCAATACCAGTGTCGCTGTAACAAATGAAACAGGCTTTGCGATAGCCAAATCTTATTCTGGCGAAGTAGTAATACCGAGTGAGGTATCTTATGAAGGGGCTAATTTCAAAGTTACTTCAATCGGCGCCCATGCATTCCAAGGCTGCAGGGACTTAACAAAGGTGATCATCCCCGATAGTGTCGTTGCAATCGGCCGTGTGGCTTTTATGCACTGCGATGGGCTGGCACAGATAAACATCCCCGATGGTGTCATTTATATCGGCCGTGCAGCATTCGTGGGCTGCAAGGGCTTGACACAAGTGAACATCTCCGACAGTGTCACTTATATCGGTCCTGGTGCTTTCGCGGGCTGCGAGGGGCTGACACAGGTGAACATCCCTGAAAATGGCACCGAAATCAGCGAATTTGCATTCGAGAACTGCACCAGTTTGACACAGGTGACCATCCCCTACGGTATCATTTATATCGGTCACGAGGCATTCAATAATTGTGAGGGGCTGAAACAGGTGAACATCATCGATGGCGAGACAAGAATCGTAAGCGATGCATTCGAGGGCTGCTCCTCCCTGCAAAGCATCAACATTCCCCGTGGCGCCTACGATAAGTTTGCAGAGATGCTGCCTGATGATAAAGACAAGCTTCACGAGGTAGACTTCAGTGACAAACAATAACATTTGACTTGTTGCCGTCACTGCATGCCCCAAATTAATGGCGGCCAGAAACTTCGTTGAAGACGAAAATCAGAAAAGTGGGTACGCCCTTGCAGGTGCACCCACTTTTTATAGACGATTTAGCTATCTTGTTATCTGACAATCAGCTTCTTTCCATTCTGGATGATTACGCCCTTGTAATTCTTGCCAACGCGCTGGCCAGCAATGTTAAAGCGCGGTCCATTAGCAGAATTAGCCTTCTCATTCAGCAGGTCCTCGATACCGCTAACCGATGTCTTAGCCTCATTTGACGGGCCCGACTCGCCTACCGTGTAATTTACGGTGACAACATAAGTGTGCACGCCCTCACCAACTTCGGTGTCAAGATAGCTGAGTTCCGATGCGGTCGTTGTTCCAATGAGCACGCCATCACGATAGATGTTATAACCAGTGATTTCGTAGTTGTCCGAAGCGTAGGTGATATCATCAATCATGAGGATGAAGCAATCTTGCGAGATGCACCTGATGGCGAAATAGGTAGCACCCTCGGGCAACTGAAACTCATATTTCGTCCATGCACTACCAACTTCTTGCGTTGCCAGAACAGTCTTAAAGTCGGTCGTGTCGTTGCCTGCGGTTGAATAGCGCACTTCAAACTTCTCCTTGCCGTAGTCGGTTATCCACGACTTAGCCCAGAACGTGATGGTTTGTTCCTTTCCGGTTAGGATTGGCGAGATGAGCCAGTCATCATTTTGGCCGCTTGTGGCAGCGAAACAAGCAAGGAAGTTGTTGCCCGAACGTGCCTTCCACTGAGGATACTCGCTCGTCGATATTCCAGCCTTGTCGGTATCAAAGGTAATGTAGGCCATCGCCTCTCCCATGTGGTCAAACGAATCGCCTTGGAAGCCGTAGGTCGCCGAGCCATCACCATCGACAAGCGTCCACTCGCCGATGCCCGTGGTGAGGAAGGCATCGTAACTATCGAAGTTCTCGGTAACGTAGGCATTGTCGGTGTTGGGGGCTGTCCATGTGAGTTTCACGCCCTCGCCTTCTATAAACTCGGCCTGCAGGTCATCGACAACAGGAAGTTCTGGCGCAATCACCTTGATGGTCTTCACCTCGGTTTCGTTATTATCTAAGGCCTCATCGGGAGCATAGTTCACGGTAGCCTTTATCGTAATATCCGACAAATCAACCTTGCTGGCGGTGCATGCGATTGTGATTGTATCGGTCTTGTTGGGTTGCAATGTCTTTGCGCCAGGTATGGTTGTGACGCTATCGCCCTTTGTAAACTCTACACTATAGTCCGAGGCGGCTTGCTCACCCACGTTGCCAACGATGATGTTGATGTCGAACTGCTCGCCAGTTTGTACCGATTGAGGCACTTCCATGAACTTAATTTCAAGGTCGTTAGCCTTCACGTCGCGCACGTTGATATTATCGATGAGCACGGGATAATAAGTATTGTTAACCTCGGCAGTGAAAATCAGACGCACATACTTGCTGTCTTTGTAGCCATTCAGGTCAACAACTGCAGTCTGCCAGCCATCCTCGTCGGTCGACGAAGCGTAAGAAATCTTGTCGAGCATCGTGATTCCAGCATATTCTCCATTCTTCTCAATGCCCACATAGAGCGTCACATCGGCACCCTTCAGGTTATAATACTCAAACACGAGTTTCGGGTTCGCTGCCGTGCTGATGTCAATCTTGCCCGTCGAAAGCGATGATAAATCGCCCGCTTCGTTTGCTATAAATAACGCGCAACCATTGTCACCATCCGATGAATAGCTGTCGGTGAGGCCAAATCCCGACAATCCCGTGTAGTCGACTGCCCAGAACTTGTTTTCGGTCTTGCCAGCGGGGAAGCCTTCATGGAAGTTAAGCGGATAGTTAGCGCCTTCAATGATGATGTTCGACACACCGAAGGTGCTGCGGCCAGCCGCATTATGAGCGGTCACTGCGAAATACACTTGTTTCTGGTCGCCAGTGGTAGCGATGGTCGTGGTGTAAGGCTCAATGCCAATGTTAGAAACGGCTTCGGTCACATATCCCTCTTCGTCGACGCTCCAAATGGTGTAGGTGAGTTTGTCAACATTCACATATCCACCGTTGTAGCCGGTGTTTCGCGGAGCCGTCCACGTGAGCGTGGCTGTGCCATCGAGATTGTCCTTCAGCGTAACATTTTGCGGCTTAATGGGCACGTCAACGCCAACAAAGGCAGTGACTTCGGCCTTCACGCCCTCGCCTACGCTGTTATACACGCGCACCGTGTAGGTGTTATTGCCATTAACCGGTGAATTGTCGGTATAGCTGATAGCTTCGCCAGGTGTCGGGTTGTTGTAGGTCTGAATCAAGTCGTCACCGCGATAGAGCTCAATGAGGGTCAGGTCGGTCAGCGTCTCACCACCCACCGTTGTGTCGGGAGCGTTGAACGAAATTTGAGCCTGCAATTCGCCCGTAGCCTCGGGGACAACCGTCAAGTTGGTTGCTGGTCCAGGCACGCCCTTATCCAATCCCGTTGTTACGCTGATTGAATCGATGTAGATTCGGAATTGGTTGGGGTCGCTCAGCGCATGGAATGCAAAGTGATACTGGCCCTCGGTTTCTACCGTCACCTTGTGGGTGAACATGGTCGATGCCGAAGGTACTTGCGATTCCTCAGCAATCGTTTTATAAGCAGTCGGGTCAAGTCCTTCGCCCATAGCCACAGCCATCTTCTCTACATAGGAGCCAGCCATGGCACGATAGCGGAAGGTATATTCGGTGTTGGGATAGAGGTTGATGGCTGGAGTAATGAGCCAGTCATCGGCCTTGTTAACGCTGTTGTAGCGATAGAACACGTTTTGTGCTACTGGTGCATACTCCCAGGTGCTACTATCGTTGTTGGCATCAATGATGGTGAAGATGTCAAATCCAGCTTGGGTGTCAAAGTTCTCGTAGTAGGGAACATCCAGTGCTTGACCGTAAACCACCTTGTTAGAGTAAGCGGCATCGCTGCTCTTGCCGTTATATTGTGCGGTTACCGAGTAATAGTAGGCCGTCAACTTCGTGTCGGGCAGTGTTTCGCTGTAGGTCGTTTCATACAAACCTGTCTTCACGGTCTTATTGTCGGGCACGCGGTGTACGGTGTAAATCACCTTCGACACATCGATGTAGCCACCATGAGTTCCTGCCGTCGGAGCGTCCCACGTGAGGGTTGCTAAGCCTGTTTTCTCGTCAACGACCAGCTTCACATTGGTTGCAGGCATCGGCAGGTCAAGTCCTACCCATACCGTAATCTTAGCACGCTCGCTTTCGCCTTTATCGTTTTTCACAATGACCGATATCAACTGCTCACCATCCTCGGCGGTTATGCTCTTGCTGATGGCTGCCCCAGCATTGGCAGTACCCTCGGCCACGACCTTGCCATTTGCATAGACAGTGTAGCTCAGGCTACCCGTCAGGTCATCGCCACCAACGGTCTTGGTGGGCATGGTGAAGGTCACAGTACCCGTGTTGCTGCCCTCGGCAAACGTTGCTGCCAGGTCGGTAACCTTCGCAGGAACATCGCTCGACACAGCTTGAGGAATATACAGGCAGACAATCTCTTCACCATCGGAAAATTGTCCCAGATAATCGGCATAGCCGTTCGTCACATCTATCTTATAGAAATATGCCGTGTTGTTCGACTCCTGTGAAGCCCAGTACAGGTCGCCCGTGCTATAATCAAATGCCATGCTCTGCAACAGGGTCTCGGGGTAAACATAAGTGGAGCCGATTTCGGTCTCTTCACCCGTTTCCTTATTCAGCGTAAGAAGGGTACCACGATCGTTGAGTGCATAGAGCACACCATTCTTGTCGCACGCCATGGCAATATAGACAGTTCCGCTCAGGTCCTTGTTAATCACCGTTTTGGTCATTGTTTCATAGCTGAGTTGTGCCAGCTGCAGCGACTGACGGTCGGTCGTTTGAGCGCAAGCATATATCTTCCCTGTCGTGGGGTCGTAGGCTGTTGAAACAGCCACCATGCCTGCATCATCGATGAGGTTGCTACCCGATATCTCTTTCCATGTGTTTGTGTCATACACATTGTAGGTTACAAAGTAGCCATAATCGGTGTCGTCAACCGTCAGGAAGTGGAATTTTCCATCATAGAAAGCGCCACCACCATCGGCACGTATGCCATCCGATGGCGCTGCCAGCTCGGTCATTGTCGTGCTCTTTGACGTCCACGAGTAAACGCCTTGGTGAGCGTCGCTCGATGTCCAGCTGTTGGCATAAATGACATTACCCCAGATTTCGGTACCCGTATCTGTTGTCAGTAGCCGCGTCGCCCTTGGCGAACGATTGTTAGCCACCTTCAAGTTTCGCTGCAGGCGTTGGAAAGCACTGGTTGCGGGTTGTCCAATCTGTCTAGAAGAGATCAGTTTACTTACACCGCTCTTTTTCTTCGGTGCGTAGTCTTTCACGAGCCGTTCTATCTGGCTCATCAGCTTGCCGCTGCCTGCTTTTGCTCCTGTTTGCGCAAGTGCATTCTGCGCAGGAAACAAGACCAATAAGGCGACAAGTTCCAAAAATAATTTTTTCATGTGTTGGTTAAAGTTTGTAGGTTAATGGATATGATAATTAGGGTTTCTCAAGCAATATGGGCTTGTTAATGAAAAAGTGCAAGTGCGTTGTGTGCAGATTAGTCACTTATCTCAATAAACTGGCTTATATTAACTGCACAAAGGTAATAAAAAATGTATAAACACCAACCGTGTAGCCTTTTTTTTAACACTCCTCATTTTAGGCGTTAGGCATTAGTACCTCGCGCGGACCCATATTCAGAGTGAAGAGTGTAGAGAAGAAACTAGGTTAAATCCTATAGCGCGGGACTTGCTTACTCTTCACTCTGATAGAAGGTCCGCGCGAGGATATAATGTGTTAAATTGCAAAATAGTTTGGTGAAATTATAATAAATGATTAAATTTGGGGGCGGTTTTACTGCAATTTATTAATGGCAAGAAAGCTGTTTTTTATCTACTGAAACGTATAAATCACTAATTAATAACTCATTAAACCAGAAGATGCTTATGAAAAAAGTAAACTTCCTACTCGCATTATTGTGCACCATGGTGTGTTCATCGAGCGCGTGGGCAGTGGTGTTTGACGACGCCGATGCCTCCAAGCCGGTGAAACCCATGACGGCACAGTCGCATCAGCGCGTGGGCATTGAGCCGGCGGAGTTCACCACCGAGGCACCCCTCGCGGTGAAGGCTACGGCAGCGACCGCGCTGCCCGCTCGTGCGCCACGTCGCGCCGTCACGGCGAGCGACTTCGCCAGCCCCTCGATTGAAATCGAGAAAATCAGCACGCAAGAGTTCTATGGCAGCCACGAGGTGACGATGTCGCTCAGCGGCACCACGCTCACCATCACTAACCTGGGCGGCTATGGCACCAGCATCACTGCTACCGTCGACCTCGAGAACGGCACATTCACCATCCCGCGGCAGCAAATCTACAACAGTAGCTCCTACGGCCAGTGCGACATCATCAAGGTGAACGACACCTTCACGTCGGTCGACACCACGGGCGTCATCACCGGTACCGTTGCCGATGGCACCATCACCCTCTCGCCCTGGTGCGCCTACATCATCAGCGGCTCCTACAAGGGCTACACGCTGGGCAAGTTGAGGGCCTACACCACCCTCAACGCCGTCAACGCCACCATGAGCGCCACCGCTATCGATTCCAACAAGGTGACCACCGATTACACCTATAACCTCTATGTCGAGCAAACGGGTACCAACCAGCTCGAGGTGTTCAACATCTTCGGTGTGAGCAGCCGTGTGAAAATTGGCCTCAGCGGTAGCACCGCCATGACCATCAAGCCCCAGCTGCTGTGGTCTAACTCCGACTATGGCGCATTCTACCTCTACCCCTACGATGCCACCAACGATGTGGTTTACCTCAAGCAACCCATCACCGGCACCACCACGACTACCAAACTCGAGTGGGGCGGATGGGCCATCCACACCTCTAATGGCAAGTACTACGCCATGCACGGCACCAAGGCGTCAATCCAGCTCAATTTCGAGCTCACCTACCCCACGGCACAGACACAAGCCGGCTGGAAGGGCAGCGGCACCGAGGCCGACCCCTACCTCATCGAGAACATCGCCGACCTGCTGGCGCTGAGCGATAGCGTGAACCTCGCTACGCCCTACGACACCACGCTCAAGTACTGCCGCGCCTACGAGGGTATCTACTTCAAGCAGACGGCAGCCATCAACCTCAAGGGCTACGTCTTCCCGCCCATTGGCGGCAGCGACGATGCCTACCGCTTTGCCGGCACCTACGATGGCGGCAACAAGGTCATCTCTTACCTCAACGTTGAACAACTGGGCGACGGCTACGCAGGCCTCTTCGGCACTGTCGACACCATGGCCACCATCAAGAATGTGAAGCTCAACTACCCCACCATCCTGTCGACCTACTATTACACTGGCGCGCTGGCAGGACACTGCTGGGGCACCGTCGACAACGTTGCAATTACCGGAGCCAACGTCTCGGGTAAATACTGCGTGGGCGGCGCCATGGGATTCGGCGGCACCACGACCAATGTATCGTTCACCAACGGCACCGTCATTGGCGAGACCCAGGTGGGCGGCGTCATCGGCGTAACCCGCAGCCCCGTTTCCTACCTCAGCGCCACGCGCAGCAAGGTAACCTGCACCTCGACCAGCTATACATCGAGCGGCGGTGGCGTCGTTGGCTTCCTGAGCACCGACCAGGGCGGCCAAATCACCGACAGCTACTTCGATGGCACCGTCATCGCCACGTATGGTGGTGAGTTCGTAGGCGGCGTCTTGGGCGTCTCCATCGAGGCTCCCGTTGAGCGTTGCTTCAGCATCGCCGAGCTCTACTCCATCTCGACCTCGGTCAGCCAGACCGGTATGGGTGGTATCGTAGGCGGCGTTCAGGCCGCTCCCATCAAGGACTGTTTCTTCACGGGTATGAACCTCATCAAGAACAGCCGTTCGGGCGGTATCGTGGGTTACGCTGTCAACGTTGCCCTCGATGGCCACCGCGAGTGCACCACCCTCGACAATTGCTATGTAGCATGCGTCCTCAACGGCACCAGCTCCAAGAGCTACATGCCCTTCATCGGCTTGTTCGATGCCTCGGCATCCTACACCGCCACCACCGAGCCCGTGCTCACCAACTGCTACTTCGACCGTCAAGCCATGGGCCTGTACACCAAGTACGACCGCGGCACAACGACCGACAGCCTCGCCACCGCCACGGCCCTGACGGGCTTCTCGACCGACGTGTGGACGTTCACCGACAAGGTTTATCCCCGATTGACCAACATCGCTAAGAACGCCACGAGCTATTCGGCCACCGCACCCGTCTTCTTCAGCACCACCGAGGAGTCGACCGAAAACGTCAACAACAACTTCACCGGCTCCACCGCCAACAGCGTGAAGTGGTACGTTCGCAACAATGGTGCCTCAAGCGCCACTGGTAAGGGCCTGAACATCGAGAGCAACAAAGACTTCGTCCTCAACGGCTCTATGGCCAACGACACCATCGAGGTCAAGAGCGGCAGCGTGGTGCGCTACCTCATCGTGAAACTCGCTCCCGCGAGCCTGTTCACCGGTAGCGGCACCGAGGACGACCCGTTCCAAATCAAGACCAAGCAAGATGTCCTCACCCTGTGCGAGGCCACTAACACCAACAAGCTCACCTACGTGGGCACCTACTTCCTGGTGATGAACGACATCGACATGGAGCTCGACACCAACTTCATCGGCATCGGTTCGAGCGGCACGAGCGACATCTACGCCTTCGGTGGCATCCTCGATGGTGGTAACCACGTCATCGACAACGTCTACTACGTCACCTGCGCCACCGACGATGAGGGCAACCTTCCCTCGACCAAGCCCACCAAGACTGGCTTCATTAACATGCTGGGCAGCACGGGCGTTGTCAAGAACCTGCGCATCGGTGCAGGTAGCAAGTTTGAGTTCTACTCGCGCTGCGGCGGCATCGTGGGCGTAAACTCGGGTCAAATCATCAACTGCCGCAACTATGCCGACGTCAAGGCGCACTCGGGCATCGTGGGCGGTATCTGCGGCTACAGCAACAAGAACACCGTCATCACCGGTTGCTACAACTCGGGCAAAATCACCGCTGGCTACCAGTATGCCGCCGGTATCGTCGCCACCAGCTACGCCGAACTGAGCAACTGCATGAACGTGGGTGAAATTTGCTGCGAAATCCTCAACAACTACTACTCGCCCTCGAAGCTCAGCAGCGCCGGCGGTATCGTTGAAATGAGCCAAACGCCCCTCACCGACGTCATGAACGCTGGCTACATCCACGCACCCAAGTATGTGGGCGGCATCGAGGCTTGGTTCAACAAGGGTGACGGCGTAAACATGATTACTAATGGTGTGAACGTGGGTATCGTTGACTATACCAACAGCGATGGCGCCAACACCATCGGTAACATGGTGGGCAAGCTCTACAAGAAGGGCACGCTCGTCAACTGCTACTACGACAAGCAACTGTCGATGTATCCCTGCGCTCACGGCGACGCCCTGGCTGGTGGCAACGACATCTCCACGGCACGCCTCACCGAGGGTTCGGTCGAGAGCCTCGGCCTCGACACCGCCCTGTGGATGCAAGAGCCGGGTAAGTACCCCATCCTCAAGTCGTTTGCCGACGAGCCCGGTGCTCAGGCTGCCGCCATGAGCGTTGTCTACTTTGACCTTAACGCCCGCTGCGACACCATCAAGAGCGATTGCGAGCTCTACCAGAACGATGGCCTCACGTGGAGCGTTCTCTCGGCTTACACGGGCAAGTCGGCTGCACGCCGCGCCATCCCCATTGGCACCGGTAGCGCATTCCAAATCAAGGACAACCTCCTGTGGATGGATCCCGCCACCACGCTCACCGACACCGTTGTCGCAACCTACCAAGGCTTCGAGAAACGCATCCCCGTGATGGCGCAACCCGACACCGTGCCCACGCCCAACATCTGCTACGACATGGGCAGCATCTGGTTCACCGACGACCTCGCCGACGTGACCTACTACTACACCACCGATGGCACCGAGCCCACCCTCGAGAGCAACCACGTCGAGAGTGACGAAGACTTCACCATCAGCCATCAAGGCAGCTACACGGTCACCGTCATTGGCACCAAGCACAACTACTATCCCTCGCAGCCCGCCAGCGAAAACATCGAGGTATCGGGCATCAGCGAAATGGACCTCAACAAGGAAGTTGCCACCCGCCAATACATCAGCCCCGCCGGCATCGTCACCACCGAGCCCACCACCGGTCTCAACATCGTCGTTACCACCTACACCGACGGCACCAAGTCCGTCACCAAGGTAATCCGTTAGGCTTTAGGTTTTAAGCGTTAGGCGTTAGTACCTCGCGCTGACTCATCATTAATTAAAGTGGAGATACCATCACCGGCATCTCCACTTTATTTTCATAAAAAATTTTGCCACATCAAGGCTCTGCGTTATCTTTGCCGATTGAAAATAAATTTTATTAATCATTTTATAGTATTTTGTATGAGTACACAAGGAAACACAAGTTACGAAGAGTTTAAAAAGCGTGTATTAAAAGGTGGTCGAAGAACTCAAATTCTTACCGAGGATAAAAATGCTGAGGAAACACTAAGCACAACATCAGCCGAAGCTATTGAAAAATACAAAGCCATCCCCATGGAAGAAGCTGTTGCTCATATAATGCGTTTTATCGATGAACTATAATGGAGCATTTGATTTAGGTAACAACATACCTGTTGGCCACTGATATTTAACGCCTTATAATGGCGAGTTTAATAATAAAACATAAAAATAGAAACTTTTAAATTTTTGACACAATGAACAAGACACAATTAAATGACCTTATCAAAAAATCTCTTCACGAGAAACTATTAGAAGCAGTACAAGACAAAAAGAATTCTTCAAAGATGCTTTTAGAAATGGCCAAAATCGGCACTGTTTCTATCAAAAACACAAAATATGTTATTGCAATTTGGGGTGATTCTCAAAATGATAGGCCATTGGCCCCTCATGTACATATATGGAGGGCAGACGATGCAAAAAACAACTATCAAAATTTCAATTTTGAATTATCTTTAGTTAAGCTGCTTGTTGAAGATAAATGGTTTTTGCTAAGGAAAAAAGATTTTCTGAGGCGTAATCCTATTGATGTATTTTCCACAGACGATTGGACACCCCATACAAACTTGCTTAAAGCATTGAAAACAGCATTTTTTCAACCTTACGTTGCAGCAGGTAGCCTTCACTTAATTGATAGACTTGATCATATTATTTATACATGGAATACAGAACGAGACCAAAACGCTGTAATGCAAGGAAGAAATCCTTTATATGAATTTATCAAAAGTAAAAATCTTGAGATTCACCCAAACTACCAAAAATACTTCCAATATTGGATAGACAAGGATAATTCTATGAAGAATACTTCCAAATAGATAAAGTTAAATTAGTGGCCAACAGGTATATCATTACCTTAATTTAACAGAAGAGCAACCGATTTTTACCGATTGCTCTTCTATAATAAATACCATTAGTGGCCAAAAATTTCCTCAGCGTTGAAGTCTGCGCAGTCAGCGTAGTCTGCGTGAGGCCCTTCCATCAACTCTCTATCGGGTTATTTTCAGCGAAGATGGCCATGCGGCGGTCGAGTTCATCGTATTGGTCTTCCTTGATGAACGAGGTGCACACGCGCAGGCCTTGCTGCCACGAGCCGGTGGTGGCCAGGCAGATGGCACTCACGCCGTAGTACATCAGCTCTTTAGCCAGTTCGCCGCTGGTCATGTTGCCATAGCCGATGGTGAAATAGAAGCCGTCGGCGATGGGTTTGTCGCCATCCTTGGCGTAGACGATGCGGAAGTTGTGGCGCGTGAAGATTTCCTTGAGACGATGAGCACGCTTGCCGTACTCGATGATGTCGTCGCGGAAGTGGTACTCGCCATTGCTGGCAGCGTCCATGATGGCTGCGAGAGCGTACTGTGCGCTGTGGCTCGTGCCCGACGACAAGGCGTAGATGAAGCGGTTGACAAACACCTTGCCAAACGTCAACCCGTCGTAGCGCGCGGCTAGGTCGGGATAAACGCGGTTGTAGAGCTTGTCGCTGATGCACGACACGGCGATGCGCTCGCCGGCGTAGCTAAACGCCTTGCTACCACTGATGTGCAGGATGTAGTTGTCGGTGTACTTTGCCACCGAGGGCTGGAACGGCGGATTAAACGGCTGCGAGATGTCCAGGCGGAAGTCCATGGCAAAGTAAGCCAGGTCCTCGAGCACCACCACGTCGTACTTGGTGGCCAACTCGCCGATGTCGCGCAACTCGTCGTCGGTCAAGCACACCCACGCGGGATTGTTGGGGTTGCTGTAGATGAGCGCGCACACGTCGCCCTTCTTCATGTATTCCTCGAGTTTGTCGCGCAACTTCTCGCCGCGGTACTCATAGATGTCGAACGTCTCAAACGGCACCGCTTGAATCTGCAACTGCAGCTTCTGCACGGGGAAACCGGGGTCGATAAAGAGCACCTTGTTCTTGGTCTTGCACGTTTGCGTCATCGCCAGTAGCGAGGCAAATGTGCCCTGCATCGAGCCCACTGTGGGGACGCACCCCTCGGGCTTCACGTCCACGTCGATAAACGCCTTGATGAAGCGCGATGCAGCCTCCTTGAGCATCGGCTCGCCCGAGATGGCAGGATAGAGGCTTGCCACGCCGTTTTGCAGCGCCTTAATCTGGGCCTCGACGCCCACACGCGCTGCTGGCAGGCCCGGAATACCCATCTCCATTTTGATGAACTCCACGCCCGACTCGCGCTCGGCAAGCTCGGCAATGGCTTTCACCTCGCGGATGGTGGCGATGCTATAGTCCTGGATGCCATACTCGGCTATTGCGTTGTCGATGAGCTTTTTGTCGATGGGCGTCGGTTTCATCGCTGCGCCTCCTTTCCGATGGCAAGTGCCTTGATGTTTGCCTCAACCACAGCCTCGCCCTTGCGGCCAAACACGCGGCGCAGGGCATCCTCGAGCTTGTCGTACTCGATGCCCAGGGCCTTCTGTGCTGCACCCAGCAAAATCACGTTGGCCGAGCGGGGAATGCCGTTATCCTTAGCCAACTGCTCGATGTCGAGCATGATGACGTTTTTCACGGCCTTCAAGTCGGCCACCACGGTGTCGAGCTCGGGGTAGTTAGGGATGTTGACAAAGGGCTTGCTCGAGGTGATAATCCAGCCGCTCTGCTTGTTCAGGTAAGGCAGGTAGCGTAGCGCCTCCATGGGCTCCATCGAGATGATGACATCGGCGGTGCCCAGCGGTATCAAGTCGCTGCTGATGGGGTCGCTGCTGATGCGCAGGTTGCTCTGCACGTCGCCGCCACGTTGCGACATCCCGTGTACCTCGGCCTGCTTGATATAAAGGTTCTCATGCATGGCTGCTTCGCCAATGACGGTCGCGATTGAGAGGATGCCTTGTCCTCCCACGCCGCACAAAATGATATCGGTTTTCATTTGTTTGCCTCCTGTGCTTTCTTTTGTTTGAGATGACGTTGTAGGGTTTGCATGCACTCGCGACGCGGAATGATGACGCTCACGCCACGGTACTCAATCTCATCACGAATGATTTGGGTGATTTCGGGCATGTTCTTGGGGATGGGAACGACCACCTTCAGGTGCTCGTCGCTCACGCCCAACCCGCGGCAGATGGCCTCAAACTTGTTGGTGCCTGCCGAGTCCTGGCCGCCGGTCATGGCGGTGGTGAGGTTGTCGCTGATGATGACGGTGATGTTGGCATTCTCGTTGATGGCATCGAGCAATCCCGTCATGCCCGAGTGGGTGAACGTGGAGTCGCCGATGATGGCAACGGCGGGCCACTGACCGGCGTCGGCAGCGCCCTTAGCCATGGTGATGCTGGCACCCATGTCGACACACGAGTGGATGGCCTTGAACGGCGGCAAGAAGCCCAGCGTGTAGCACCCGATGTCGCCAAACACGCGTGCGTTGGGATAATCGAGCAGCACTTGATTCAGCGCCGTGTAGACGTCGCGGTGACCGCAGCCCTGGCACAGCGCGGGAGGACGCGGAGCCACATCCTCGCAGCTGGCATAGCCCTCGCTGGGCGCAATGCCCAGGGCCTGCTTCAGTGCGTCGGGACTCAACTCGCCCGTGCGCGGTAGCTCGCCCGTAAGGCGGCCGCGGATTTCGGTGTTACCCGGCATCACGCCACGCACCATGTCCTCGACAAACGGCTGGCCCTCCTCGACGATGAGCACGGCGTCGCACTCGGCTGTCATGCGGGCAATCAGTTGCTTGGGCATGGGGTACTGGCTGATTTTCAGCACGGGATAGGGGCATCCATTGGGATAGCACTCCATCAGGTAGTTATAGGCAATACCTGTGGTGATGATGCCCAGCGAGTGGTCGCTGGCATCGATATAGCGGTTAAACTCGCTCTCGCAAGCACGCTGCTCGAGCATGGCCTGCTGGCCCGTCACCACGATGTTGCGCTTGCGAGCGTTAGCGGGCAAGAGCACCCAGTTGGCGGGCTTGGCATTGTAGTTGAGTTCATTCACATCGCGCGGCTTATCCTTGACCTCGACCACGGCGCGGCTGTGCGCCATGCGGGTGGTTACGCGCATCAGCACCGGCAGGCACACTTCCTCTGAGAAGTCAAAGGCGCGGCCTATCATGTCGTAGGCCTCCTGCTGGTTGCTGGGCTCAAAGGTGGGAATCATGGCAAACTTGCCATAGAAGCGGCTGTCTTGCTCGTCCTGCGACGAGTGCATCGACGGGTCATCGGCTACCAGCACGACCAGGCCGCCATTGACGCCCGTCATGCCGGCGTTGACAAACGGGTCGGCACACACGTTGAGTCCCACATGTTTCATACACACCAGCGCGCGCTTGCCCATGAACGACATGCCCAGGGCAGCTTCCATCGCTGTCTTTTCGTTAGTACTCCAGCGGCGGTGAACGTTACGCTCGGCCGCAAGCGCTGAATTTTGGATATACTCCGTGATTTCGGTCGACGGAGTACCCGGGTAAGCATACACGCCACTAAGCCCCGCGTCCAATGCGCCTTGAGCAATGGCCTCGTCTCCTAATAGTAGAATCTTCATTATGGTAAGGTTTAGCTGTATTAGTTGGTTTATATTAATGTGACAAAATTAGATAAAAATAATGAGGAATACAAATTTTTTTGTAGTTTTGCATGATTTCTAACGACTAACCTTTCTCAAAACCATTATAATCAGTCGAGTATGATAAACCAGCAACTTTTGAACCCCCGTAGCATTGTCGTCATCGGCGGCAGCAACAATGAGCAAAAACCCGGCGGTGCCATCGTGCGCAACCTCAAGCAAGGTGGCTATCAGGGTGAGTTACACATCGTTAATCCCAAGGAGGACGTCGTTCAGGGCATCCCCGTGTGCCACAACGTCGAGGAAATCCCCGACACCGACCTCGCCATCCTGGTCGTCGCAGCCAAGTATTGCCCCGACTATGTTGACTATCTCGCCGAGCACAAAAACGTGCGCGCCTTCATCATCATCTCGGCAGGATTTGGCGAGGAAACGCACGAGGGACTCCTGCTCGAGCAACACATCCTCGACACCTGCGAGAAATATCAAGCAGCATTGATTGGCCCCAACTGCATCGGCCTGCTCACCAACGTCCACCACAGCGTGTTCACCAAGCCCATCCCCTCGCTCAACCCCAAGGGCGTCGACTTCATCAGCGGCTCGGGTGCCACGGCGGTGTTTATCCTCGAGTCGGCGGTCATCAAGGGTCTGCAATTCAACTCGGTTTGGTCGATTGGCAATGGTAAGCAAATCGGCATCGAGGACGTGCTGCAGTACATGGACGAAAACTTTGACGCCGAGCGCGACCCGCACGTCAAGCTGCTCTATATCGAGAACATCGCACACCCCGAGCGCATGCTCAAGCACGCCCGCTCGCTCATCAACAAGGGCTGCCGCATCGCAGCCGTCAAGGCAGGTAGCAGCGAGAGTGGTAGCCGTGCCGCATCGTCGCACACGGGCGCCATCGCCTCGAGCGACAGCGCCGTCGACGCTCTGTTCCGCAAGGCGGGCATCGTGCGCTGCTACTCGCGCGAGGAACTCACCACCGTGGGCTGCGTGCTCTCGCTCCCACCCGTGACGGGACGCAACGTCGCCATCGTCACCCACGCTGGCGGCCCCGGCGTGATGCTCACCGACGCGCTCTCTAAGGGCAAGATGAACGTGCCCATGCTCGACCCGCAAGTGGGCGAGAAACTCAAGGCACAACTCTATCCCGGCTCGTCGGTAGCTAACCCCATCGACATCCTCGCCACCGGCACGCCCGAGCATCTGGGCATCGCCATCGACTTCTGCGAGCAGCACTTCGACGAGGCCGACGCCATCGTTGTCATCTTCGGCACGCCTGGACTGGTGCCCTGCGACGAGGCCTACGCCGTGCTCCACGAGAAGATGCTCACCTGCCGCAAACCCATCTTCCCCGTGCTGCCCTGCTTGAACACCGCAGGCCGCGAGGTGAAGGAGTTTATCGACCGCGGCCATGTAAACTTCGCCGATGAGGTTGACCTGGCCGAGGCGCTGATTCGCGTCATCGACACGCCGCAACCCGCACCCGCCGACGCCCTCGACCCCGCTGTCGACAAGGCCGCCGTGCGCGCCATCATCGATGGTGTCAAGGAAAATGGCTACCTCGCTCCCGAACAGGTGCGCCAACTCCTGCAAGCTGCCAGCGTGCCCGTCGTCCCCGAGGTGGTGAGCGACAACTGCGCTACCCTCGTCACCGCTGCCCAGCAAATGGGCTATCCCATTGTGGTTAAGGTCGTTGGACCCGTGCACAAGAGCGACGTGGGCGGTGTCACACTCAACGTGCGCAGCGACGAGCAACTCACCGCCGAATTCAACCGCATGATGCAAATCCCCGATGCCACATCGGTGATGATTCAAAAGATGGTCAAGGGCACCGAACTCTTTGTCGGCGCCAAGTACGAGCCGCGATTTGGCCACAACGTGCTGTGCGGCTTGGGCGGCATCTTCGTCGAGGCGCTCAAGGACGTCTCCAGCGCCCTGGCACCCATCTCGCGCGGTGAAGCAATCAGCATGATTCATTCCCTCAAGGGCTACAAGATTCTGCAAGGCATGCGCGGCAAACCCGGCATCAACCAAGACCTGTTTGCCACCATCGTCTGCCGCATCAGCACCATGCTCAGCTACGCCCCCGAAATCCAAGAGATGGACATCAACCCGCTCCTCGCCGACGGCAACGACATCACCGCCGTCGACGCCCGCATCCGCCTCGAGAAATAACCCCCTCTCTCTCCTCCCCCTCTCCCCCAAAAAAGCTGCCTGCGCCCCCCGCGCGCAAGCAGCTTTTTCCTTATCCCCACACCTCCACCCCACTCCACATATATAGAAAAACCCACACCATTTTCAAAAAAAATGAAAATGGTGCAAAAAGCGTAGAAATTTACTGATTAATAGATGTTTCTGGGCCTCATCAATGCGTCACCAAAAAGAGACAGAGGCTTGGCACCCAAAATAAAGAAGCATAGACCAAGTATCAGTTTCTTTGGGTGCCAAGCCTCTAAAACCTAACGCCTAAAACCTAATGCCTAATGCCTAAAACCTAATGCCTAATGCCTAAAACCTAATGCCTAAAACCTAATGCCTAAATTAACTTCGTCGAAGACGAAAACCGGAATTAACCCCAGGCCATCGACGTGAGCGAAGCGAACGGAGGGACCTGGGGTACAGGCAATTAATGGACGGCTCCTCGAAGAGGCGCACCTTCACACTCGATGTGTTTTGCTAGCGATAGGAAGCCAGCGCACTCAAAAAATTTTTGACCACGTTTGTAACAATCCCTCCATCCATTCCCCTTTTATAGTAGAAGCAGCCAAAACAGCTGGGTTGCTAACAATAACAACATTTAACAACATAAGATGATGAACAATAAAAAATCGAGTCTTGGTCAAGACCAAAAACTGACCCCCAACACGCTCCGTGCCGCTGAATATCTCGCCCCTAGCACGCTCCACGCCGGTGAGGACCTCGACGTCGGCACGCTCCACGCCGGTGAGGACCTCGACGTCGGCACACTCCATGCTGGCGAGGACCTCGACGTCGGCACACTCCATGCTGGCGAGGACCTCGACATCGGCACGCTCCACGCCGGTGAGCACCTCGACATCGGTACAGTCCACGCCGGCGAAGACCTCGACGTCGGCACGCTCCACACCGATGCAGACATCGCCCCAGGCAGAACTAGAATCTGGGTCATCGACGAGGAGGGCAATGAAAAGGAAATTACCCTGCCTAAAGTCACCATTGACGATGTGCTCCCTCCCGGCGCAATCATCCACTCTGATATCTAGTAAGAACACCACCAACATCGACGCACACCTCTAAAGATAGTAGAAGCCACTTGCCTTTTAATTTATTTTGTTTTTTTTGTTAACTTACGCTCTGGCTGCTTGCAACCCCACAAGGTTGCAGGCAGCTTTTTCCTTATTTCAACACCTTTCCACACCTCCTCCACCCCAGTCCACCCACTCGTCCCATTTTCAACAAACACACACCATTTTCAATAAAAATGAAAATGGTGCAAAATGATTGAAAACATGATGATTAGCAGATGTTTATAACTTCTTCTCTTTTCGTCAATGCATATCCCATATTAATAAGAAACAGAAACTTCGTCGAAGACGAAAAACGGAATTAACCCCAGGCCACTGCAGTGAGCGAAGCGAACGGAAGGACCTGGGGTACAGACAATTAAGGGAAGCGCTCCTCGAAGAGGCGCACCTGCCCTCTCAAAAAAATTGTAACATTTCCCGACATCATTCCCCTTTTATCGTAGAAGCCACCAAAACGACTGGATGGCTCAAAGATTATCAACATCATTAGTAACAACAATTTTTTGACAAGATTTGTAACATTTCCCGACATCATTCCCCTTTTATCGTAGAAGCAGCCAAAACAGCTGGGTTGCTCAAAAATTAATCATAACATTAAACATAGTAAGATGAAGAAGAATAAAAAATCGAGTCTTGGTCAAGACCAAAAACTGACCCCCAACACGCTCCGTGCCGCTGAATATCTCGTCCCTGGTACGCTCCATGCCGGCGAGGACCTCGACGTCGGTACGCTCCATGCCGGCGAGGACCTCGACGTCGGCACACTCCACGCCGGTGAGGACCTCGACGTCGGTACACTCCACGCCGGTGAGGACCTCGACGTCGGTACGCTCCACGCCGGTGAGGACCTCGACGTCGGTACGCTCCACGCCGGCGAAGACCTCGACGTCGGCACGCTCCACGCCAGTGAGGACCTCGTCCCCAGCACGCTCGACCCTGCAAGCAACAGCTTCCCCGTCAATCCGTTTGGCGTGAAAAAAGTGTTCTTTTCTACCAAGGCCTTTGGAATGATGAAAGAATCGATTGGACGTGAAATCCCCGAAAATGGGGGTGCGCTGTTTGGCTACGAAGAGACCCTCAGGTCGCCGTACCCCTTTATCACCGAATTCGTCCTTGATGCCCATGCCAACACCACACATGCAAGCTACACTATCAACACCGATTTCTTGAATCCGGTTATCCACGTCCTATGGGATAACTTCAGCCTTGAATTGCAAGGTCTCGTTCATTCGCATCCCTATGGCCTCTGCCGACCCTCGACGCCCGATATGGACTATTTCCGCAACATGTTCATTAAAATGAAGCGCCCCTACGTTATCACACCCATCATTCACAGCGTAGCCGAAGGTTCGTTCAAGTTCTTCTGCTACTTGGTAGGACCTGATAAAAAAGCACCCGCTTACAGGGTGGAGTACGCCATCATCGACGAGAAGGACTATGAAAAAGCTGTAGCCGAGCTCGAGAACATCGACACCGAGGCACCCAACGAGGGTGAAGTCAGTGCCCCTGACACGCCCCTCACCAGCCAACTCGACCCCGGTACCCTCCATGCTGGCGAAGACATCGACCTCGAAGCCTGCCCAGCCTGGCTGCGCGATGCCTTATCCGATGTGCATAGTGATGACAACGACCCTGTTCAACCCTCCGCCGGTGACATCCACGGCATGTGGATTGGGGACATTGTCAAGGACGCTAAAGACTTCGATGACGCAATGCAACGCTTCCACCAGATGGTCGAAGAGTCAATCAACAACGATAAAGCCATCGCCACCGGCATCCCCAACGAGGGCGAGAACCTCGACTCTCACATCTAGCGCCAGAAGAAACCACATGACTCATCTTTCTTTTTTCCTTAATAATTAGTATTTATCTCTCTGGCTGCTTGCAACCCCACAAAGTTGCAAGCAGCTTTTTTATCCACATCCCCCCACTCCCCCTCCTCAACCCCTCCCCACCCACCATTTTCAATAGACATACACCATTTTCAAAAAAAATGAAAATGGTGCAGAATAATTGAAAATATGCTGATTAGTAACCTTTTACCATTTTTTAGAGAAACAGGGAGAAGCTTCTGCCATCGTTTCTTTGAAATAATTGTAATTTAGCGCTAAACTCTTATTACAAGAGAAAATTATTACCTCGGAATGTATTTTGCTTTAATTTTTTATCTTTTTTAATTATGAGATAGTAAAAAGGCACTCTGGGAACAAAAAATATATCAAAAATTTTTGTGGTTGGGAATTTATTTGTATATTTGCAGCCGAAAATCCCTAAATAATGGGAATTTTAAAACTATGGCAGATTATTCAATAACAGCTGCTGACCTCGGAAAGATCCTCAAAGAGGAACTGAAACAGAGGAAGACTTCGCAAAAGATTTTTGCGGAGGCGATTGGCTTACGCCCATCACATCTGAATGAAATCATTAAGGGCAAACGGCAAATTCCAACAAACCTACTTTCGGAAATAGCATCATTCTTAGGATTGTCGATTGACCAAATCTTGGAAAGTCAGAATAGTATTACATTAACAAGAAAGAAAGGTAGAATACTCTCTACAGAAGATGCTGAAGCAAGTGAGTTGTTGAAAAAATACGATGAGATTATATCAGTGAAGAGCCTACTGAAATCGCCCTACCCCGAAACGCTTTCAGAAAAGCAAAGACTAGATAAAATGGTGAGTCAATATAATTTGCCCTCACCTAAAATATTAGCCGAAGATTTTAGTCAATTAAGTCATCGGTGTTTTCGTCGTTCAGCAAAGAATGGTCGTGACAATAGAATGATCTACACGTGGACATTGAAAGCGCGTAAAAGAGCTAATGAGATTGTCGTTGAAAACCCTTTTGATAAAACCAAAACGGAAGAGTTGGCCAATAAACTCTGCACAATATTTCACAAAAACAGAAATACCATGCAAGAGTTAAAGGCAATTCTTACAAAATATGGAATAGGATTTGACATCGTAGAGAAGGAGGAACATGCATCTATAGATGGCTATTCATTTTTCTGGGAAGGACATCCGTATATTATTATCACCAATCGGTATAAGCGAATTGATAATTTAGCTTTCACCATCATGCATGAACTTGGTCACATTGCTCTTGGTCACACAAATGAGACAGAATCAATGATAAATATTGATGAAAGATTCATGGAACTTGACGATGAAATTCGCGCAGAAAAAGAGATAGAAGCAGATAAATACGCCACCAATAAACTGATTCCAGCAAACATTTGGTGCTTAACGCCAAAGGTACCCCTCAATCCCTATGCGATACAAAACACCTTTACGAAATGGGCACAGGATAGGAATCTTAACGAGTGGATTGTTCTCGGAAGAGTTTCATACGAGACCGGAATGTACAGATTTAAGTCCACTGCCAATAGAAATATTAACTAGAAATGAGAAAGGAGGAATATATGTAGAATTACTTACTCAAATAAAAAGTGCCCTAAACATCTGGCAATGAATAGGGCAAGTCTCGTTAGTTTGGACGCGCGAGACAATTATCTTTGGGGTACAGAGATAATTATTTGGCAAAGGTACGCAATCTTTATAAGATTGCCAAGCCCTTGTCAGAGAAAATAAAGAATGCGTCCTAAAAATATATTAAAAATTATCAAAAATGAACAACATTATATGGACGCCTCCCACTATAAAACAGGCAGATTTATGGGGAAATATTGAACATATACCCATAACGAGAAAAGGGCAATTCACATTAACGGAATCGCCATCGTTTGATGGATATTATTCATCCTCAACAGAAGATCGCTTCGGAAATTACATGAACAAAAAGTATTTACCAAGTGAATACCAAGTTGAAGGTATGGAAGAATTTCCTTGTGTTCAACCATTTACAATAGACCTACCACAAGATATTGCAGGAATAGACGAGCGTATTCCAGACGATTGTAGCAAGATTGGCGTACACGGCTTTTGTAAAGACGGCATTCTATGGCAAAAATGGAACAACTTAGGACGTACTATAAAGAAAGCCAAACACTATTATTGTGCTTTTGGCCCTCAATTCTCGGTATTAATTGATGGTCGACGTTGTGAAGCTGTAGAAGCCATTAGGATGAACAGAGTTGCAACATTAGCCATGCAAAGTCAAGGGATACCAACAATTCCGACAGTGTCACTTACAAGTGCAAACTTTTTTGACATTGCCTATGACGGTCTACCATCCAATAGCCCGATTGCTTTCGAAAATATGTGTCGTCTAAAAGACCCAAATTTATCGCGCCTATATAGAATGGGGGTAGAACAACTTTTGGAAAGGAAGAATCCTACCGTACTAGTTGTAGTCGGAAATCGCCTGGACTTTGACTTAGACATTCCTGTTGTGTATTATAAAAGTAGAATTCAAAGATTAAGAGATCATGACTACAGTAAATAAAAAAGATTATCCAGATGTTTTCATCGAAAATGAGGAGATGGAACAAGAAGACATTCGGTTATTCAATCAAATGTTATCTTCTGATTTGCCTGAAAAAGAGCGTGAATTCTTTGAAAAGATGAAGGCGAAAGAAGAAGGTGAATGTGCTCCTTCTGGTGATTTAATCATGGACGAGAGAGAAAATGACTACAACATCTTTGTTGTAAGATACTTCTTCGATGAATATAAGATCGGGCGGAGAGAACCTAGTCGTGCTGAGTGCATCTATGCGCTATCTCTATCCGAAGCTATTAACGCGGATATGTTTATACTCCTTGATGAACATATCACGTTCTTGAACTGGCTTAGGCGCATCGATTTTGAGGATATAAACTATAACGGAAATTTTATTTTAAATAGATGATATGGGAGATGTAAAATATTATAACGAAGCTGGAGGTTTCGACGAATGCCTTTATCACCAGGTGGGTGATACGATTACTGCATCTAATGGTGTGCAAGGGAAAGTTATCAATAGTAATAACGACCCTACAGATGAGTCATTTCACGATAGCTTGCCGATATATTCCAACACGTCGGAAGTTTATTTCAAAAAAAGCGACGTGGGCCAACACGAAATCGAGCAAGCACGAGTTTATCACAATCGGAAAGCCGCTCTCGATTTTGATTGGGGACACGCCCATGGCTCTCACGAGAAAGGAGTTGTACATGTTCAAGAATGGCATTTCAACAAGAACGGACAATGGGTGAGACAAAAAAGAGAACGTGGTATGTCAAATGAAGAGATTGCTCGATATGGTGAACTCCTAAAACTCGCTAATCCCAATGTGAGGTTGAGATAACCAAGCCAAAATTTTAGAAGAGACCTCGTCTATAGCGCAAGGTCACCTTGATATCGAAAAAACGATTTAAGTGTCAAAATAGTGCTTAAAATCAAGCCATTTTTGTTTAAGTGTCAAAATAGTGCTTGAAAATGCCCACGCGCCCATTATCCATGCGGGATGTGGGCGCTTAATAATTCTGAAATGAGGACTGTTCCTCTTACAGCGGTTATTGCTGGGGATGGTGGATGGGGAGGTGGCGCCACAGGGAGCGGGGGATGAGGCGCCACAGGGCGGTGACGATGCGCCAGCGCCAGTCGATGACGCGGACGTGGCAGCGCTGCGCGATGGCAGCGACGATGTGGCGGGCAACGTCGTGGCGGTCCATGAGCATGGGGTAGCTGTGGCCGTCGTTAAGCAGGTCGGTGGCGACAAAGCCGGGACGCAGGTCGGTGATGCGGATGTTGAGCTTGCGCATCACGGCTTGCTGCTCCAGGGCCTCGAGGTAAACGTTCTCAAACGCCTTGGTGGCCGAGTAAGCGGGCGCAACGCCCAATCCCTTGGTGCCCGCAATCGAGGTAATCACAGCGATGTGGCCGCCACCGTGGGCAGCCATGTAGCGGAAGGCGGCGGTGATGATGCGGGTGAAACCCAGCGCATTAGTGTTCACGGTCGCGAGTTCGGGCTCGGGGTCAAGCTCCAGGTTCTGCTTCCCCACCCCAGCGGCATACATCAGCAAGTCGATGCCGCCCAGTTGCTCGATAAGCGCCTCGAGCGCGGCGGGTGAACCCTCGTCGTTGACGTCGATGGCGTGGGCGATGAAGTTCTGGGGATATTGCTCAACGAGCTCGGTGAGGCGGTCCTCACGACGGGCGGCAATGCCCACGCGGCAACCTCGCCCAGCCAGGAGCAAAGCCACCTCGCGACCGATGCCCGACGAGGCACCAATCACAACGATTTTCTGCGGAAATTCCGTCATAACAGTTCTAACTATTAAACTTGCTGATTATCAGCGCCGTGGAAGTTCGATTTCTTCGAGCCATCCGTCGCTCTTAAATCGACACAGGTCGACGTAGGCATCGATGCCCGGAATGATGCCGCTCTCGCTAAACTGCCACACGGTGTAGTGCCCGCTCCAGTTGATGGTGGGTGCCGAGTCGGCATAGCGGCCAATGTAGAGGGGATAGCGGTTGAAATGCGGTGCTAGGTTCTTGTTGTAAAAGTCCATGGTCGAGTAAATCATGGGCGTGGCACCATAGTGGGCCTCAAGGCTGTCGCACATCAGGCGCAGGCTGTCGATAAGCTGGCTACGCGACCAGTTGCCGCGCGTCTCCACGTCGACCATGGGGATGAGGTCCTGGTTGGTCACCGCAGCCTGGCGGGTGAAATTGGCCACCTGCGCGGCTATCGAACTGGTGGTGGTGAGGTAGTGGTAGCTGCCCACGAGGATGCCGTGCCGGTGGGCGTGCGTCAGGTTGTAGCCATAGTGCGGCGAGCGGTAGGTCGCGCCCTCGGTAGCCTTGATGTAGACAAAGCGGATGGCCTCGTCGCCACTCACCTTCTCCCAGTCGATGTCGCCCTGATGCGACGAGATGTCGATGCCGTCGTAGGGGGCGCTCGTGTCGCGCGGCGGGATGTGGCGCTTGCCGAAGCTGGGCACCGTCTTTTCTTGTTTGCACCCCGCAGCCACGAGCACAAGCATCATCATCACCCCCACGACCACCGCGAGGTGGCGACGTAATGGCGAGGTGACTGATGTGGCGTGTATCTTACTGTGTAACAGGCGTTCAGTCATTGTCGGCCGAACTTTTATTGATTTTACGCCCCGTCTGTTTTGCGGTGCGTATGCTATCGTTGCGCTGCGCCTGCGACAATTGTTGTTTCTTGCGCTGGCGCGTGCTCTGCATCAGCGACGACGAACTACTCTTGCTGGTGTTTTTGCTCGAGCTGGTGCTTGTGCTGTTTTTCTTCTTGGCGGCAGCCTCGGCCTGTTGCTGGCGCGCACGCTGCTTAGCTTCCTCTTTCTTTTTCTTCTTAGCCGCCTCTTCGGCCTTTTTCTGTTCCTCCTTTTGTTTCTTTTCTTGCTCTTTCTTCAGCTTTTCGGCCTTCTTTTGTTGCTCGCGAGCCTGCTTTTCCTTAGCCTCGCGCTCAAGGCGCTGGGCACGCTCTTGTGCCTTGCGCTCTTTTTCTTGCTTTTTCTTGAGTTCCTTCTCTTGCTGCTTCGACATGGCGGGCGGCTCGGTGCTGCGATGCTTATTGGCATTCACATCGACCGTTGCCGGTTTCTCGCGATGCCGGTTCACCTCGTCGCTGTTGCGATGGCGTTTGCTCGAACTGATGCGGTTGTCCTTGATGAGGATGTTGCGCAGCGAGCAGCCCTTGTTGAAGCGGCACAGGTCCACGTGGTGGTCGATGCCGGCGATGCGGCCCTTGTCGCTGAATTGCCACAACGTCCAGCGCGCGCCGTGTTGCAGTTGCGGCGGCGTCTTGGAGTAACGCGCGATAAACAGCGGGTAACGCGCAAATTGCTTACCCAGCAGCTTATTGAAGAACGATGCGCTCGTGTAAATCATGGGCACGCAGCCATAGTACTCCTCGACCAGGTCGGCAAACAGCTGCACGCTGTCGCGCAACTGCTGCGGCGTCCACCCATTGCGCACCTCCACGTCGATGAGCGGCACCAGGTCCTGCTCGTTTTTCTTGCACGCATTCTTGAAGTTCTCGAACTGGTCGCGGATGCGCGAACCCGTGCGCAAGAAGTGATAGCTGCCCACACGCACGCCATGCTTGCGCGCGTTCTCCATGTTGATGCGGTAGTGACGCGAGGTGTAAGTCGCGCCCTCGGTGGCCTTGACGTAGACAAACTTGATGTTCTTGTCGCGGGCCGTGGTGCGCCAGTCGATGTCTTTCTGGTAACTCGACACGTCGATGCCATCATACACAAGCACCTCATCGGCTGACTCATCGTCCTCAACAACAAGCTGTTGCTGAGCGGCGCAAGTCAGTGCACAGGCAATTGCCAGCAGGATGCTATGAATGATGCGTATTGTCAATTTGAGTCTGTCCTTTTAATCGTGCTCCACCGCAGGGTGAGTAATCAAGCCACAAAATTAGTAGAAATCGCGTGAATCGCAAAATTTATTTTCCCTTTCCCGTCTTGCGTGGTCGGTAAGGTGGCGGCAAGGCGCGGCCACGCGGGGTGGTTTTTTCCTGTCGCTTGCGCCACGCAACCACCGCAGCCGCAACGCCACCCAGCACCAGTAGGGTCACCAGCGCCCGAGCCCACCACGGCCAGCCCCGCGACGGGGTGTAGTGATAGGCGATGTCGTCGATGCTGTAGCCGTCGGCAAAGCGGTTCAGGTCCACCGCGCGCTTGATGCCGGGCACGCGACCCTCGTCGGTAAACTGCCACAAGGTCCACTGCGCCCCGCACTCGAGTTGCGGCGCATCGGGCTGATAACCCGCTATCATCAAGGGGAAATGTGCAAACGCCTCGCCCAAGCGTGCGTTGAAGTACCGCACGTTGGTGTAAATCATGGGTTTACACCCATAGTAGTCCTCGAGCAACCGCGCTATCATGAGCACGCTGTCGCGCAGCTGCTGGGCGGTCCACGCAGTGCCCTTGGTCTCAACGTCGATGACAGGAATCAGGTCCTGCGACTCACGGTGTGCCACCGAGATGAAATTCTCGGCCTGCTTGTGGGCGCTGGCGCGGGTGTTCACAAAGTGGTAGCTGCCCACCTTCAAGCCTGCCTTGCGGGCGCGACGGCGGTGCTCGCTGTAGACGGGCGAGCGGTAGGTGCCGCCCTCACTCGCCTTGAGGTAGACAAATTGCACATAGCGGTCGCTCGCCAGCTGCTCCCAGTCGATGTCGCCCTGATGCCGCGACACGTCGATGCCGTCGTAGGGCGCCTGCTCGGCACGCACGGCGAGC
>Ga0181612_105729_pt1 | contig 30246 bp, 21 predicted proteins | sample HoacroProtozoa21_FD_119630 | JGI IMG/M metagenome (GOLD analysis project Ga0181612, IMG submission 119630) | Hoatzin crop microbial communities from Cojedes, Venezuel. Combined Assembly of Gp0051906, Gp0051904, Gp0051908 | reverse complement strand
TGTTCCAATCCCTGGCCACTCTTTCAGTAAAGAAATTTTTCCAAATATCCAATCTAAATCTCCCCGACGCAACTTGAGGCCATTGCCTCTTGTCCTATCACCAGTTACCTCAGAGAAGAGACCAACATCCCCCTCACTACGACTTCCTTTCAGGCAGTTAGCTTCGCACCTGATTTTGTGATGAGATGTAATATTTTGCCCTGTGTCCAGCTACAGGCAGCCAGCACAGAATTAGAAGGAACATCAATCCTCGTCCACCAGCGCACCATCTGGGCAATAATCGAAGACATTAAGAAAACTTCCCTCCTCCTGCAGTACCAAACACGAGTGACTTTCACCCTGCTCTGAAGCATCCCTTTAGGCCTGAGTTCAGCAAGTTGAGCTTGGCCTACTCACCAATTTCACTGTAACAAATAACCATCTAAAATTAGCCTCATGCTTAAACGCTTTGTCATGCTCAGGCTCTTGGATTAACTGCAGACTTAGTCTCTCCCAGCACCGCACTCGACAGCGAGCTCCTTCCCACTCCGTCCCCACCCATCTGAGTCTTCGGGGAATGTTGCCATCGATTTCCACGGGACACAAAAGAGTCCATATTGGAAGAACCCTGTTAAGGTTGCTAGGCGTAAATATTGACTTAACGGCTCTTCCGCCTTTTTTCTTTTTTAAGAACAGATTTGTTGGCCATGGCTGGAAAAATAAAATGATGGAGTATGCATGATTCACTCTGGCACTCACACAAACATGCAGATCAGTTGGCTGGCAGCTCGCTCCTCTGTTAGCAGAACATCGCTTCTAAAATGTGTCATTTTGTTTTGGCAGCAAGAGCGTCCAAGCCCACAGACAGAGAGATAAAATCTCCTACCTTCCATGTACTTCATGTGGGGACTGCTGACCTTCCCCAACACAGAACATTTGATTAATACTTCCAACAGCTTTTCAGGTGAGACACACAGAAGGACTGACAGGACGCTGCAATCCTTTCACATAAAAGCCCAGCCCAGAAACCTCCCTTCTTGCACCCACTCTCCTGGGTCTGCTGACAGGAGAAAGGATTGCAAAACTAACTGCAGGTAAAACTTTGTATTCGAAAGTCTTTTGAATAAAGGCTGTTTCATAGACAATAAATATTGAGACAGAAGATACTTAAGGTCATATGGGAAGTCAGCAGCAGAAGTGGGAGGCGAACCAAAGATTTTGGTCACTGGATTCATGCTTTCATCACCAGGTTCTACTTCCTATAGGACTCCATGCACAGACTTTTAAACTTGAATTTAAAAAACATTATTGAAAATACGACTTCAGCACACAACATCATCCAAACCCTTTTCCATATTGATTCTGCCAGATCTGGATGATTTGGCAGGACTGTCAGGGGGACAAACCTTCTCCAGGGCAGCCCAAGGGTACAAAATCAATGTGATACTTGTGTGTACCAGTCCTGGACAAGGACAGAACAATCTCTGACTGTCCCTAAGAACCTGCTTACCACACACAGGGGGATGAGCAGCTCATCTGAGAGCTGGCAGAGGCTACAGGGAGGATATTCAGACTCCACAGTAGACCCCTGTTTGACAGACAAGCAGGGGAGCTCAAGAAGAGTTGTACTTGGCAGATGTCTGCCAGAAAGCAAACACCTCATCAGCAGGAAGACAGAAATCTAATGATTGAACATAGGAGGAGAAAGTCCCGTGTCAGACAAGATCCTTCTCTAAAGGATCACAAGGGGTTTGCTTGCATTTCAGCTAGGCAGGGTGTGCTTTGGGATTTTTATCCCAGCAGAGTTTAAGCACCCCTCAAAGGCACGATGCAAATCCAGAAAGGGAGACCAGGATCAACACACGTGCATATTTATATTTGCTTTGCATCCATCCTTTGTGGCTCTACACCTTCCTCTCAGGGCAGAGGGACCAGTTCCCTCCACCAGGCATCCTCTGCGCTCTTCCCCTTCAGAAGTGGCAGCTGGGTGCATGGCTTGTTAAGACTGTGGCACCTCAAAGCCATGCAGGGCAGCCCAGGGCTCTGGCATCCTACCCACTAATTAGACAACACACAAACTAACCATCCCCACTCACTATTAAGCTACCAGAAACAAAAGCAAGGACACTTAGATACCTTTGGAGCTTAGCAACAGCTGCTCAGGATCCACTCCACCTCTCTCAAATCTATTTTTGCTGACAGCTTTTGAAGCAGAGAATTCATTGAACCGAGAAGCAGGTTGATATCCCCTCTCCTCAACTGTAGGCAGATCCAGTTTGTTATTTTCTAAGCGTTTCCTTGGTGGCACATACAAATTCAGTACTGTGTCTGCTAGCAAAGATGTCTATTTTCAGAATAAATACAATGACATGCAAAGTTTGTATTAGCAACAGTTAACTAGAAGGCATTAGGAGATAAAAAAACGAAAGATCTCTCTTAAGGTTCTAACATGCATAGGACAAGAGACCAAGTAGACCTAATTGTATGAAATTCAGGAATTTTCCACCCACTCACTCTCCTGCCCTTGCAGCTGGAATAGCACAGCCTGGGTGCTGCCTCCTGGTTTCTCAGGAAATTGTTTGCAGAGAACAGAAATGTTTCACAACACAAAAGCAAGAAACAGCCTCAATGATTTCTCTGCTCTATTAGCCCAGGTTCAAGGCTGATGCATGGCAATCCTTACTGCATACCAGTACTGCTGCTCTTACACCCACTCACAGGTATCAGGAGACAAACCCATACAAAGAAAGGCTGTTTCAAGCTGCCAGTTATTGGCCGTTATTACCTGGTTATGCAGATGGCAACGGTTGAGCTTTATGACAGATTCTCAATAACGCTACACAGCAAGCCAACATGACGAAGGCTTGTTCACATTGTACTGACCTGATACAGCCCCAGCAATGGGAAGGCGACTGCAACAAGTGTTTGTAGCTGTTTGGAGCCCCACTTTTGTCCCTCTACTCAAAAGGATCCCCTCTGCCTCATACTGAGATGGCTGAGTTTGCCCTTGAACCTGCTGCTTTGACTTAGGCTGTCTGAGCATTTAGTTCAGAAGTATTTAGTTAGTTCTAAAGATTTAGGGTCAGTTTTGTCACATGGTGCCCAGCTGATCAGCCATCAGCTTCTACATGACCAAGAGCTAGGGCATGAAGTCCCAGTGCAGTAGGAATCAGAGTGCCCCAGTCCAATGCAGGCTTCTGTATAATTGTACTACCTTGAATTCAATGAGAAGAGAAGGTACTGCTAGAAGTTTAAAACAAGTTACATGGACCAATCCTAAAGCAATCAATCTCTTTCCATTTCCTACAAAGAAAGTCAAGGGTGACGAGTTCAGATCCAAGTGTCTTCGGTCAGGTGAGATAAATCCCACCTTCTGGGCGTAAGATGAGGAAGAGGTAAGAATCAAGCTTCTAACGACTACACTGAATTCATAGCAGTCATCAGCATTTCTTATCCATGTATTCCAGCCACAGTCAGGAAAAAATACACACTGTGGACAACTTTGATAAAATAGAAGTTGCTCTGCAAAGGCACTTCCAGAAGTGGCAGACCTACCTCTCCACGGCACAGGTTACCACCATCTCCTATAACAAACAAATAGCATGCCATACTTTTAGAGCAATTAGTATATAAACTGTTTTAAGCACTTGGAAATAACAACCCTGGTCCTCCTCTCCTCAAAGTCAGAGACCCAACTGCTGACATTATTAGTGGATAAGGTCTTTTTAAGGCATCACTTTGCTCCAGCCTCACACCACTCCTTTTGCACTTTGAAGTCATCCGGCTGTATTAATACAAAAGAAAACCAGAGCATTTCTCAAAATTATTTCAACATCATTTGAACTCAGTTGATCTTGTCTGCCTGTGATGAGCTGTCAGTCCTATCAACAACCCGTCAGTCACACTTGTCAGTCACTGCTCCTGCTCCTTAAAAGCAGGAGTCTAATCGAAGAGAAGACGCAGAAATGAAGGCCTGATACTTACTTTCTCAGGACTGCAATTTCATTCTCTATGCTGCTTTCCTTTCCCTTCAGTGCCTTCTTGGGAATGCACTTGACTGCAAAGAGTTTCCCACTTGCTCTCTCTTCAGCCAAAACAACTTCGGAGAATGCACCCCTGAAAGAAGAAAATAAAAACCCCGGTTTTAATTGGTGCCTTTTCTTCAGATGTTAACTGAAACATAAGCATTGAATCTAGTTCTTCTAGTGTCTTTTGACAGCTGCTCTTGTTAATCACAGCAATGGCACTATGAGCATCTTTCTTTGCCTTTACAAACATATGCAGACATTCACACAAAACGTTAAAGGGTTACCAAATACAACAGTTTTAAAAAAGAACCATAGTCCAGCAGAGACGTGAGTGAAGCTTGAAAATCAGAAAGTATTTTCTGCACACATGGGCACGGATTGCAGTCCAGCTGCTGTTTTGATGGATGATGTACTTTTCCCCTTCCTAAGGTTTTTGGAGGTTTAATTCACAGAGCAGCACGAAGTCTCTGGGACTAAATGATGCACCAGTGCCAAGAGTGCTCCCAGTTCCCCAGTGACTGCAAGAGCTCAGGGCCTCTGCTTTGGTCTTCCCTGGCAGCCCAGAGCATTTCCTCACCACTGGCTCAACCCTGACTCAGACAGGGAAGCAGCATCAGAATTTCTCTGTGTACACAGAGTTATTCCACAGCACAAACTGCTGTGTGTAACCACTAAAGCCAAAGAATCAGATTAAACCACAAGTCCAAATGTCGGCCTTAATAGCAGTCGCCCTACGGTTACCCCAGAGAGGATTACACAAATAAAGAAGCTTCATCACTGCAGCCAGTCACTAATTGCCAAAAGTGGGCAGTGCCTCTCCTTCATTAGGTTATTCCATAAGAGTGTATTATTTCTTGCACTCTCATCGCTTCCTCCAAAGCATCTGGACCTTACAGGGGAGAAGCCAGGAAAGTGTTACAGTCGGTGCTATGTACACTTTCTTCTGTTCTCAGTGTTTCTGAGCATTTGAGCATCATTTGGACACTGCTGGTCTGGATGGACCTCTTTGCTCTGGCACCCTGGGGCCGCTCATATTCCAGTGCTTGTTGCTTGTTTTGTAGTGAGGTACTGGGCAAGACAGAGCATTGGCCTGATGAGGAACAGCAAGTCTTTGCCTCTGTTCACCAAAACCTCTCCCCAAAGCACCTGCTTTGTCCAAGACACCTCAGAGTCAACGACTTGTCTAACAAGGTCACAACTGAAGGATCCATCAGCTGAAGGATCATATTTTATTTATACAAAATAAAAAGGGGCAGGACACTTCATTTTTTCCCCCCACGAATAGATTACTCTACTCTTCTACATAGCTCTGTGAAAGGAGCTCAGGAGCAGGCTGAGCAAACCCAACAACGCTCCAGCCCACTCTTAAAACATCAATGTTTGATCACAGTCTCATTTGGCTACCACCAACTTTCTTTAATTTTCGTTCCCCACAACTGTTGCTTATCTAGATGTTTGTGGATAAACAGAAGCGTTTCCTTTCCTGGCCAGGCTCTTCCTTTCTAAGTCATGCACTTTGATGACACAACCAAGCGGCTGTGACCTCACCAACGGTTCCCAAGTTGCAAAACAATGGAATGAATCATTAAGCCAGCGGATAAGTGGATAAGCAAAAGGAAGACGCTTCTGCTTTGGAAAGAAAATGTTTGTTTACCCAGAAACACTTCTGTAGCCTGCAGTGATAGGGAAACCGCGATGGGAAGTTTAGGAATGGATTAAAGAAGGCTTTTACAAACTGTTACGGTGGATGTTTGACAGCTTGCCTGCATGTGGCAGTGACCCTCTGAACCCAGAATGTTTTGCCTCGTTTTTGCCAAAAAGGACAGATTGACCACATTTTCATGACTAAGTACAGGAACGATTCACTGTTTTCTGCTTTGTGTGTAATCTACCACAGCATGTCAGAACACCAGGGGCTCCAGTTTAGAGTCCACACAACTGGTCCTAACAGCTTGCACAACGAAGAAATCAAGCCACCCAACGTGTTCTTAAAGACCTATTCTTTGCTTTCCTATCACAGACAGTCCTAGTCATTTGATTCACTAAACCAGGTTTTCATTTTGACCCTCATGCTTGGGACAGCCAGACCAGAACTGCAATAAAATCGTTTTACTGGAAAGCCCTAAAACCTCTCAGTGCTTATCAGCTTCAGTTGCAGACCAAGGTGCTGAGAAACTCACAAGACTGGTCCCAGCTACATTTCATGAACCCCTGAAGTCCCATCTGCTTAAGCTTTCAACACTGCACTTCACTCCAGCTGTGTCTTGAACAAGCTTTTTGCCTTCAGTTAAATGCCATTAAAAGCAGTATATTCTCACTGCTCGTTTACTGATCACACAGCTCTCCCAGTGTTTATGGTATTATAAAAACACGGAGAGCTCTCATCCCGATCTGGATTTCATTGCTATTCCAAGACAACAAACTAAAGGCAATCCCTTTATATCTCCCTACGCAATAAAGCCAGCTTTGGGAAACGCCTCTATTTCAGCTGGCTTCACTGTTTTGCTGGATTTTTTTCTTGATTTGCCAGGACAGCCACAGGGTTCAATGGTTGGAAATAGCCTCTGTGAATTTAAACGAAATTTTTCAGGAGCTCCGAGATACTCATAAAACCCAGTTCCATATCTCCTTAACAACCTTTCTCATTAAAGCATGAAATGAGCTGAGCCTCAGCGACAGTGTTCATTCACATGTCAACCCTTGGCACTGACAGGGCGTTTTTTTACATGGAGTTTTATATGAGGCATGGCATGAAATTGCTGGTGCTGGGAAGATCCCCCGGGCAATGGGGGGGGGAAGCGCTGGGGTGGATCTGCTGGGAAGGTACGAGGGAGATGCGAGGCGGTCTGCACTATCCTGTGCACTATACGTACTCCTGAGTTCATGGAGCAAAGGGGGTGGGAAACAAGCAACAAGGCAATGGACAAAAGAAACACAGTGAAGTGCCAGAAGGAAAGAGAGGGGGAGGAACAGATGCAAATAGGGTTCACAGAGTTAAACATAGACTGAGAGGAACCCACGGTATAGAACAAGAAGAAAAATTGTAGCAGGGAGCATCAGCAAGGAAAAGGCAGCAAAGACACTCCTGGATTCTGCTGGAGTCAGGGGAGAGTCAGAAAAAAATAGTGTATAGATGGGCAGGCAATTATCATAATTTCAAACACACAGCTGAATTCCTCCACCCTTAATGATCCAGTCCAGCCCCCGCTAAATCCCTCTTGACTCACGCATGAATAGATAAATACTAGAGAGAAACTCAGAAAGACAAGGCTGCTCATTTTCTTGCTAAAAGCAATATATGCTACAGCAAATTCTCCGCCTCCTCAAAAAAAGTTCCCCAGAACTACCGACTTGGCAGGCTTGCCAAAGACTTTTTCTCCCAAAGAATTAATGTGCCCTTTAAAATGAAGACATTAATGAAGGAAGAAATTTATCTCTAAGAATTTATTACGAATCCTTTTTGAGGGTTCAAAACTGATTGTGTACAAAGCTCTTTAAAAACGTTTGGTTTTGGAAAATGTTGCATTTTGCATCACCAAAGTGACAGGACATGGTTTATATTAAGCATCATCAAGCAGTGTTACACGATTAAAAAAAAAACACAGAACAAAACGAAACAGAAGATGCTGGACAACCAGTATGCCAACATCTGCAGCTCAGACAGGGCTCTGGATTAAAACCTTTCCTCTCCCAGGAGGTACTGCAGGGTCTCTATAATGACATGATGTTCCCAAGACCTGCCATTTGCAACCCATATGCCAGTATCTCCATGGTCATAGCACCAAGCCAGAAAGAGACTCAGAAACCTCTCGGTGAATCTTGACTTTTGAATTATGAGGTTTTATCTGAAATTTTGTACATGGAAAAACACATTTTCTGTGAAGTACGCCAGCAAATGGGGGTTCAGTGAAATAACGTGGAAGGTGTTTACTCTGTGAAAATATTTGTGGAGTTTTATTCTCCTTTTCCCCAAAAATATGGTCCAAAAATTATTTTCACATTGTGATACAGATTTAAAAAAAAAAAAACAGACAAGAAGTTAATTGATTAAAAGCTGTGATTTTAAAGGTGCCCGCAATGACTGGGATGTCCCTTTCCCTTCAGCTGGGAAAGAGGTAATTGCAACCTTTCCAACATGCCTGGGCACCCAGCCTTCGTCTCTCCGAAGAGGGGCTTCAAACCCCTTCAGGAGCTTTCCTCGTCCTGCTTGGAGATTATAGCAAACAAACAAAAAAGCACCACAGTCTTGAGGAAGAAGGGCAGCGGTGGAAATGGGTAAACGAGAAACTTGTGCCAAATTAAACCACCTTTCGCCGCTGAAATAAGTATGTGGCAACTGAGCCTATTTCTGAAAGTTTTGACCATGTTATCATTTACCCTAGAGGATCAACTCTTTTCAAACTTCTAATCAAGGCATAGAATAATTTGATGATCTAGATCATTTTAATAGGAATTAGAAACAGCGTAGGAGAAAATAAGAGAGGTTACATGACTTGATGTGTCACATTGAGATAACGACAAATTCCAGAAGGTTTTTGAGACTCTTCACCCGTTTGCACTCTTCTGGACCATGCAGCATTCTATGAGATGTCAATCTTCTATACCTTTAATTTGTTTAAATTATTTCTCATCCAGTTATTTTCTTTAATCTAAATTTAAAGATTAGGATTTCAAGATTATCACTGGAATACGAACGGCATTCATACCAAACAGACTGGATTTTCTATTAGAAAACAACGGCTACAAGACTAGGCTATTCTGCAGATCAAAGCAAAGTAAAAGCCAAACTACGTTTTCCTTCATCTGTTTGAACTATAATTTAATATGAGCACTTAATTTCTGAAATACAATGAACAACATATACTATGACAGCAAATCTGTTCACATTCCTCAAAAAAAAATTGCTGTCACAAAAAATACTGGCAAAATGAAGACAAAGATTCGATGGAGGGATAAAACTTAATTTTTCCATTTGCAGAGACCTCCATGTTGAGCAGTTTTCCACTGCATTAGCAGGTGCTCTGTCATACTAAATCAACAGACATAGTCAGGAAACAGATTTCACTTCTTCGGGCTGTGTATAGCTAATGATCTTAATTATGATACAGTTGGCTTTATGTGTGTACTTTGCCCCAGCAAAACCGTGAAAAAAAAAATAGTGAACACTCAACTTTTGAAAAATATACCATGTCCACAGTGAAGATCATCCTGATATGTGAGAGCAACTGAATCAAAGTGGGATCAACCAAATCAAAGGTCATTTTCCTAGCACGGCTTTGGTAGCCACACACAAATTCTGCTTCTTGACGCCCCAAAGAAAGGCAACTTTAAACTGCACCCCAGATAGGGACACATATGTAAGAAAAAATCTTCTCTGGCATTTTCATAGCTTTTTCCACGGGTCTCAAGGAGTTAACTGTGGCTTGAGCCCAGGCTCTGTGTAACCAGCACATACCAGGGAGATTGTGGTCCTGCAGACTATTTTCCTACTAAGCCATTTTTCTGCACAAGTCCTGTTCTATGTTTTTTTATTAAATTTTCTACTCGGTCACTTCTGTACACACATCCTCATTCTCCCAAATTCCAGGCGCATCCCAATATAAACACAAACTAAAGCTGGAAACAGAGATTTTCACTCCAATGTCATGTCCACGAATGTCCTGAGGTCTGTATGAAAATGAAATTATAATGTAATTTTCAGAATTTCAGTGATATCTGAATGCAAAGTTAACAAAACCAAAGAGTGGAGGGTATTTTTGCCCAACGAAGAGCAAAGGAGAAGGCTTTCAGGACTGTGTTACATGTGGAACAGAAGTCAAATATCCCTACACATGAATATAAATTTATGGGGAAAGAAACAGACTTCCTAATCTGGTTGCAGCCATTCACTCTTTAGAGGACAAATGCTTTTTCTAGCTATTTTCATTCATCAAGCACACAGTCCTGACCCTGCAGCCCCTTCTATGGCAATGCTTCCTCTGTCTGGGCAAGAGCAGAACCACCAGGATCTCTGTATTAACACCAGTATTTTTAGCCTCACTACTCATTTAACTTCCACCAATCCACTCAGCCACAACTGAAAATGCTTTTTTCTACCTTGGGGCCCAATGAGTGTCTACTGTAACACCAGACATGGTCTTGCCCTGGGCTGTGTCTGAACCTGGTTCTCCTTCCTAGGGCTGAACCTGATCCCCACCCCCATGGAGATGCCTGATGCCCAGGGTGGGGCTGCTATCACCCGTTACAGATGACGAACAGCACTTCCAACTGTGCCAAAAGGCTGTTGCTATAGCCCGATGGATGCTCAAACGATAACGGCAAGGGGCAAAAATACTCTTTGCTGGTTGTTCCTGTAGCAAGGAGATCCTTTCTGGACCATTGACATGTTTCTCTGTGCCCTGAGCCATTGCCCCACACCAGCACTCGAAGCATTTTGTTGAAACTAGAAGATACATTAGGAGCATTGGAGTCTTCCAATGGGCAGCCACTTCCCCACAGTGCAAGAGGAGCCCAGGAATCACCATGCCCAGGGATGGGCAGAACATCCCCAGCTCCAGATTTCATCTCTCCAGCCACCTTGCTTCTCCCTCTCTAACATGATTTTTGGGAGAGGAGAACCACATCAATAGACAGGTCTCTGCTGGGACTTGTAGCCACGACCATAACAGAGACATGTGACAATATCATACTGCAGGTAGAGCTTCTTCTTTCTACCCTTATAAACCAGTTTGGTTTTCTCCCGCCGTTACAGGGTGACTTGCTGCAATAGACTGAGCAGCGCAAAGCTTTCCTCTGGCATAGTCACCAAAAGTGTTTAGATTTGTTTGGATTTAACTTCCATTTTTTTGGGTACTATTATCTGCTATTGCAACAACAGCTTAGTGTTTTGACAGTTTTTGTCACCAGTCAGCTGAAAGAGTTTTAATGCCAATTTGAGGTTTATATTTTCTTCTGTTTTAACTACTCAGTATTTTACACTCTCAGGAACAAAAAAAAAGAAAAAGAAACAAAAACCAAATCCAAAACAAAACAAATCCACGAAACAAACCTAGAATTAAGATTGAAAATCCATGTCAGCTACTTAAAGGAAAGCTTCTTAGAGGAGTGAGACTTCTATGAAGCCAGAAAACACCAAAATAAAGTTGTACTTTATAAAGCATGAAATTATGACAATATAGTCAATGTGGTTTCCTTCACACCCTTGCCTCTTCCCCTGGACCAGAACACAACCACCTCTTTCACCCAACGAAAAATTGCTGGAAACCATTTAAACCATTCTGTAGTTGAAATTGGTTCTTTACTCCAGGATGAATTTCATGTTCACATTGTGGCATGGCACACCCCACCAGCACTCAATTTCACAGAGAAACTCTCTTGCAATGAAAGCAGGAGAGCAGAGCACTGCTGGGATGGTTTCCAGTCATGCGGACGGGAAATCCTCCAGTGCTTGGGGCACTCCTACACCAGCAGGGTGAAGGCTCTGAAGCACATGGACAAGGAGACTCCTAGGCAAAAAAAGCCATTATGTGCAGACCACAGCAAGGAATATGGGCTTCAGTACCATTAAACTTAGGTACAAAGATGAATAAAACACATAAAGCACAGAAATTTAGCCAAAAAGAAAAGTTTCTGGACAATCTCCTCCCTTTCTGAGATGAACTGATTTGTTTTAGCTGCCTGGTGTATGCTAATTTAATTGGATGCTATGCAGTCTGTTCTGAGACAGTGATGCATGGATGCTAAAAAGAGAAACTGGCCCGGCACAGATCTCCAGTCATGTTTGTTATTACAGTCTCTTCTTTCCTGAACTGCTTTCTCCTTTCTGATTAATCCTGACCCCTGTTAAAAAGGGAAGTATTGTCTTTAAAGGCCTATTACATTTACTTTACATCCTCTGTGGCAATCACAGTAAAGCTATCCAGAATCAAAAGAAAAACATACAGCTTTCTGTATTGAGCTCTTCCTTCCATTATATACTTCACAAATGAGCTATTAAGCAGTTTATTTTCTCCACTGATGATCATTTTCTTTCCAAAGTGAATATTTAAGTACCTTTTTTCCACTTTCATCTTATAAGACAAAAGGAGCTCATTGTCTCCCAAGGTTTATCTGATGGCAGCATTCTCATGAGGAAATAACCTTTCTTTTTCTAATAATGACCTCAAACCTTCCTTGAGGCATAAGTGATCTCCATAATTTTTTTCCAAAGCATTTCCCTCTTCTGACTCTGACATATGCAGGGTCTATTACCACACATCTGATTTCTGGAGATCTTATCTGGCCGTATAAAGCAGATCACACCAATTTGACAAAGCATGTTTCTTCTTCCTCCACACGGAAACTTACAAAACTATCCAGCACACCATGGCACTCTCCAAGAGGCTGGCTCAAGTAAGGAGCAACTGGATGACAGTGCACCTTTTAGAGCAAAGCAAAGGTAGTGCAGACACTATAGTTTTGCTCACAACAATTCCTATATTCCTTCTAAAGCAAAAGTCTTTAATTAAGATGAAACTAGCAACAGCTGAAAGAGCAAGTAACTCTGCAGTTGTGTCTAAATCATGCAAAACTCCCATTTAGCCAGGAGTTTTGCCTAAAGGTGTCTGCATCCTCACAAATCCAAGTTTCAGAAGTCTGCACAGCACCTCGTTCCGGTGGCTTTTATCTCTCTACAGAACAAACCCAAGTATCAGTTCTGGTGGTCATCTTCAGCAATCATAAGCAAACGATTGTATTACTTGACCTGTGATTTTCAAATACCAACCCTGTTTTTCATTAACTGTATGGCCCATTCTACAGATGAGGAACCTGAGGAACAGGAACCACACAGACAGATTCTTCTTGCTTAACGTTACTTATAAGCGAGAAACTGCACATAATATAAAATTGCACACTCCTTTTGTACTCAACGGAGAAGCATCTCCAACAGATGATTACATCCCATCCTAAAATATATTGAGGGCAGCACACTATGACTCTGTAGGACTCCTTAAGCCCTGTCAACCAAAAATCCACTGCTCCATTTGCTGCCTGACTCTGGTCAAAGTGATCATATGAGATGACCAGACATTAGCGCTGAGATGCCCATCAGGCAGCTGCAAATAATTCAGGTGACTTTCAGCCTTAGGATCTGGTCTTTCTTCAAGAGAAAACATTGTCTGACCACCCAGAATTAAACTCCTCTGACCACATGTACATGGATGTTGTTGACATCTTAGCCATTCCTCCATGTCTCCTGTTATGGGCAAAAGATGGCCAATACAGCAGTGTCATCAGTTTGCCCTGGGGTAACTATCTAACACTGATCAGATGAATCAAACCCTAAACATATCTCTTGATCTTCATTGAGAGCAAAGGGAGCCTACGGGGAGAGATGAAGATGTCCACAGTGTGGACACTTTGAAGGCTAAGGCAGACCAATCTCCTCCCCAGCTCATAGGACCTGAATACGCAGAATAACCACATATTCAAAACAAAAGTAGGATTAGGATTTGTAAGGCTTCTATGCCCATGATCACAGCACAGTTCCTGCCTATTCTAAGGACAAGTTTAGATTAGTTAATCAGACCACGAAACCAAGGCACATCTCCTAGGATCTGCCTTTTCCAGTTTAATCCTTTAGACCCAATCTGCAGCCCCCAGTCAGGAAGCACTCCCCATGAATGTGATGAGCAGCCACTGAAAGAGGAGGTCACAGGGTTCAGAGCTGTCACAAGCACAGCTGAACGATTCCCATTGTGTAAGAGCCCTTCTGTGCTGCTATGAAAATTTAATTGGCTTGTTCTCATCCTGTTGTTACCCATCCAGCCAGTCCTGCATATCTGTTTGAAATATTTGGACTAAAAATGAGGTGCATTTTGTATCCTCGCCCACTCCAAGTCGTAGCTCAGAATTTAAAAAAAAAAAAAAAAAGATACTGAGAGGCACAGTTCAGTACAATGAAATACAAATTATTTCGTAGCTCAGAACTGAGCTACGAGAGGAAAAGCTACAACAGGATATCCAGAGCTCCTTCTGCAGCCTTACCTCCAATGGCCACCTCTTAAAACACTAGAAGAGTGTTTGCTTTCCTAATTCCCAGCCTCTTGACTCGTGTATCCACATGTGGTTTCATGTCTGAGGTACATTAAGAAATCTTAGCAAACTGGTTTGCCTAGTAACCAGCAGGCTTGAAAATAAACTTTTTGGCAAAGATTATTCCAGTGTAACTGTACATGGAAGTTACCAGGAACTTCTGAAACTCACAGACACTTCTGCTAAAAGAATTGTCATACACTCTCCGAATGTGCAAGCCTAAGTCCGCTTCTCACTGAAACTTCAATGCAAAAAGGTTCTTGCTTTCAGCTTCAGTTGACGAGGAATCTCTCCATGGCTCCATGTCTAAGGTGCTGTGTCGAGACTACAGAGGTTACTCACAAAATACGTGCAACACCAGCACAACGTTCCTCCCATGAACTTACTGTCATAAGCCCCCACACTGCTCTAAAGGCACATTTTTGATGTCACGGAGTTATACTGGGATTAGCCAAAAGGAAATTCCCCAGGAGATGTAAGGAACCAGAAGCTGCACCACCTTCGATCCAAACTAAGCCCAGCCTAAGTGTTGATCTAGATAAAGCAGGAGGCATATGAGGGCTAACAACAGACGTCCTCTGGGTTTATCCCATGCTTTTGACAGCAGAGAAGGCTAGTGACACATGCAGCAATCCCATCCCCTGAGGCTGGGAACCATCCCTGCCTTCTGTTGCCTTACCCATATAATGGTAGAAGTCAGTGTCAGGAGGGACAGAGTCCCTGCAGCATGGCAGACCTGCACCAAAGCAGTTGAACCCATTAGTGAACCACAGCAGAGAAAAGGCGCTGGTGTTCCTCACATTTCGTGTGAAAGGAGGATGGATCTCAGCACTCAAAGTGTTGAGTCTGGTTCATGGAAGCCATCAGTCATTGAGATGGTCTATGGAATCCATGAGCAGTGAAACAGATATTGACATCTATGTCATATTGTCCATACAAGGCTTTATATTCCTGGTTTAATGGCAACCAGTTTAGTCTTCATAGAAAACAAGGTGCTGAGCTTCACCTGGCTTGCCAGAACCATGAGAGGCTCCAACTGCCTGTGGCTTCACCATACCCTACAAACACATGCCAGTGCTGGCCTACTTGTGCCTCAGTCTTCACCTCCCATTCCCCAATCAGCAGCAGCACAGGAGGAATTACCTCAGTGCCCTAGTCAGCTCACAAACACCAACCAAAGTCAGCTGCTGCATAGGGAAGACCTTATGTGTTGGAAAACTTCAGCAGAAACAATCTGACAGCAACGCTGATTCTCTTTATCTGAAATGTAACCATAGCACATTATAGTCTCATAATACAATGACAAGTTTCCTAGGAGATGACTGCCACGCACCCTACTTATTTTTAAAAATGAAATTTCTCAGAACTCATTTCCATCTCAGGTTGACGGGCTACACACACATTGACAAGCACTACCACCATTCTTCTCAGCTGTCATGCGGGTCCAGATAACCCAGCCCAGACCTTGGATGGCAGGTCTGAACAGTACCCTAAAATGCATGATGAGCTGGATGAGGGTGGGGAGAGGGGAACACAGTTCTTCAAGCCTGACCATAATAATTTCTGTGTTTGTTTAGAAGCTGTTACATAATTTCAAACATGAATAAAAAGGAAGCAGCATATTATCCTCCCAGGTGACATGCACCCCAGAAGATGAAGGTCCTCTGGAAGGTTTGCATGAGAGCACTGGCAAAGTGATGAGGAACAGGCAGGATTGCAGGAATCTCTCTCTCAATGCACCATAGACGTTATCTGTGGCCAATGCCCCAAAATACTACCAGCAGCAGGCCACTGGCAGTGAGTGAGGAGCTAAGCTGAGCCTGGTCCAGCTGGTAAAAGCTGCCACAAGTTGCGTGTAGTACAGATGTGCTGTGGTCGGTACATCAGCCCACAGAAGAGATGAGCTACAGAGTATTCAAAACAGGCTAAAAGTTGATTAAAAAAAAAAAGCTAGAAAGATTCCAGAACTTTGGCCTCCCGGGGACCTTCTGTTTATTGTCATTGAAAGGGCTTGGAATGGTTGGACACTTAATCCTGACAACAAGTGCACAAGTCGATCCCTGAGGTCATTTCAGGAATAGATCAAAACCGGACAGTGTCTCTCCCTGCCATGATCAGACCGGGAGGTTCACTATGAAGAAATAAGCTGAGTCCTTTAAAACATCACAGGTCAAAAGGTTGTATGTGAAACTGCTGGAATAGCAGAAAAAGCATGATACTTCCTTGGGGAAAAGAGTTTTGCTTTCTATTATGAGTAAGAGCCTAATTTGATTAGAAATTTTATGCTGTCTTTGAAACAAAGCCCTTTCCTCATTAAAAGATTTCAATTTCTAAGTGAACGAGAACTCATTCCAAGTGAACAGAGTCTTGAGGATCCTGAAATGTAAACTCACATGGCTTCCTCATGAAAAGTATCCTTTTTACCTGGTTAAAGGAAGACATGAAGCAGGCAAAAAATGCTGAACAGCATTAAGCAACAGGGTCTCCCCACTCCAGGTCCTTTCTTTAGTAACAGCCATTAACAATTATTTAAGGAAAGTGTAAGAAATAGAGCTCATACAGCATAAGACTTCCCCCTCCCCATCCCGTTTATCTCCCTAGACTCCCTGCAAGTGACAATTGCATTGGCCCATCATGTCTTAGCTACCTATCCTCTACTAAACTGTAGAATTCATTTTCTTCAGCCCATTTACACTTTAAATTTCACGGTCTCTTGTAGAATTGAGCTCCACTGAGTACAAATTACATGAGAAAAGTTCTTTTTTGTTCATTTTACATTTGCTGCTTGGCAATTTCTTTCCATAACTCTCTAGTAAAACACATTTTAAATATGTTAAGTCACTAAGTGCTTTCCCATGTCACATAATGGGTTTTAATCACAAATACACTGAATGGTTTTTAAATCAGGACTAGAGAGAGGTGCTAGAAATGATCAGCAAAAGGAGTCTGCAGAACTGAATTCCCCTTTACTCTCCACGGCAAGAAACTCTGGATCTACAGCAGGATACATGAGACAAACCCAAAGTTCTTAGGAAAGGAGGTATAACCTCTTAGACTGTGCTAAATCTTCGCTGTCATGTTTAATTTTGGAAGAAGAACTATAACAATTAGGAAACCTGTTAAACAAGGAGTGAGAAGGTCCTAGGAGACAGAATCAGAACTAAAACTTGCAGCAGGAAAAAGGACTGTTTAAAACATCAACACTGGAAACTCAGAACAATTATACAACCCACATAAAAAGAAAAAAAAATAGAGAAGTCTGGCAGACCAAAAAGCTGGGCAAGTAAAACTATGAGAAGACAGACAGCATCCTCAAATTCAGAACTTTTGTATCCAAATGAGCAAATAAAAATGGATTTTAAGTTCTAGTGGGTGAAACATAAAAACTTCAAAAGGCAAGAAAAAGCATTTGAAGAACAAGTTACAACAAGCAGAAAATTCAGTAAAGACTATTTCGTACATATCAGAAGCCAGAAGTGTGCCAGGTCACTGATGGACCAGGAAGCAATCAAGTATAGAAGCAGCATGAGTAAACCCACATGACTATAGGAAAAAAAAATAACTTTTTTGGCATTTGTGCTCACTGCAGAGAGGTTTGGGGAGGTTCTCACACTTGAAACATTCTTTACAAGTTTGGTAGAAGGAGTTATAGACTGGATTGATCCAACCATTCTAGTGGAACTTATACATGAAACTACTGGAGCTCTAAACACAGGCTGAAGTCTCTCCCTTAAAGCTTTATGGGTATCCAAAAATCAGAAGGCAGCTTACGTATGACAATTCTAAAAAAGGTGTTCAGAAGAACAATTCAGGAATTACAGGGAACTCCAGATTAGTAAATCTGACATCAGCAGTTCAGTAAATCTGTAATGAAGAACATCCCTCTGGCAAAAGATGGAATTATAGAACACCTGGAAGAATACGACAGATTGCGGAAAAGCTAATATGGCTTTTGAGAAGAGAGGCCTAGCCTCAGAAATGTACTGGAGTACTCTAGAGGGGTGAACGTGTGCGTAGATGAGGAGATCCCACTGGTGTAGGTAGTCTACTTAGATTTCAACGGGATGCCTCAATGCAGGACCTCTGAGCAGCTGAGCTGTTAGGGGATAGGAGAAGCTTCTCACATGGATAGAGCACTGGTTAAAAGACAGAAAACAGCAAGGAATAAATGATAAATCCATTTAATATCCAGTGTCAGGGATTACTAAGAAAGCAGTCTGCCACACCCCAAACGCTTCATGCTGTTGAGATCCTCCTCCTCATCTGCAGGATATGGCAGAAGCAGGGAGGGCAAGAGGGATGATCAAAAGTGTGAAACGGCACCATTATGAGGGATTACTGAATCAACTGGTACTCTTCAGCCTGGAAGGGACAACTGAGGGGGACAGAATAAAGCTCAGAGTGGAGCAGGGCAGGTAATCACCATCCCTTCCAACACAAGGATGAGGTGACAGCACATGAAGGCAGCAAGGATCCACTTTAAAACAAAAATCTTCCAGGTTCTTTCCATAGGACACAGTGGATATTAACAAGATTCAGACAACGACTGGAAAAATACTGGCGATAAAATCCATCTCAGAGCACTAAAGACACCATTTGTGTCTCAGGAAATGGCTACACACATCTCACTGAATGCTAGGGGAGTACTCACAATATTGTAATAAGTACATTATTGTGAAATGCTGACCTATACTTTCCTCCCCAGACATCTGGCATTGGCTGCAGGGACAGGGCACTGGGTGAGCTGCATTTTTGGTCTGATCCAGTACAGCTGTTCTTACAGTCGATTACTGCGGTGGAGCCAGCAGCAGCTGACAGCAGCTCATGGGAAAAATTGGGCATTCAAAATGCATGGAGAGTCAAGCCCATCACTGAGATAAATGGGAACTTCTTTCGGGTTAACCCACAGCAAAAAGCGAGGAAAACTGTGTGTGCAAAACACTGCCCAATTCCAACAAGACCATTTTCACCTAAGTAACCCAGTCAGGACATTCAGTAGTAAAGACAATCTCTGACATCAGGGGAATTAAACCAGCAGAGAATTACCACGAGATGTCCAGGGAAAAGCCAGCTTTGAAAGGTAACATCACATACCCACGGAGGAAACAGACTGCGGTCTTGGACTGATCTCTCTGGAATAAATACAAACCCTGTCTTCCTTTATTCTTGCTTTAAGTGAATCATGTGATGGGCCTTTCATTGTCACTGCAGATTACAGTCATCTCTTCCTTGCAGGATTAGAAGGTAGCTATCACTAATTAAACTATCCCAAGACTTAGTTATAACAGCTTAAATGGCATGCAACAATTTTCCTTTGCATCCCTTCAGCTAGAATAGCCCAAATCCTCAAAATTTCTCATGCAGTTATCTTACAACATCCTTATGGGATTAGTCAGTACCATCACATGTACGAAATACATGGGAACTCGGGCAGGGAGGGCGTAAAGCAGACAACACCCACTACTGAACTGGAAGATCGTGTTCACGCGCTACCAGATCACACTGCAGACACAGCCTCGTTTCACCCTAGACCTTTTACTTTAGCCCTCCCCTCCTCCTGTATCACAGACTGCTGTCCCCACACGAATATCATCCATGGGCTAAAGTTTAGTTTTTCCCCAGAAAAGAGATTCGCTAAAAAGCTCGCATCATTTCCTGCCATCTTGCCACGAAAATTCACAGTATCAGAAGTGTGTCTTGCTTTTTACATCACACGCTGCTTAATCCACAGGAAACCAGCAGCATCGTCAACCCAGCAAGTCCGACAGTTATGTAAACTTGTTTATTGAACCCCCATATTTGACAGTGAACACATATTCCTAACTTTAGCAGTTTAAATACACTTTGGTTGAGCTGCCATCAGAGTCTTTATAACGAAGCAAATCTCTTCTCTTTGTTGACAAAAGCTTCAGACTAGCATTTATCACACACGAATGTTAGCAGGTGTTCACATTTAACTTGTTTTTGTGGATTTTTTAAGCCTGAGCTGCATATAGTGATTGAGAATTACTGTTTATTCATTTCTGTGTAATAGGAGAAGCAGCATTTCATCTGTCTCATCCATATTTAATAGCTCCAGGCACAACAACCATGAAAGGTCTATTTTTCTCCCACTAGGGAAAATATTATTATTATTACTACTACCATGACTCCATCTGTATTCTGAAATTATTCATCCTCGGTTTTCTATATTATTTCTGTGTTATCTGTGGGCCAGGTCCTTTCCTGGTACTTATCTGAGTTACTGCGCTGATGGAGCTATACCGATTTGTGGTACGCTGAGTCACATCGACTAAGGACAGAGTCAATTCAAAGCTTCTTGGCAATGTAAGCCAGCCTGAATTTTGCTGCCCCGAGGAAGGGCAGGAACCCCTAGCAAACTACCCATTTGCTACTCCTGCTGTTACCAGCAAGGCCGTTTAGGGAGGTATCTGCTGCCATTTGGAGGTCCACTGCTGTCCCCCAGGACAAGCTCCACCATGTCTATTCAGTCTTGGCACACGCACAGGGTAAATGGTGGGGCCAGGGATGATCTCTGGCTGCTGCTCCATATGTCACGTACACCTAGAGCAGACCTCTGCTCCCAAGATGGCATGTAAATATGAAGGATGGCACCTAATTTCCCCTCAGCACTGCAGGGCAGCTCAAGGTCTGTCCTGACAGCTCAAGCAAAGCCTAGGCTGTGCACCACCCTGTCAATCCCAACCCCAAAATGGGATGCAACCCCAATAAACTAGAGGCATCCCTCCATGCATCTTCCAGTAAATCACAACAGCCTGAACTAATAAATGGTCCAGAGCGTCATTTATCTGGTTAAGCAGAAAACAGAGGAGGTATAATCAGGCAAGCAGTTTTTTCCCTTCTCAGTGATAAGGGAGGATCTCAGAGATCTCCAAGGAAACCTCTTCTTCCTCACCTGAGCCTGGACAGCCTCCAGCACACCTAACAAACATGCAGGGACAACTCCAACTGAAGAAGCAGTCAAGACATGGGTTTTTCCGGGTGTTTGTTCCTAGGAAAAAAAGTTCCCTGATAGCAAGCCATTAAAATGTTAATCATAAAACTGCTGAGGGCTCTTTCCCCAGGAGGTCACTCGTTCAAACGCAGCCAGTGTCAGCAGTTCCTGGCATGTTACCACGAGGCAATGTTTACCCAGCAAGAAACAAATTTGATAGATTCAACCTAGCCACATGCTGCAAAACCCACAAGCACAGACTGAGACAGGTCCCTTGCAACAGCAGCACTGCCAGGGAGCTGCAAACACCCGGGTGGCTTCACACGGGAGGTTTGCCTTTCCCGGGGCAGGGCGGACGAGCGCTGGCAGAACAAGCGACAGAGCTGGAGCAGTCACCAGCAGAGAGCTTTATGCCTCCAGAGTTGCCTGTTTAGTCTTAACACCAATTCAGGAACGGAAAAATAACCCCCAAAATCCCCTGCAAGGTTTTTTTCAGCCTCATATGCCTAAAGAAGCTAAAAAATCCCGTATTAAACACATTCAAGGGTTGAAGGTCATGAGAGCAACAGTGATGCAGAGGATATATATATAAGGAGGCACACATTTTTTTTTTCCTATTACTTGTAAATTCGAGATAGAACAAGATTGCGGGAAGGAACACACGTTACCCCTTTCCTCTGCATGTGTAGTTCCCATTAGGGCCAATTAGGATCATAATCACATCCGAAAGAAGGCTACAAGCCAACCCGCGTAATAAAAGCAGAATAAACACGGCTCCAGTGAGCTTAGGGAGCATAAGGCTTCTCCCGCCAAGTTCTCCAAGCTCAGATCTGACCCGGTTCAACCCAGAAAGCTCAGCCCTTTGCGATAGTTTCTGGGATGGCATCCCACCTTGGAGGGGATGAGGTGGTAGTGTGGCTCTTTAGTCACTTTTTGACACAAACCTGTCCCCTCCAAGGACTTGCTTGAGTAACAGGTCTCAGCATGCAAGAAGAGAGAAATTAATTGCTCTTTCCAGTGTTTTCTCCATACCTCGTATCAGGCATCTAAGATTTCTACATTAAGAATCGATATGTTGCTTGGGATGAAGTAAAAGACAAAATCACATCTGAGTTCGATGAAAGCAGGTCCTTCACTCAGCTCTCTAATGCCTTTTCCATCCTCCCTCCTCAAAGCAAACTGACGAGTGCAATGCTAATGGGATTGTCTGGGCGAGTTTTCTGCACATCGGTGTTACCTGTCATCCCCATCTCTAGTATCTGCGATGCCTTCCCCATCCCAGCTGCCTCCCAGGTGACTCTGTGCAATTACATTTCTAATTGTACCACAACGGTGCTCTCTCTGGAATGGTATACCACTGTTTAATTTATAAATGTCAGTTTTGAAGACAACACAATGAAAAATTACCCACAAAAGTCAGAGCAATTCCCATTTATGAATAGCTAAGATGACAACAAAAATAATTAAGTACTTAACAAAGAGGGAGGATGAGGGAATGCAGGAAACCCTCTCATGCAACCCTTCCAAATTTTACATGTGCTTGATTTTGAGCTGTTTAAACGGAAGGGGGCAGGTAACTGAGTGGCAGGGTTAATATCGGACATGACATTGCACAGTCTGTGCCTGTTTGGGAACCTATTTAATATTTAAATCTCAATTAACTAGTAGGACTGACTTGACATTTAAAAATCTAAACAAAACACTTCAAGTGTAGCTCTTTAAAAAGCATCTTTAAAAGCACCATGGACCTGCTCGTTCTTTGCATCCTGAATAACATCTCCGGGGGGGGGAATAAAAAATAAAACCATTCAGGTTTGTTGACTTCTATCCCCATTCTCATTGCATAGATGCTCTCCAAGCAAGAGTGGGCTGAATTCTGTCCCTCTTGTATATCATCAACTGAATAAGCACAGAGATATTTGAGCTAGTTCTGAACTAGAGAAATTTCATTTTGCAGGAGAAAAACCAGCTCATACCAAGATCTGAATCACCAACGCTGCTGCTTTCGAACTACCTTGGCCTTTTACACAGCTGATCTCAAGCGACATAAAACATGAGAAGAGGGCAGATGCCCAGAGGACTGGTTGGGGAAATGTGAAACAAGGAGTTGCATGGAGCATCCTCGGTTCAGGTGACAAACATGAACCAACAAGACTTGCCCGTCAGCTATCCCAATCTGCTGCAGGCAAAGTCACAGCACTGGTTGGAGCTGGAGCTGGATCAGGGAGTTGCCTTTTCCTGGGCTGACCATGCTCCTCTCATATCAGCCCTGCAGGCAACATGGGAAAGAGTGTGAAGAGCACCAAGGAAAAGCACCAGGCACAAGACAGATTGCTTTAGGTACCAACATTTTCTCTATGGCTCCAACATCATGGATATTACTGCAGCATGGACATCCTTTCACTTACACCCAGCCAGACCGGTGCAACCCACACTGCTTGCACAGACCCACCCGTGTTTCAGCAGGGGCTTCAAAGCTGCAAACCAGGGATGAACACAAGAGCCTCTGCTCAAAGAGGGCAGTAACAAAAAGCCCCATGTTTAAACTTTCCTACTGTCTAATTCTCAGTAGCATCCCATCAAATATGCTGGTGGCTGCTGGCTCAGCTCTGCGTGCTTAGCACAGGGCTCCTGATGCCATGCCACGGGCCAGGTGACAACGACCAGGCTTGGAACCAGCCCTGAGAGATGTCACTGCTTGTCAGCCACAAAAATCTCACCCTGTATTTCTAATCATTTAACTGCACAATAGTCAAGAAATTAATACTCTGCAGATTTCAAGTCCATCTTTTTTCAAGTTTATTGCTAAACACTACATGCAATGAGTAACTCTGCGAAGGGTTTGCCCTCTTGCCCATACACTGAAAAGCGCTGATGGAGACTACCTCAATGTGCATTCACCCTGCAAGGGGAGCACTGTACTGGTTACACACACTCAGAGAAGTTAAATGAAGCAGAACAAGAGAGACAAAGTGGGTTCTGTGTCTTCCCTTTTGTCCATTGGCTATGGAAATTACAGACATGCTCAAAGACCTGCCTGTGTGGAAGGAGAGAAGATCTACCATGCTGGGTCAGACCAAAGGGCAGTCTTCTAAAATTCCCCCCCCCGGCTTGTAACAAACATTTGCATAAAAAGCATAAGAAAGAGAGAAAATATGGAGAGATCCTTCACCTGATTCACTGTCCTGAGCTCCCAGGATCAGTGATTCGGGGGCTTCCTGCGTGGAATAGTGGCCACCTATGCAGTGACCCACTGAACATAGGCAAGCCCCTGTCTCACACACACAACACGACAGCTATTCCCATCTCCTGCCAGCTCTTCAGCCAAGCAACCCGCTGCAGCTCTGCAGCGAAAAGCCATACAAGCAAGTGCCTCAGCCGGTGCCAGCTGCGTGCCATTGATGTTAATGGATTTGTTCTGCTTTATACCAGCTGATGATCTCCCTCTTCTCCCTCTCTGCCCTCTCAACAGATTTTCTGATGCCCAGTATACAAGATATCAATTGAGAAGGTAGACTGAGAGTCCAGCACGTGCTGTGTGGTACCTGTGACACTGGTTTACATCCACTCTCTTAGAGGAAGGTGTAAGAGCATTGCCATAGGGCTATAACAGAGTACCCTGGCCCTGGGAAAACTTTGTGCTAACCCTCATTACTTAACAACTATTGGCTTATTCCTTCAGGATGGGTCTTTCTACCCTTTGAAGTCCCTTGGGCTGTTCTAATCCCTGCTAATGTAGTGCTTTACATTGTGCCAGGGGAAATAGGGTGGGACACGCTACAGACCTTCATCCACATGAGCACACTGCCAGCACTGCTCTTGACACAATGCTTCTCCATCCTGCTTTAAAGAAAGCACCTGTGCTTACTCCCAGGAAAAGCCAAGTTCATTTTACATCTCTGATAGTGTCAGCATGCTCTATTCCAGCCACCGTTTCTAACAAATCTCTGACCTCAGTGACAGGTGAAGGGAAAATCTGAACTCATTTGGAGACATTACTCCAAATTTCTGCTTCCTTTGGTTCTTTACTCTAAATCACTTCAGCCCCGTGTGCCTCCTGCCCATATTGTCATGTCCTGGGTGTGAAGCATGTGAGGACCTTCCTGCAAATGAAACGCTGATGGCATCCCTAACCAGCAGGCAGATTTCAGCAGTGCCATCACTTGCGTGGTGGCTCATTGCCTTGGCTGAGTCTATCATTTCAAGTCCTTCCAGGTTCTGTTTGTGTGTAAGAAATGCTCATGTGCTCACTGGAAAGTGTGTCCTCCACCACAGACTACGCCAGGGAAACGCACTCTGTCACATAAAAGCAGTTTTCTCATTTATTCCACCTTCTGATCAGTGAAGCCAGATGCAGTCCCCAGCTTTGATGTGCAGCGTCAGCAGGAGAGGTATTAAATATTTAGAATGGGAAGCTCCAGCATTAACCAAAAATACTTCCATGCAGGCAGGACTTACGGGATCAACCAATGTTTGACAGCCCTCTAAACCTGCCCTGGGGTGGGATGCGACAGCAAACCAAAGGGTTTTCCCCGAATCAAAGATCCAGGGCAAAGTTCCTACTTTTGTCAGCTGCTGGGGGGCCGAGTTCAAGTTCCTAAACCGATCCGTACTGGGTGAGAGGAGAGAAGCAGCTTTTTTTTCCCACCTTCTTTCTGTGTGTGATTAGAGATGGACCCAGGAGATGTGGATTTGCTGGTGAAAACCTCCCCTTTGATCATTTTAGTGAATTATGAGAGTCTGTGGTTAAAACCTCACAGTCCAGTGCATCCCAATTAGAGATAATTGTAAAAGATACGGTTTGCATGAAGATGTGAGCTTTTTTTTGGTGCCTGGAAGGAGAAGAGAGGGAATTCCTTGTTTTAGTACCATTGCTTACGCTGTCATATTTCTTACCAACAACTGAGGTCACATGCTACTTTCCCTTCCCATATTTTCTGAAGAAAGAAGAAAGGATGCTTTTAGAACAGAAAAAAAAACCAAGTAGAACATGGGTCAAATGAACTTTGGTGTCTGTGTTTCCCACAGGAAAATTTGCCAAAGAAATATGAAAGTAAATCCAAGAGGCAAATATAACACTCTACATGATGAAACTTTTTCTGGCTATTTTCAAGGCATAATTTGCTCATGCAAAAGGAGAAAGAGAGATAATACGACTGTCTTTGCTCCATAGGTCTGTCACTAAGGACTGTCTCAGCAAGTTTATCCATTTTCAGGCTCTCTTCCCTGATCTTTCTTTCTCGCTTTTATTATCTGTGATGAGGCTGCAATGCCACTCACTCATCGCAGAGCTGCAAAGTTGACTCACTACAGCTCCTTTTTTCTGCTCACTGATCTCATTGAATAATTGAAAAGGGCACTGTCAAGTCGGAAAGAATATATCTTCAAAAATAAAATAATTTTTCTTTCCTAAGTTCCAAATGGCAACTTTAACTATATTTTTAAGGAAAAAAATGAAAGAATTTGTAAGAGGCTCATTTTCTTAACATTAATAATGCCCTTCATTTTCTTTTTGCACATCTCAGTCCAGACAACGTAAGTTCACCATGAATTTCTAGACAACTTCACTCTCTGCTTTTCCTGGACTCGTAGTAATGATATTGCCAAGTCTCATAAGTTTTTTCTCATTCTTTGGGTATTTGTGGGCTTTTTTTGTAAAGTTTGAGCTTGTAAAGCCATGAATAATGCTGTGGCTCAGCTTTCATTTTTATTTTGTTTTATTTTGGTATCTGTCAGTCTTCAGGGTTACAGGGAACAGTTTGACTGCGTGGCTCATGTACAACTTAAAGGCTCAAAACCAAGAACCCAACTGAAACTTTTACATAATCTCACTATTTTTAGGGAGCTTTTTGTGATTCCGGGAAGACTGGACGATGGGGTTTTTTTTAACTCTGAGACCTGACTTGTCTGCAGTGTTAGATTTAGCATCTGAGTTTCTTTTAGGTTGTAGCTCCTTATAATCAACGTGCAAGTGCAAAATGTCCACAGCTCAAGACCTCTTTCCTTTTCCTTCCCTTTTCACACGACGGGGCCCAACATCTCCCTGGTTCATGGGAAACCATTGGTTAGAGCAGTGTGAGCAAGGCTGATGAGATCCCTCTACTCCTCTGTCCCTACTGACCACAGCCTCAGTTCAAGTGTGCCCACTACCAGAGCAGCTAGACTCTATAGAACTATTCATTAGACAAAATCTAATATCATTTGTACAGCCATAATTTCTCAGTAACTGTATTGGTATAAAACAACCCAAACCATAGTGGTGATATCCAGTTAAAAGACAGAAGTTGAGCTGAATGGAAACAAGCAAACAAAAAATAATGCACACTTATTTCTGTGTTAGAATTTCTGCTGGAACCTTGTTATAAAATCCAGCAGTGCATCACCTCTTCAACAAAGACTTTTCTCACAAGACACCAGCAATGAAAAAAATATACAGTTCAATCAACCTACCTCTAGGCCATATTTACACAAAGGTTTTTATTTGCCTTTCAGCTTGACATACTGTTTTCAATACCTAACTGAAAGGTAGACATATTAAATATACATTGCAGTGCAGTTTATTCCAGAAGAGCTCCACAATGCATCTTTGGCAGTGCCCATGAAGACATCCAATTACTGCTTGTGCCAAACCTGACCCTGGCTGTGTAAGTAGGGCTAAAATTTCAAGCACACAGAACAGGAATTAGCGTCTTATTTTCTACTGCAAAACTGATGCAGCAGAGAACATCCAAAGCAAACAAAAAATCCTCATCCAGGCTCAGTTTATCCTCATTTGAGAAACTTTGGGCCAGACTGTCTCTTTAAGTCCCTGTGTGAATCAGAAGCATGTGGCATATATGAAGGATAAACGACACAGACAGAAAATAAACAAAAACTGCACTGTTTTCCAGCAGGTGTGGGTAGAGGGCTGTGCTTCCCTGGGCAGGGGTACACGCCACATGCTATGGGGATTATTCAGAAATGGAAGAAACCTTTCAAGATCTTGTTTTACCTATGAATAGTAGGGGCTTCAGAGCAAAAAAAAGTAAGAATTTATTTAAAATTTGAATTTCAAATTTAGACAAAAAGTGAAATGAAAACTCACTGAAATTATCAGTGAATACCTGATGCTGGCTTTACCATGTTCACTTCCACAAGCAGCAGACACAGCTCCACCAAGGCTCTCTCATGAAGCTCAGTGCAGGTTATGTCATGACAACACACCTTCAGCAGGGATTAATTACCATATGATCATACTTGGAGGGCTCAACCAAAACCAGAGCTCAAGCACTTCAGACCTCGTGCAAACACACAGTCCCTCCATGACATGTTTAAAATCTCAACAGTCTGGCAAACAGGGTGGGGACTTACACAGAAACACAGAATGTTAGGGGTTGGAAGGGACCTCTGTGGGTCATCTAGTCCAATTCCCCTGCCGAAGCAAGGTCACCTACAGCAGGCTGCACAGGATCTTGTCCAGGTGGGTCTTGAATATCTCCAGAGAAGGAGACTCCACAACCTCCCTGGGCAGCCTGTTCCAGGGCTCCGTCACCCTCAGAGGGAAGAAGTTCTTCCTCATGTTCAGACGGAGAAGACCGAAGTTGTCCCACTGAAGAGCTCTCACCCCCCCCCACCTCTGCAAACACACTCTGCTCCAGCGCTTGGGTCTCAAAACAAGTCGTTACAAACAGAGAAACTTTTTTTTCTTCTTTTAAAAGGAATATTCATCTCCTTTCCTGGAGCAGCTGATTTCATTTCACCCCAGTCTAAGGCACTTCAGCAGGTTTAAGTGGTTTGTCCTTAGGAGAGGCAGCCTTACAGGAGCACGGCCGTGCATCCCCTACAGAAACTCCTTTTTCCACGTCATTCACTCGTAAGAAGGTAATAATTGTATGGAAATAAAGAAAAAGAAAATTTCACTGTGCTTAACAACATTTAGAAACAGTTAATGGAGGACAGATGTTACGATAATGGCTCTGTTCAGTCTGTCTCACAGCTTGTAAAGCATCTTTTTGTACCGTGGCAAACAACAGGTCTGCGTAGTTCTGGTGGCCACATCTCTCTAGTTTGTCTTTTAGATCTTAGGTTAACTCACACTTACCCCAACCAGAAAGTCCTAACGACCGATTAAACTCTCAAACTCTCTTCCGAATCGAGTTTCCCTTCTCTAGCTCAGCCTCCAGACGCGGTAATTCAATCCCGGAGGAGAAAGGAGCCTCAGCCTCTCAAGAAAAATAAAAAAATGGGGGAGGGAGGTCTGACTTCATCTGGAACGCGAGAAACGGAAATGAGCAAGCAGCTCCCAGAGTGTCAGATATTTTCTGCTGGTCTGGGTTCGGGTTTTGCTCTCCTCGGGGGTCCTGAAGACCCTCGCGAAGAGGAAGGGATGGTCCCTTCTTGGAGCAGAGCCCTCTGGGGCGTCCCGGGGCAGGAGGTCACCCACCAGACCTCCCCCCCTCGCAGGGAGCTGCGGGGCCAGCTGCACCGAACTGCTTCCCACAGGCTGGAAAACCAGCTGCAATCCCTCCAAACGCCTTGGATCCACACCGGATTCGGAAGACGAGGCTTGCGTCATTCCCCTTTGGACAGAAAAGGCTTTTGCTGGCGTTCACGTGCGGGAGGCAGCTCCCTGCCTACGTGCAAAGCGCTCGGCTCGCAGCGGGAGATGAGTCGTGTCCCCAGGGATTTGCACAGTCCCCCCCGTCACACCTCGTGCTCTCTGCAATGACTGCAATGAGTGCTGGACCAGGCGAGTCACAGCAATAAAATTACTTCTTAAACCCCAGAAATCAGAAACTCACACCAATATTCCGACTATAGACAACAGTTCTGCCTTGTGAGACTCTGATCCCCGTTAGCCTTTGTAACTAAGGCTCCTCCCTGCTTCCACCTCAGTTATCAGGGGACAGAAGACATCTTTACTGCAGTTTCTTAAATTCAGGAAAGAAAAGAATTTACAAAGAGACAATGCTCGGCTCCAAATGCGGATTTACAGCCCCTGTTAATCCACAGGGAGTCTCTAATGATCTTCTTTGGCTCCCACTTCTCAGGATGGATTTTAGCTGTTCTTCCTGTTGCAATACAGAATCAGAATCTCAGAATCCCAGCATGGTGGGGGCTGGAAGGGGCCTCTGTGGGTCACCCAGCCCAACCCCCTGCCCAAGCAGGGTCACCCAGAGCAGGCTGCACAGCACCGCGGCCAGGCGGGGCTGGAATATCTCCAGAGAAGGA
>Ga0181612_125996_pt1 | contig 30247 bp, 16 predicted proteins | sample HoacroProtozoa21_FD_119630 | JGI IMG/M metagenome (GOLD analysis project Ga0181612, IMG submission 119630) | Hoatzin crop microbial communities from Cojedes, Venezuel. Combined Assembly of Gp0051906, Gp0051904, Gp0051908 | reverse complement strand
TTTTTTTCTTTGCATTGGAATAGAGGCAGTAGTTTTCATTAGCAGCTCTTGCCTCTCACTTTTTTAGTTGATTGAGTTTCCACCTGGCTTGCTGTCCAGATTGCATGTATGAGGGTTGATTCTTCTTTGACAGAGCCAGGGCTGTGAGGTTTAACTATTCTATTTGGTCACAGAATCAGCCCTCACTACAGTCAGTCATCTGGTATTATGCTGCTGGTCCCAGTCCTTATCTTTCTACCCTAAGCCCTTCCCAGGAAGGGGCTTAGCTGCATCCTCTGGCTCCTTGTATGTCAGGCTGGATTGGGATAAAGGTACTGCTGTATATTAAAAATTTATTGGAAGTAGAAAAGACAAAACACAAAAAGGAATAACTGATTAAATACTAGCTTAGTATGCTTCCAAGCTGGAGAATGAGTTATTCAATTAATGAACTGATCCCAGTCAGCTCTGGAAGAATATTACTCAGTAAAGGCTCACCCATTTAAAATTAATTTATTTTTGCTGTATTTGCAGATCCCGTATATTAATTAATCAGATATGTGTAAAGAATGTTTTAGCTGTTCATTTATATTGAACAGAGTTTTCAATGAATGCTCACATAAAATGGATTTTTAACATGTATTCAAACTAGAAATCTTATTCCAAGGATTCATGTCATGTAGTCAGCAAGCAAAACCAAATCATAAGATCAGTCCTTTTGCTTTTGTTATCAGAAGGAGCACCGATGTCTGAATATGCACAAATCATCTGTGTACAAATGCAAAATAAAATGTTTGACCTGCTGCTTACTCATTTGGAGACCAGGGCCTGGTGTTCCCATATGTTAAGAAGAAATAATACCAATAAGCCACAAGGAGGTAACTAATGATAAGCTACAGAACAAATATTTTTAGATTAAGAAAACTGGTAGGAGAAAAGTGTTAAATTCAACATTATGACGTTATTTGATCAATAAGTAATTCTATGAGGTCCTTAGCAAACTTAACTAGATTTTATTTCCATTAAAAAATGAACTTTGTCTGAAAAAAATTGTATAAACCATGACAATAACTGTGATTCTTGTTAAAATAAAGATTCTAATGTCTATTCTAAATAATGATACAGACTTTTGAGTGGTAAAAATTTTTTTTTCTGATGTACTTCATTGCATGATGTGCTTTTGAAGCATTAAAATTGCTTCGATCTCACATCCTGAAGATATGATTATGTGTACAATATATTATGTGCCTTTATCGCTTAAAATGTTACGTAGTTTACATTTAAAGTGCTCAAGACTCCGCTGGTTACTGGTGAAAAATTTAACTCTATTCATTTTCATTTTTATTCAGTTTTTTTTTAATAAAACATTTGCTGATACGAAGGTTCACAATCTGTTGATTGATCAGAAAGCAGCCAACAGCTGCAAAATGTATCATCAGAAAATTGCTAAGCATTCAGGCTACTCTCTAATCTTGTAAGTTACATCTAGTTTCTGTCGTTGTTAGGCAAAAATGTCATAGTAGTACACCCAGAGTGGTAGTAACAGTTACGAGGCAAAGAATATAAGGTAATGGAAACTAGTCACCTCCATGATAAAGGTACGTGATTGGTAACAAGTAGTTTAACATCTAGAAATGAAAGGCACTGTATCAAAGTTAAAAGCTATTTAGGCAGAACTAGAATGGAAGACAAAAAATATATTAAAAACCTCTATATACTATATATGTAACATCCACAAGGCAGCAGAAACACAGCACAATGCTATTTTGTCCTTGAAAAATTAAGTTCCTTAAAAAAACCAAGAGGGAGACAAGGTTTGTAAAAGATGATGCGTTGACAACACCAAAGAAAAGTAATTAACACAAACCCCCCAGTTTAGGCAGCAAATTATAAAGCACCCTGTGCCCTACGCTGTGAACTCCAGTGAGCACGCTTCAGTGATCTTCACTCCATAGTAGGAAGACTGACATTTGCAATAATGATGCCAGAGATGGAGATGCCTTTGTTATATTGATGCCTGCAGACTAACACTGCTAAATTATTGGTTGGAAACAGATTCAGGTCAGAACTGATTTGGTACGGCTTCAACCAATATCCTGAAGATTAAAAGATGCCATATATTTCTGTAACCATCTTCAAGGCCTTTTCCACAGATGGATGACTAAAACAAACCAGAGTTTTAGCTATGACTGCTATGAAGCAAGTATCTGGATGAAAAAGAATGCAAAACCCCTAAAGATCTAAAAAAGGTCAGACAGAACTATTGCATGGCACAGAGTGAAGTGTTATTTCATAGGGACATAATGAGGTTTTAAAGATAGATTTTTGATAAAGATACTACAATGGGGGAAAATTCAGAAAAAGAGTTTGATGACCATTTGAGAAAGGGGGACAAAAATCAAGAAAACAGCAAGAAAGATATTTCAGCTGGGAATTCATCTAATTACACGGTAAAAAAAGCTTGAAGACTGTTGTCTTGCCTATTTTGTCTCCCTTTACTGTTTCTGGTTTATCATTGGTGTAATATTATCAAAAAGATGGATGATTTTTCCAGGTAAAATATCTACTGCTGATACGGCATCTAACTTTTATCCTACTACAAAGATGGTAGCTATAAAGGTTTTAATGTAAACATCTAGAAAGGAAGATCTTATAAGAGGAGAGTAATGTAAAGAGATGAGTAAATAGACTTTACATGTAGGCACCACTGACAGCGCCCTCCACAGAACCACAGCAAATAAACTAATGGGAATAGGTGCCATATATATATATTCTTACCTGGCCAGCCATTGAGACGGCAGTAATAGAGGGTACCAGACTGAAATCCAAGGTAGGACAACAAAGGACACATTTTCAAAAGATTGCAGTAGTATGACTGCAACACTGTCACTGTAAATAGATGTTCACGGCACGCTAGCTGCTGATAATAGTTATCAGGTTGATATCAGCCCGCTTCCTATTTAAATAAAACCAAGCATGCCTCTTCTCCAAGTCTTGTTCAGTCTGCAACTGAACGGTCCAAAGTGTTTTATGGAACTTGTAAAGAAAAAGATTTTAATCAAGGGGAGGATCCTGAGGAATAACGTGTTTTAGCAATAGTATGCATAGTAGTAATATGCATTTGGTTAAGTTCCTCGTAGAGCTTGAGGTTATGGGTTGAAGCAGTTAAAGTGAAAATACCTCATAAATACAGTTGAAGAAAGGAAAGAATTAACCCATAAATCCACCAAAATGACCGGTTTCTAAACCAAAGGATGGAACAAAGTTATTTTTTTAAAAAATATTGTAATATTCATAAGCTAACATAAAATTATAAAATGCAGGGAGGTGCTAGTACTTTAATGAAAATTTCTTCATTACCTGAATAAACCCTTTTGCTGAACTAAGTGTACTCACAGGCAAGAAAAGGCAAGGTCTCTGGAATCTGCTACTTAGTTTTCCATTTAAACGAAAACATACACATCTCCAGTTTTGCTCAATGAAAAAGAAAGAAACAGTCAATCAGCCATGAAGTGGTTTCTGCTGGGCAGGGATTCAGCAGGAAGTAGTCAGCAGGACTGTAAGCACCCACAATCACTCTAATACATGACTTTTTTAGCATGTAGTAGCATTAAGCTGTCCTGCTGGCTTTGACGTGCTTTTGCTCAACAAAAAAATGCTGAAGAGAACAACAGCTGCCCTTCTTGGTGCTCTTCTGCAGGCAGACTCTAATCCTCTAGGTTTATACAGTTGTTCAAGAAACATTAAAGGGAAAAGCTTTCTAAAGCACCAGAGACACAAAATGGGAAACTGCTTGCTCAAAGTTTTACCTATATTAAGAAAAAGTATATTTTATGCCTCTAAAATTTTTACAGTAGCACCTTCCAAAACCAGTCAATATATTAAAGATCCATATCACAGAATACTGTTTCATATTTATCACCACAAAGGGAGGGGTGTGTCTGCTACAGTATGACCATAAACTGGAAATTAGTCTTTTCCAGTCAAGACAGTACATGAAAGTTATTCGTCTAGCAGCTTCCAAAGTTGTAAACCCAGTTCAACTGGCTACCAGGCTCTGACTGTGCTTGGTACAAAACAATTGGTATGTACCAGTGAATCAGACAAAAGATCAAACTAAAAATAGTTTCAACAGTGATATTTATATACCTTCAGAGTATTAAAAACAGTCTTACTGGATTTCTTGGACTTTTTCTCATTGGGAATGCCCTAACAAATTATACTGAGGCTGTTATAAAATTGATTGTAAAAGTTTAAATTTAAGCTTTACAGTAGAAAACAATTGTAAGCCAAGAAATGTTAGAGTAAAACTTGAAAGAAATCCAAACTTGTTAAGGCATAGAACTTCATATAGTATATCCAAGCAAGGTTAACTCTTTCCTATAGCAGTCCTTTAGTTGGAAAATAAATTTGGTCCATCTTTTAATATGATTTTAATCTGGGATTACAATCTCTTATTACATTAAATTATGTCAAACATTTGGTATTCATGTACAGTATTCCTGGTGTCAAGAACTTTGTGAAATATCTAAAACTCTTCTGTTAATTAAATGTAACATCAATTCACTGTGTGAGGCTTCATATTAGGAAATAGTAGCTATATGTGGTTTATATTGCTAAGAGAATCACAAGAAAGATCCTAAAAGGAAAGGAATGGTTGCCAGTAAACTGTACAAGACCAAAGGTTAAGTAACTCTCAGAACACGAGGTTATGGGTCGAAGTAGTTAAAGGCAAAATATCCCAGAAATACATTTCAGAAAATGAACTAATTAACCCATAAAATCACCAGAATGACAGGTATTTAAACAAAAGGGTGGGAATAATTCCTTTTTGGGAAATCTACTTCAATATTTATAACATAACTAGCCCAAACATGACTCAAAAATTAAATTAGAATTGTGTAGGATTTAAATTCCTTTGTACTTCATATCTCTGCATTTCTCAGTAGTGGCTCAAACACTCAAGAAAAACAGTATTCTTAAAGGGAAGTATTTAGATTTTTTTCCTGCTTCAGTTCAGGCTGTATTTCTGTAACACCTTAAGCCAACCTAATTTACAGTTGCCATAGCCTGGCCCTCCACCCTACCCTTGGTTGTTCAGTGATTTGTGCTGATGTGAGCACTGTGCAGTAAGTCAGCTCAGGGATTTGAGCCAGTTACAAACTAGCTCTCCAAAGAAAGCAAGTTCTTGTCTCAGTTCCCTGAACTGGCTTATTATATGGTAGCACGACTGGCACAAGGGAGGGACCTCAGCTAGCTCAGTTTCATGCATGTTTGATATAAGGTCCTAGAGAACCCCTGGGACCATCAGCTGTCCAACAGTCAGTGGCTAGCCATCTTTATATGAGTCCCATAGTTCACAGTCTAAATAGTGACTTGAACTATAATTAGCTTTAGGTTCCACTAATAGAGCAGCTAGTAAATTAAAAAGATGAAACTTCACTAAATCTGATACTTCTGACACGGGAACAGTAACATCTTTCAGCAGAAAGTCACAAATCACCCAGCATAATTTGTTATAAATTAGTTAGAACCAACAGAGTAAGTAACGCTACCCTGTTACAAAAAGGAGGGTTTCCGGATGCTTTCTTTCACATGAGGCTCAGAGAACTGATTTAACTCACTAAACCAGATGGAAACATCTCACTCTTGCTGTGTTAATCTTCTGCCCCGGGGCAGTATGAGGTGGGAATGGAATCACTTTCTTTTGGAAGCAGCGGTCTCTTTCAGCTCAGCTCAGCCTGCCCGCCTGCGCCTCTGAGGCTACAGATGCATGTCCTGGTGGTCCGATTGCTGCTGGGTTTGGTGAAGAGGTTGCCTCTCCCAGCCACCCACACAGCTTAGATAGGGAAGCAGTCAACACTCCCTTTTCAGTTAAACTATGCCACATTAGCCCACGCAGCTTAAAGAACAGATCTTCCTCAACTCCCTTTGCAAATGAGGAGGGAACCTGCATCTCGGCCATAACTTTATCACCTTTGCTTTCTTCACCAACAACCCACCTTCCTCTGCCCCAGAGCCAGTTCTCTGAGGTATCTGATGGGTGTGTACCAGAACACTCTTATTATGCGCCTATTTTGCAATGAGGCCACAACAGACATGTGAAAGACAGGACTTTGCATATAGCCCCTTCCTGATCTTCTGTTCTTGTGCCTTCTACACACCTTCTCTATTTAAAAAGCAAAAAAAAAAAAAAAAAAGGGGGGGGTAATTTGTACCAACTGAACATACCCAGTTTCAAAAAATTCGGTACTGATAAGGATGAACCTGCTGCTCCAACATAAATTGTTGACTGCTTGCCTTTGAGCCGAAGTGTAGAGAGGAAAAAAAAAACAATTTTCAAAACAAAACCAAAAAGCTTTTAAAGCATGAATGCATGGCAGCAAATGCACAGCTACAGGTTTCTGACCTACAAGACTTGCAGCAAAAGCCAGCCCAAGTCAGGTACAGAACCAAAGTCACTGGAATTGGTTCAGTTTGACTGCATGCCAGAGCACACCCTAGCCTAGGGAACGGAGCCAGACCTGACCCCATTTGCAGGACCTTTGTTGCTGTTATAAACCTGTATCTTTACTGTGCCAGATAACAAACCAAAGGTGATATTAGCTTAGCAATTAAAGAGTAATTAGTAAAAGAAGCAATGCTTTGATCTGCACCAGTTAGTCAGACTGCCATTAATGCCAACTGGGTATATTAAGTATAGATCTTTCTCTAAGCATATTTTAATAAATTTGAATAAGTTAATTTAGGCTACCTGATAAATTGTAACAGCTAAGTCTTAAAATCCCCTCCCCTTTACTCCTTTATACTTGAAATCAGCACCCTAGCCATTAAGGTGAATTGCAGTTATAAAAACAAGTACTAGGAAATAAATTTATAATTACATCTGTTTGTACTTTAAGACTAATAATAATATGATGTTAGGCAATACCAGCTTAATGGTTTCTTCCTTTCCTCCGCACCATAGAAGCATAGCATCTGCTCAGCTGGTTTGGCACAACCATTTCTGAGACCACCCCACCAGCCAAACCGAGGGAACTGACCCAGCTTCATTCTTTAGCTGCGGGCAGTGGGGGAGGATTGTTCAGGTCAGGTAAGCTCCCCTATCCGACCCACAGTGTGGTCCCACAAAAAGCTGTGTCCACACAGCTGTTCAGGGATGGTGTAGTGGCTGCAATAAGCAACGCAGACCAAGGGTATCCCCACTCAGTGCTGCTGCCAAACGCTTTGTGTCGTGAGACAAAAGTGCGAGGGCAGTACTAGCCACTGTGCGTGCCCATGTGGGGCAACTGCTGGAGAGAAACACTCTAGAAACTGCCGTTGTATCAACGTTCCTTACAAATGTCAGTAAAAAAAACCCTGTGAACAAGTATATAAATGAACATATGTTATCTCAAGGATAAATGCTGTGAATACGTTGTTGTAGAGTGACTTTAGAAAAAAACCTGTGATGAGGCCAATCAATAGTGAAACTTGGAGAAAGTAAGTCTGAAAAGTAAATAATGAGGTTTATTGCAAGTGATAATGACAGGTCCATTGAATTGTTTGCTATAGTATTTTCTCTTGTTAAACCTTCGTTTCAGAGATAGATTTTGCATTCAGTAGAGAAGCATAATCACCTCTAAGGATCACTGTCAGAAATAAGTGATATGCAATAATAAATATAGTAAATAATATTAGTAAATAAAAAGTAATAGGAAAAAAAGACTGAAACTTCCTTCAAGAGAGAATCTTTAAAGCACTTAGACAACAATTCATCAATTTATCCCCCTGCCCACAATTCATTTCAGTAACTCTGAAAACAAACAATCTATCCACTAGGGATGACTGTTGTTCTAAGCCATGCCCCCGATGAATATATTTTTGAGTCTCAGATATAAGTAAGAGCTACAAAAGGTTAAAAAATGTGGGTACAGTTCAGACAAACATCTAAGAATTTGGAAATTCATCTGAATGCTTTCTGTCAGAAAAAAAAAAAAAAGTGCTGTAAGTCTTGTGAGAAAAAGGCTCATTTGTGATGTTCCTGGTACTTTTATTTTTGTTCTCAGCTGGAATATGAGAGTAGTCAACTTCTCACATGGTGTTTTGTCTTCAAGAATTGTGGGGAAAAAGTTCAGTTCTAAAAACAGAAGATTATGGTGAGACTCTTATCCTATGTAAACTGACTTTGCCTCATTACTAGAAGAGAAAATGGGATGGTAAAGTAAAACTTTGGTGAGAACTGAAAAGTTGCATGCAGTTAAAGAAGAAATAATTGTTTTCATTTTACAAGTTAAAAATGTCCCCACATATTCAACTTGAAAGACAACTTCTGATTTTTAGTTACATAGCACTAAATCAGAAATGCCTCTCAATTAACCTGAATAAAAACTGACAACCACCAAGTTCTTACAGCAGTGCCTTGAAATGAAGCTTGACTATGCACAGCAGTATGACTACGGTCTTAGTGATGGACAGAGTAAATTGTCTGCAGTAGGTAAGTTACTTCCAAAAATTAAGTTTCATTTCAAAAATGCCTTAGAAATTTCAGTCTTTCATTATAAATAAGTGGGATGTAGTCTCCAATATTTGTTCTGAAAATGAAAAGTGAATTTTTAAATTACTTAAAATTGTTGCAATTTTTTTACCAACAGCTTTATGTGACAAACACACATATTTGCAGAGACAGGCTATGGTGTACATGTGCACGTACATTTCTGTGCTGTAGCTCCAGCAGACTGCTCTACCTTACTCAGGGCAGCTAGAGAAACGGCACATCACCTCCATCACAGCAATTCTCCCTTTTGACAGATCAGGTATTTTTTTGATGAAATAAGTGGGTATGGTTTATACTTCCTTGGACTGGCTCTACTGGGAAGTCTTTAACAGATTTCTAATGTTGCAGACATCCAAGTCAACCAGGTAGCTAGTAACTATGGGACATAGTTTGATAAATACTGCTTTTGTCAGCAGCACTGGCTTAAACCACCCTTGCCCCCGGGCTCCTTGTTCCCTTCCTTTACTTTCTCCCTGTTGCCCCCAAACAACTGTTTGTAGGGTTGGTGGAAGGGCTGTGGAGAGAAGGTTGTTTTTAACCTTTTTTATTCCACTCCCTTTTTATTACCTAATCTGTCCCCTTGGTTTTTATTCCCTAATCTGTTTTACCACAAAATCCCATGAACAATTGTACTGCCACAGCTGAGACAGTGACAAAGGTGTGGGGAATGAGCAGTTGGGGATTGAAGAGCACTGACACAAGAAAAGGCATTCATCAAACTAGAGCAGCCCTCTTATCTGAGCGAAAGATGTTTCTACTGCTTATCCAGGCAGTCAATTAAAGGAGAATTCTTGGAAAGCGAAAAGGTGTCAGTTAAAGATGGCAACAAAACTTGTCCTTTAAATAAAACTCTCTTTTAAAATGAAACCATAGGGGTGCCATTCAAACAGCCTCAGTAAAATTCAGTGACTTCCTTGCAAATATGCACCTTCAGCTGCTTCCTTGCAAATCCGTATTATAGCACATTTACTAAATGTGCAAAACTAGGCTTGTTTACGCAGGGCTTGTGTGGTAGGGATGGTTCTTATTAAAATTTCAAAATTTTTGAAGGGTCATATCTTGCAATGTTATGTATTCAGAACTCACAGTTCAGCTAGCATTTTGTCTGTGCACAAGCTACATGACATTGCCCTTTTCTTCCAAAAAAGGGCATCCACCTATAATTCAGGCTTGCGTTATGAGGACCAAGGAGATACTCACTTAAAAAGGATCACACAGAGTCAAGATCACATTATAAGAAACTCAGTCTGCTTTGTCTTCAGGGGGGTCGCTCCTTCTCCGTCCCACCCCAGCTACTGTTGCAGTTGCATATTGCTTTTGTATGAACAAGCTTCTTGTTATTGACTTCCGCAGTTTATCGGAAAATTAAAAATTAAAATATGCAGACCATTTTATAGCCACATATAAATTTACAAACTTCCAAGATCCAATATGTTCGCCTATCCCGAAACCAGATTACACAATACAGGCATTTATAAGGAAAAATTCATAGACAGATTTTTAAAGGCTCCGTAACACTCAGAAAAGAACTGTTAGGCAGCTGCTTATTCCCTACTTTTATGAATACAGGGCAGAGTTATTACTCCATATAATACAGTACTTGTTTTGGCATAAGCTAGGAGGTAATCCCTAACACTTAGTCTGTTTACAGGTCTTATCTGCCTCCCCAGTGATACTGCCAGAGCCTGGTAAATTTTCTGAAGGGCAGTGGGACTAGACTGAGTACCTCTCACAAACTGACCAACGTCTATCCTCCCTATATAGCATCTCTATAAAGAGATTCCAAAGAATATGCTTTTGGTTTAGCAAACAGAGGGAATTCTTTTGTTCTGCTCCTCCCCTCCCCAATCTTTCCCTTTAGAAATGACTCTCGGTAATCCTGCATGTTTGGGGTTTTAAACTTATAGACAAAAATATGGAGCCAGGAGTCAGATGAAAACTAAAATGCATATATCCTTTTAAAGAAACTTCTATCTTATCTAGGCTTATTTACATGTGGTAGGAACATGGAGACTGAAGCCAACTGTATTATTTTTCTGCCAATCTATTTCAAGTTCAAGAGTGAATAATGTCAAAAAAGTTCACATGCTTTCGCAGATACATGTTGTATGTTTCACGTATTACGACGTCTAGTTTGCCTGTCAGCTATCTCTGCAGCTGTAAGAAGTACCTGGATTCACCAGGAAGACATACTGTAGAAGATGTCATCACCTTGTTAGTTTAGAAAATAATAGATTCTCAGAAGCAGCATCAAAGAGTATTGAAAAGGGTTAGTGTGGATCCTGGAACAATTTTTCTTTCAATTCTTCCCCCTGAACCTTTGCCTTCTTACATTTTTCCATCCCTTATGCTCTTCGGGACCAGTCCAGTATGGAGGATCTCTCTGCAAACCTTGGCTTTACTCATAGCCAAGTAAAGCAAAGGATCAAGCTCATTTGCCTGTCTAAAGCAATCAGAACTTCAAGTTCATCATTCAGAAAACACATGGACCATAAATTGAGCATTTTTTTGGCCTTTTTTTTTTTTTTTTTTTTTTTTTTTGAAAGAGGAACTGGAATCACTAAGCACCTTGAGAATGGAGTTTCCATCTTCCCTGCCTTGATCTGAGAGGGAGCATTACTGAACTTGAGGACATGGTCAGACTTGTGCAGCTGATCTGTATTAAGAGATGAACTCCTCTACACCACCTGTAGTTGCCAGTCCTCTTAGATCTGCCAGTCTTGACTACACACGGAGCCACTCCCTAACCTGGTTCTGTCAAAATAATCTGCTTTTTGTGGCAAGTGATCAGAGAACCATAGGAAAGGAATGAAAGAAAAACGTTCCTTTTTGTTGGCTCCTGTTACTCTAGGGACTGGACAAGGTTCTCACTGACAGTTAGTTACCATGGCTGTTAATACTCTGAAACAAAGCGAATGAATACCATGATTTAGAAGAAAGGAGTGAAATCTCACTAGGAAACCCTAGGAATATCACAGGAGTAGGCAACTGTATAGCAGTTTCCTTAAAGAGAGAAACTGATGACCATTTGGAAAAAAGTCTTTATATTTTAATGATCTATAAAGTTTAGCCTCTGGCACTTCTATTTTAAAAATAATTGTTTACAATTAAAACCAGTTAACTCAGGAAGTGCTGCAACATGAAATATATTTGATCTCTTGTCCACATTTTGAATTGCCACAACTTTTGTTTGCTGCAGACTAAACCCCCTCCAAATATTAAAAGCTGACATTCTACGTGCATACAGAAGAGGCACAGCATCTGTTACACAGTCAAGAAACAACTCTACCTTACTGCCAGGAAAGACAACGCACTTTGTACAAGAGTGTTATTTGTCTGTTAGCCATGCAAGAATCCACTGAGCTTCCATTTCAGCTCATTTGTAGTTGCCAATATATACCCTTTAAATACTTACACCTGCCACTTCTGTGTTGAAAAAGTATCTATTTTCATTTTTCATTTAGGAGTGAGACACTGTCCAAACCATCTGGTAATGCGAACTGTGGGGCCCCGGATAGCACAGGAACTACACAGCCTGGTTCAAAGTCATCCTAGATAAGAATAAGAGTGTTTCATGAGCGGTTCTTCTGGCAGCAGTGGCCCTTGGTTATCAAAAAAGTCCACCCCACAAAACCACCCTATTTTGCTGGCTTGGTTTTACCCTGCATTAGTTCCCCAGTCTAGTCAGCCAAATAGTTATACGCATAGCTGCACTTGCAGAACTGAGAGGGCGATGCAGGGACAGGAAGAGATGTCCAGAGTTACTTTCTTAGAATTGATTTCACAAGACACACTTGTAAAACTGACTTGACCACACTGTATTCAAATTATAGGCAGAGAATTTCAGCCTATACAGACCATAATTCAAACCTTTTCCAAAGCACTAATTCCCTGGAGAAACATTTAGAAGTATGTTGTGGATTCAATAACTATCTCAAAATATTCTTTTTCAGGAAACAGTAGTGGGAGGGCAAAAGAGGTAAAACAAGGTATTTAATTTTAAAACCTGCACTTGACTGAACTGTTTATCAGCCGCCATGATTCCTGTTGTGAACTAGCAAGAGGCAATGAAATGTGTAGGGTTCAAAAGACACAGTCTTCCCTAAGATGCAGTCTTCTCTAATATCACAATCTGTGCTCAGAAATAGAGATTTCCATCACAAACTTGCATTACTGCCATATACATCAAAATCTATAGGTAGTCCATCAGAATTACAACTATTTTACCATTAAATAATGCAGATACTGGCCCATGAACTTCTCCCGCTGCAACTGAGAGTGTACATACATTGTAGGCATTTTCAGAACTACAGCTCATGCAGGCACAGCCAGCCTGGATATAAAGCAGCTCTACTACCTGTTGTTAACAGAACCCTTGTAGCACAGATTTCACTGCAGGAGTGCATGACATTCTACAAAACTGAATCAATACTTGAGAAGCGTAGCCAGCTTTGCGATCTGTTTTGGCCTGGCTGTTCTGCCAGTAGCAAGTAATTTTAACTGGTATTCTAACAATACAATTTCAATTACTTGGAAAGAACATTTGTCTTAGCTGCTCTTGGGAATCACAGAAGCGCTAAAGCAGACGGTTTCCAAATGGACGGTGTTCTTCTTCAGGAGGGCTCTACTGCCATGATTCTCACCATTTGTAGGGATAATTTGATGCAAAAATTTAGAATTCTGATTTGACTAATATGAACCCTGCCAATAAGAAAGATCTACAAACACAGTGGTTAGCCTGCCAAGAGGTACTTCTCTGGGCCTGAAACTAATGAGGCTATGGCTGTACTCGCTGTTCCTAGGGGATAAATATTGACTTCAGCAGTCCCTGTTTCCCCTCCTTAGGCACTCTCCATTCCCAGGTACCCTTTCTTGTGTAGGTGCCATCCTTGCTGTTGGGCCATCGCTAACACTTGTGCGGTCCCACATGAAAAATAAAATCAACCCTAAACAAGTGTCTGTGCTGGCACAATGGAGGAGGTAATAAGCAATGGAGGTTGCAAGAAGCAGGAGGCAAGGACTTGAGAACTTGGTTTGAACCACAGCCTATTATGTGATCCTTCATAACATACGATGTCTCTATGCTAACAGATGAACTGGGACTGTAAAGGGATGAATTACCAGTGAGTCTGTATAGCCCAATGAAAGAGCTCAGAACAGACGTCAAGTCAGCTTTCATAGTCCCTTGCCTTAGTTATATCTCCACATATTCAAGAAAGAAAGCATTTAACATGTTTGAATTAAACGCTACAGTAGTTTATTTAGTAGCTTTGAGTGCCTCTCAGAATCGTGTGTTTCAGGAATAATTAGTCCCAAGAATACACTGGCAACATAATTTAAACACAGCGTCATTCTAACACACCTATGAGACTCAAGGACAGGTAGCAACTTCCTTAACTGACAGTCATTCAATACCCCCTTTCGGCATTCTTCAGTTCACCTCCCATCTCAGTAAAATATAATGTTTCATGAAAAATCTCCTGCAGTCCCTATGAAGTACTGGATACCAGTTCCTTCCTTTTAAGCATTCAATTTAAAAGTTTCAAACAGAAAAGGGCTTGAGGCAAAATTCCTTGCCTAAATAGCTTTTAAGTTTGTGAGACCTTAGACCTAAAATACATTACTTTAATCCATCTAGTTTACCCAGCATTTATAAGTAATTCAGTATAAAGCTTTATAGTCAACTAGCGAAAACTTGAAACAATGCTGATCTCCATTTTAAATAATCTCCTGTTAGAAGGTATGTCACTACTTCCCGTATTTGTAGTGGGTAGATCTGAATTCAGGACATTATCCACTACCTCAGAACCATATCTAAATCACCAGTAAAAACACTTGGGGAGATGGGAAATCATTTTACTCTGGCATTGATACAGCTTCATGTAACCCCAGTTCCAGATCCTGACTGTTTTAACTTTCTTCTCACTGGGGCATCCAACACCACATTCTTTAAGCAGATTTATATGAAGTTTTTCTTTTTCCTGGGTCTTGATTACAACGTAAGTCCACTCTGAGTCCCTCAGGTCCCTCCTCCTTTACGACATTCATCTTTGCCTGTCACAGGCAGCACAAAAAGATGTATTCCACCTTCTCCTCTACTCTTGTGAAAAGTGGGTCAAGCCAGCTTTGTGCTCCACCCTATCTTCTACCGTTTGTATACAGTTATATCCTGTCTGCCCTACCTCTCACGTTTGTTCTCTTAGATGGTAAATTCTTCATAGTGGATGCTCCATATACCCTTAATGCTTGGCCTATTTTGGATGTTGCTATAAAACAGATAATAAAACTATATTCCACTTAGACCTGAACTTCATCTCCCAACAAAAAAAACCCCAAATCCTGTGCATAATTGCTAATGTTTTTAAGTCATAAAAGTAACGCTGGAGTCTATTTTTAGACATTGTTTTAAGTTTCACTCACTTTTGATAATCTACATTTTCCTTTTGTGGCATTATGTTTTGTTTATAGTTTAGAAATTGTGTGTTAGATCTCACATGATGACCTTTAAAATAAACCGAGCTTAGCATCTTGATATCCACAATGGCGTGGGAGTCTAAAGATGTGGTTGAAGATACTAGTTTCTCGTTGGGAGGAAACTAATGACAGATCATGCCACTTCCTCACTTACCAAGGAAGATCCTCTTGGTGCTAGCTTTATGTTAAACTACAGCAGTTCACATGCACTGTGGGTGTATATATAATATACACAGGTTGTTGACAAAGCTCAATACTGTATATTGTTCGTTAATTGACTAATCTATACAAATTAGCAGAATATATTTGATAGCTTTTATCTGCTGTGCATAGGTTATGAACTTGTCCACAATATATTGGGCAGTCAATAGATGGGAAGTATACTGGATAGAAATATGCCAGGAAGCATATTTCACAAGGAAGCAAGCATATCAGACAACTGCACATCCAGTTGGTCTGCATCTTCTCATCGCACTAATTCTGTGCCAATTTGCACAGAAATATCAAAGAATGAAAACTATTACATTCTTTTAGGAGATCAGCTAAATCATAGACAGTAACAGTACAAACTCCACAGAAACCTATATCACAGACTCAGAGTCTTGATCTGGAGATACTGTACTTGAAAGGACTGAAAAATATTTTAATTGCCCTTTTATTGTTCTGTCACTGAGGTTTGTGCTGAGGTTGTCAACAGGATGTTTCATGCTAAGAACTGGACTGTAACCAGCAACTCATTCCACTTTTAGCTAAAACATCCTTACTACCTGCATAGGCACTATCATGAGTACAGATGCAGAGCAAAAGGCTCCCTATCCAGTTGTGTTATTCACCTTCATATTTCATCTGAGGTATTTTTGCTACATTGCTGTTCTAGACAGTCTTTACATGTTAAGCAAGGCACTTCAGGTGCTGCCTGACATTTGGTGGCAGATTTTGTTGTGTCCAAAGCTGGTGGCCACTCTCAGCTGTCTGCTCTGCCCTGTGCTAGATGCCCCTGATAAAGGGATACGCGCATGCTCTTGAGTACCCCAGTTACAGCACAAGGAAGTAACTTCACAAAAACCAACACTGACACCAGTTGAATGCTACCAGCTGTGCACTACAGAAGTTGAGAGAAATGTTTGTGCTGTTTAACCAGCTCTACTTATAGAAGCAATCATTGCCAAGCAAAGATAGGAAGACAACAGATACACTTCGTTGTCCTCCCAGCTAAAGGCCTTCTTGAATGGAAGTCAACACCTGCACAACACTGTTCCAGTAACTCAGGTGTTACAGCTGAATCCCAAATTCATTCTAGTTCACACAGGGATGCAAGAAAGGCTTGCAATGGAAATCCAGGGATTAACAAGGTGACTATTTATGTTCACATAAAAAGACTGGTCAGCTTGACATGCCTACTCTAAATATTGAGGTGGAAGAACAGTATTTATAAATGCTAACTTTAGTGAGACTATGAAAACTGAGCATAAACTATTCCTCATTACCATTTGAAAACCCTCTCTTCCCCACCTACACTGACCTGAGTGAAGAGTAGCTTCAATAAACTAAGATTACCTTTTGTCAGTATCCCAAAATCTGTTAAAAAGTTACAAATTCTTCTCTAAAGGCTGAGCTGAATTTAGTGAAAAATTAATTTAAGTCACAGCTACCAAAAAAAGCAACCAAACTTAATACTGCAAGAAGGAACACAGTTAGCTGCTTTCTGTGAGTATAGGATCTTTGAACCATAAAAAAAAAAAAAAAAAAAGAAAAAAAAAAAAAAGAAAAACCTCCTCAGCAGCCCTAGAGCAGTTCTGCTGTTATTTCACACAACATTTTTCTCCAAAAGTTTGTTGTCCTTAAGATACTAGTCTTTCTCCAAACCCAAACATTTCCAGTAGAGTCACTCCACCTAGGCTATACTGTTGAGCTAAATTACAGTCATAGGCAGCCGCAGCCTGGTTTAAAGATGCTGGAAGCACCAGCTTCTTTTCCACAAAACCAGCTGGCTTTGGACCAGATATGCAAAAAGACACTTTTTGGTTGTTAAAATAAGAATCAGAAGCGGAGGAGGACTTCGCACTCTCTGCACAATTGCTGAGCATCTCTGCCTCCCTCTTCAAAGCATACAGTCCAACCACTGATCGCAGGAAGAAAGAAGCCACATCTGGGCTGGGTATTTATGAAGACTCAGAAAAAATATACAGAAATTCTATGAGAAAGGCAATATCTCAAAGTAAAAATGTCTAACTCTGTGTCATCGCTACATGGCACGAAAGGCTCCTTTTTGCCATGCTGGCACACGCAGCTTGACACCCATACTGGATATCCAAGTCTTCTCTTAACATCTGAACCAGGCTTGTCTGAAGGCTTAATGCCAATACACCAGACTGCTCACCTCCATCCCTCTGTATACTGGACAGCAATCCACCAGCACTGTGCCACAGCAGCTTAAGGTGATTAAGAGACATCACCTCCTTCACCCAGGCTGGGTGAAAAAAAAAACCAATGTGAAAGAGACCATCACCTCATTTACCTGCAACAGTGATTTTCCTGGAAAGGTCCCAGGCAATGGAAGGAGACCCTGGGAATTATGCATGATGTGAATGGGTTAAATTATATATTTGTAACATTAGTATTTTTAAAACGCCAGTGGGCTTGGGCTTATGATTAAGTGAAGGGAGCTTGGAGCAGATCCCAGAAAGCAATAGGTGCCCATGACTCACAGGCTTCACAGAAAGTGGTGGGTGTCGAACATCTCTCAGCACAGCACCAATATCTCTTTCCTGATATATTTTGGGAAAGCAAGTATTGCCTCATCACCAGTTACTCAGCAGGAACAGAAGTTAGACTCATCTCTTGCACCTGTGTCAGTTGGGTTTTTTTGCTGCATATCTTCTTTGTTTAGCTCCCTCCTCTTTCTTTGTTTTTTTTGTTGTTTTTTTTTTTCTGCAAGTGGCAAACATCAACAATGGAAGAAACAAAAAACTACCCGCACACTTTTCAATATCAAATATTTTTCACAAGCTGTGATGCATAACAGCAGGCAGAAGTGGTCTGATATGTGCCCAAAACACCAACACACTCATGAAAAGCTCAGCAAGGCATGGGCAGAGATGAAATGCAAACCAAAATCCCCATCTCCCTCAGCATTCTCCGGACTGCAGCACATCTCACTGAGTAGAGTGGGTACAGAAAATACATGCATTTCTGCCTAAGTATCACTGATATGCATTTTGGACAAAGCAGGAGAGCCAAAGTAACTAGAGTTTCTAAATATCTCCCTCCACACACAAATGAAAGCATCGTGCAACATAACAGCCAGTTCCACTGCATGCAGATGGACTTGGAGAGCCAGCACCTTTTGGGGGGAGATGTAGGCTGCTCCTCTTCGAGAAGAAGGATTAAAGGGAGGTGCGCACACTGCATAGCCTCTTACCTTTGCAGCCAGGCCTCTGCTCTTGCTCTCTCTTCAAGGGGATAGCTTACTCCTGCTCAGTAACTACAGCGATGCTGACACAAGGAGAAAAATCCCAGCCGCTTTCTCTGCTTTCCCCACGGCAGAGGTTCGGACAACAGACCAGAAGCTGCAGGACCCCCACCCCACCCTGTGGCTCTGTGGCCCCTTTAGCCAAGGCACAGGTCTGTAAGGATACCAATCAGCAAAACCACAATGCCCAATTTTACCAATTAGCCTGACTGCATTGGACTGGGCAGTTCTGGCTTTATTAGCTCAACAGGGCTACAGTCTTCAGCCCTTGGGCTGCCTGGACTGAAACCACTGCAAACTCAAGAGTCGCTCATGAGCTCAGGTTTTATCCGCACGGAAAGGAAGTCTCTGCCACAGAGCAACAAGCATGATTGCTCAGTGTATAATTAGCACAACAGGCAAGTGATTCACGCGTTCAGTATGGCAAAACAGAAGTGTTTTAAAAACAACGGGATGCTAAGTCAGATGGCCACGCTGCTCTGGCTGTGCATTGCTGTGACATGCGAGTCAGTGGGCTGGGTTTTGATCTCAAGTGAGTCACCCCACTGTGAACTGGGTGCCTCCAGCTGAAAAGTGGTCAAAGGTTGACATAGGCGAAGGCTCCTGCCCCCCAGAGACAACCCCAGAGCCCCCATGTGCACCCAACAAGTCAGGAGAGCAATGCTACAAGCATTGATTTATTTCTCCTGACATGGGGCTCTTCTTCCAGAGGAAGGCAGCAGCACTGCAAGGCACTTCACCCCAGGTGGAAAGGTTTATCATCATCCTGCCTCACCAACTTCCTCCCAAGGGTATTCCTCATTTTCCCTCAGAAGATGAACAGAGCTCAGCACAACTCCTCTCCCGAATACTGCACCTAAAGACACTCCTGAACTAAAACAACTCCTCAACTGTCACGCACAGTAACACAGTCCCAAGAGACGCCTTATTAACACACAGACAAGTCGTCATATCTGGAAGCGTTGACCTCTTAGAAGCATGCTAAAAGAATACCTGTTTGCCAAGCATCTTCCATTGCTTGCAGCTCAGGAGCTATGGACAAGATCAGCATGGGTAAAACTGCAGCTCCACAGACTTTCTATAGAGACCTGCCAATTTGCACCAGATACACTGCTAGACTTGGGTGTCTGGATGTTCTCGGATGTCAGAGAGCTTAAGACATCCCAAAAGCAGTCTTTATTTTTAAACTCTTAAGACACAGTCATGTCTCCTTTACCGAACCTCGCATTACAAGGCAAATCTTCCCTCCCTCTTCACATACCATCTGCATGAGCAGGAAGCGATCCTAAACCTCCAGAGCTATGCGCTAACCCCTACAAAAACTAGAGTGACATGAACAAATAAATGCTTGTTTATTGGGAAAGATGCTGATCACTTTACTCTTATTTGCAGAGTGACCTACATGGCATCCCACAGTTGATATTTCTTGGGTCAACAACAATCTTTCAGATGCTGTTATCACAGCTGCTGGGGGGGGGTGGGGGTGGAAATTCCTTGCAAAAGACAAGCAAGGTTTTGCAGTCTCAGAGCCCTGTCAAGTCTACTTCGGATCTGGTTTTCTTCATACATAGCTCCTGGTGGGCAAAGGTTTCATAGGTCAAGCAATGCTGCAACAGATGCTGTGTGGCAAACAACGGGTTTGCCTGGATGTAATTCAGTGAAGCTTTATAAAACAATTTGGCTGACGAGGCACGTGCAAGGAGAGAATCAGCTCATTCCTCCTAAGCCACGGTGGCTTGGCAGAGCTAGCAGGAGTAAGTGGAAACATTTTCCTCATTGGAGTCAGCAACAGTGTGCCTGTGTGCAGACAGGGAGGTGGATATAAAGGTGAGTCCCATGATTAGAAAAGCATCACTTCTCCTGTGGCCACACAAAGCAGAGTCATGTCCTTACGCTTCAGAAGGTGCCTGGTAGCTGATCTGAGATAAAGCAAAGTTGTTCCTCTCCTGAGTAGAAAAAAAAAGAGTGTCACTCCCAAAAGGCTGAGGAGATAGCATCCACAAGGACACCTGCATTTATTGCCCAGGTCTGCTCTCCCTGCTTAGGATTTAACCTTGATGATGGCTGTTACCTCAACCCAAGCAAGCTCCTGGCTGAGCCTCTTCTGCTTTAAGGCTGCTGGCAAAACATTCGTCTTCAGCCCCTCCTGGCCCACTGCTCCTGGCAGCTGGGGGTCACTTTCACACAGCCTCTGAAGAGTTAAAGAAAGCAAAAACGAGCCTCACATTCAAGGGGGGAAAAACGCTGGTATGCAAAATATTGAGCTCAACCACAAATATGAAGCAAGTGTTTAGTTATTTGGGGCCACACAACTTAGGAGGCACCTTTAAGAAATTCTGAAAGCTTTTATTGTTGTCAGCAGCTCAGGCCAGCTACATTTTTGCCCCATTACTAGGCACACTTTCCCGCGTTTCTGAAGTAATCTTAGAGGCTGTATCCAAAGCCAGGGACCTCAGAGATACTTTAGTCTGCTCAGACAAAAACATGGCTCAGGAAAGAGCAGGGAGCACAGAAGCAAAGAGTAGTTGGCAAGAGATGGATTCATCATACCCTCTCCCTATGTTAAACCTGAGAACTAGGGTCCCTGCCGGCAGTGCATGAAAGTATTCCCAGCGCTTACTCCAGGGTCAGGCTCAAGCTCCGTGTTTAAGTTCCTTGAAACAGCACCCACAAGCCCTGTCCCTTTCCTTATACAGACTTAAGTGATGGTTAAACCCTTAGCTCTTGGACAAGGGAGCTCAAGTATAATGCGGGGACACACACACACGAAAAGAACGAATAATTCTTTTCCCCTACTTGCCATAGTTAGTGCAGTCATGCCACAAGAAAACAGCCCATAGCAATCAATCAGTTGATCAAGAAAGGAAGGACTTCTTTTTTGTTTTAGGCTAGGATAACCATCAGTGTCACCACCAGAGAAGGGGGGGTTCCTGTCTCCATGCTTGGGCTGCTGGCTGGCAGCAGACTCGGGCCGATGTCTCCATGAGCTACTGAAGCCTGGGAGGTCCTTCCACCCCACCCCACCCCCTTTTTCCCCCCCTTCTCTCCAGGGGCAAAGCTGAGCCTTTTGGAAGACATATCCCCATTCTGTAGATTCATGTGTCAAGCAAGCCATGAAGATTCATCAGAGGGGTAGGCAAGCTGGATGGCTATGCCTCCTGCCCTGCCACCGAGCAGAGCAGCTCGCTGCTGCAGCTACTGCCCCCAAGGGCTGGACCTCAGCAAACTATCTCGTTCTTCCCAAATAAGAGCTGGCACCAGCTTGTAGCTGCTTAGGGGCACACAGCTTCTCAACAGAGCGTCCTTCATCCAGTAAGTCCCCTCCCCCAGCCCTCCAGCAAGGTCTAAAACAACAGCAAGGAGCCAGGCCGTCCTACTCCCAGTAACAAGAAATACCACCAATAAAGTGTTATGCCACAGTTGGCTCCCTCGCCCAGTAACCATGGAGGTCACAGGGACACAAAAAGGGTCTCCTTGAATGTGCTGGTTTTTCCTTTGAAGTCCGGAGAATCGGGATCACAGAAAACGTTATTTTGTGGGAGGAAGGCTGGAAACAATTAGGCCAACAAAGCACCCAGCAGCAGCAGACAGGGAAGGGGAAGTGTGGGTCTCGTGCTGCCCCTCTTCACACAGAATATTGCTCTACAAATATATGAGGTTTTATCTGGCGAATCCCCAGCCAAAGGAGGCTGCCAGTGAGACAAAGCAAGGGGTCCCCCTGAGGGGACAGAGACTGGGTGGTGCTGGACACGCTTACATTAGCGCAGGCAACAACATGCAGAATGGACGGGGAAGGAAACATCCTCTCTCCAAAGCTGGCTGCCCAAATGAATCGCAGGATGACACTGGGGACAGCAAGCAGGCATCGCAAGCTGGCCCCTGCCCAGCTGCAGCCCACACAAGCCTTGCCTGCTAGGGGAAAATCCACCCGAGCGAAACCCCCGCCCCAATCCCAGCTCCCCAGCACGGATGCAACGTGGGGCGGGAAGCCCAAGGCCCATCTCCCAGCATCCAGCAACAAATGTCCTGGCTGCCAGCAGCTTGCAATTACGAGCCGCAGCCCCTGCCCTGCGGGGCCGAAACGCCCCCCGCAGCCGGCAGAGCCGCCGCTGCTCCCGCGCCTCCAAGGCACGCCGGCAGGGAGGCGAGGGGAATTGCTTACATTGGCACGCTGCAGCAACTCAGCAGGAGGATGGAGAAAAAGGATACAGTCACATTCTTCTGGGAAGAGGGAAGTCAGCAAAATCTGAAAATTCAGAAGTGGCTGTAGAGAGTGGGAACGAACATTTGTCTTCCAGGCAAAATGTTTGGCTAAAGGTCAGTGCAAGCTCAGAGCAACTAACAGCTCCATTTCTGCCAAGGACTGACATAAAAGACATTTTCCTCCATAGGTTTCCAAAAACCACGGGCCTTTACATTTGGAGTAAAGGTAACTAATGCCTCTAACAGCCCCTGATGTCACAAACTGCTAACCAGCAAAAAAAAAAAAAAAAACAACCAAGCCGGACTTTGGGGATGATAAGGACCATATGTGCATTCCAGCAAGGCTTGTAAACCCACTGAAGGGGAAAAAAAAGAAAGCGAGAGAGGAAGGAGGAAGGGAGGGGGAAAGAGACATAATGTGACAAACAAGAATGAAGACCATCCAGAGGCAGAGCCCAATGAGAACCAGATGCTCTTTGCTTCTCTGCCCAATCTCTCTCCTGACAGGAGGACGACGTGCAGCTAACTGGCTTTTTGACCGCTCATCTGCGGCTGATGACATAAAATGGGAGTTGTTATCCAGTGCCAGGCTCCCGAGGTTGCAATGCTCCATGCCTCCTATTTCAAATAATGGCCCACAATTTTTATTACAATTTCCCCCCTTTTGTCTTCTGAAGTGCCAGACGCAGGTAGAAGCAGATCGATCCCTTTTAGCATCCCTGCCATTCTCTCTCAGCCAGGCGAAGCTGAGAAAGTTGGAGGATCCTTCACACCAGCCCTGAACAAAATGTTTTCAGTGGGGACCACAGCCCAGCAGACCACCAGCTGCTGCCTGGCTATACAGCATGCAAGTCGGCCAGTGACACTAGGCCAGTTTACATCAGCAAGTATTGGAGAAGGTCGAGTTTGTCAGACTTGAGAATGCATAATCTTAAGAGTTAAAAACAACTCAGATCAGTAGGGCAGAAGCTAACTGGGAGATGGCAGGAAGGCATGTTTCTACATGGACATCAGAAGTACTTCCCCCTCCACTTCTTTTGCCCTCTTCCAGCCCTTCTGGCTACACAGTCCCACACCACCACAGATACACAGATACAGATGTAGTCCAGCAAGACAGCAGAGAGGAAAAAAAACAACAGCCATTTCCTTCTGTATTCCACTGTCATGCACTCAAAATAACCCTGAAACAGCTGAATCACAGGCCATTAAATAAGTGGATTTATACTTTCCTAAAAGCCATTAGATGGAGGCACAGTGCAATATGGGACTCGACACAGAGGAAAGTGTGATACATGAACTCAGCGAGACTCCTGGTGACACTAACGCAGAGGCCATTTGCAGGGAGCTCTCCGGGACACCAATCCTGGGCACAAGAAGGCAGAATTAACACAAACCTGGGAACAGAACATCTAATCCCATTGCCAAGTTTTCCTCAAACCTTCCCCAGGCTTCCATCAACTCCAGTCCAGTTAGGGGGGTGAACACAACAAGAGCAAAACACAGAGATTTTTAGACAGGAAAGCAGCTCACAGGGCTTGCTTATAAAACCGTAACAAGGCAGCACTGTTCCAATACCTGACTGAAATTAAAGGCCATTCTAAAGAAAAAGCAGCAGCTTTCCTTTCAAGGTGATGCAGGCACAGCCAAGCAGGGCTGGCTTGCTGTTCCTTAACCCCGTGGTTTACTTTCCTGAGAAACTGTAGCTGTATATCAAGGGCACATTTTGTCAGCTGCTATTCAGCAAGCTCCAGGACTGAAAGGTGCCCCATATCGTGCTCTGGTTAATTAATTAGCCCTGGGACTTACCGACAGGATCTGCATTAATACTATGGCCTGCTGGCCTGCTCAGAGGCAGGCGGGGGGCACCATGGTGTGGTGCTGCCCTGCACACGGGTATGCTACAGTTACCTGCACAGACCCAATTTCCAAGTAGGGCACGCAGAGCTTCTGTGTAAAGGCATATAGCTTCAGATAATTTATTTACTAGTTCTCTTGATTCGGGACTAAAAAGTTCATGTTTACCACAGTAATTGTCTTCATATCAAAATCCTAAGACAATGCTGATATACCTATGTACACAGTTTCTTCAATGGCCAGGTACCACAGCAGAGTATGAACAGGTCTCAACAAAAAAATTATAATTCAGCTATGTGATTTCACATGGTCAACACATTGTCAACTTGTCTTGGGCTTGGAGTTACTGGAGGACCTAAACGAAGCAGGTAAATGTACTCCTTGGAAACCCCCTACCAGAACTTTTAGAGTCCCAACAAGTGCTACATACACACTGGAATTCCTCAGGGAAACTTTACTGGTCCAGCATCACCAAGGAAGTGTCAATCCAGTATCAACTGGATTGAAAGAGCTGGCTCAGACCAGCTCTTCTTAAATTCATATGTAACATGCACATGCATTTATGACACTAAGGATATTAAATAAAAGGCCAGAGAAGACAAGTCCAGTGTTTTTACTCTCACTAGTAACATATACACTTGAGTGCAGTTCTGACAAAATAATGCAGACAGCAAAAGAAAAAAAAAAATCAGGAAAACTGTATTTTAACGCATTAATGGTATGGTCTAATTTTCTGAGTGTTAAGTCATAGCCCTCACATGTGCTCAGGGAAGGAAAATGGAATGTGCATAGCCCCTTATGGTACACGAAGCTCTTCTAGGGTGCCACAAGTCACTTATTATTAAGAAAAGGTAAGCAATCAAAGAATATAGAGGATTACAAATAATGTTGTTTGCTTTAGCATGCAATTCTCTGTCTTCAGCAGGAGCTAAAGTAGAATTCAGCTGAATGGAACCTGCATGCAGAGGAGAACGTCAAGGTTTACTGAATTACTTTGCTGACAGTTCTGAAACTTTAGTCCCTAGACTTCAAGCTCTCACATGACTTCACAGCAACAACATTCCCCACTCGCCTTCAGCAAGTCTTCATTTTCATGCCTTTAACAGGGAAAGCCTGTATAAAAATTTTCATAAATAGGACATAGCTTCAAGGAGCAATTCCTCATTTTAGCTGAAGTACTTCCTTCCCTCCACCTCATTAATTCCAAATCTTTGTGGTTGCCTTGAAAGACACTGTTTTGTCTTTCCAAAAATGTTAATTGGCCAGAGTTCTTCCAGGGGAAAGCACATCAGGTCCAGGTCTGCAGCACAGTCATAGCACTATTATCATTAGGAGAGGATGGCACTAGAAGGCCACTCTATACCAGGCTTTTTACCCCCCTCGTGTTTTGCTGCCTTGACCGACTGCTGCAGAGACTTAACATCTCCGGACTCGATAGGCAGTGCAAGACAAAACATTTTTCTCGCATGCAGCCCGCCGACAGGAATGTTCCCACAGTCCTCTCCACATCCATCACTTGCACAGGGGCAGGATCACTCAGGCATTTGATGACCACTACAATCCTGGTGATGCTCCAAGTCATAAACAATCCCCGGACAGTACACCGGCAATTGCCCAACATACACTCAAAAGAGTTTAAATTCCATAAATGTGTAAGAGACAGCTAAATAAACATTTATACCACCAGAAGAAAGGATTGGTGCTGTAGTCACAAGGAATCCAAGGACAAGCTTTACAGCTCCAGTTTGTGGGTTGTGGCAGAGATGCCTTTTGTTCCAGAGATCTAAACCAACTCCCATAAACATGAAGAGTCCCACTCTGCCCCACACCTATTTTCTGCACTGCAGTTTATGTTGAGTTACTCCTCCATACACACCAAAAAGGGCAAAGGCTTGTGACTAACTGCAAGTAACACAATGTGAAAGACGCTACAGAACCGCAAGTCCCCACCACAGCACAAGCCACCAAGCCCTCTTACGCAGCATGGCCAAACTCCCCTTCTGAAGCCAGACATTTCTGTCCTCTGAAAAACAGGTCCTCAGCCTCCACTGCAGACAGACCAGCAAGGAAATCCAACTCCCATGATTATTTGTTTGCCTGGGCCAGAAGAGCTAGCTACGAAGTCACAGAGATGTTCCACCATGCAGACGTCTCCAAGCGGGAAGTGAGAGACTCAAAATCACATCTCCCACTGCAGTCAGCCTGGGCAGCCCCAGCTAGCACCAGAGTAAAACATCACTTTTTCCTCCCTGTTCCACTCAACCCCCATATATCAGACCTCCACGACTGCAGATAGCAAAGCATGGGTACCATCAACTTCATCTGCTAATTATCTCAGGAGAAGCCTGTGTCAGCAAGCAAGTGAAGATGGCCCAAATTAAGCCGGTTACCTACCGTCTGGAACAAGTCAGTCAGAATGAGGCCTTGCAGACACTACAGCCAACACAAAGAAACCTCACGCTGCCTCCCTGTCCTGTGCCGTGACACGGCATGGTAATTCAAGGGACTCTTGATGGTGTTGCCAACTAGCATCAGCAAAAGACTCCTGCAGCCCCGACTGTTCTCACCTCATGCTTCACCAGCTCCAGGTCATCTACAGACCTGGAATAAAAAGGAACGGGTTGCTAGTGATGCTGCATCCCTCTGAAGGCACTAGAAAAGTGGAGGCTTTTTCACAGAAACATCTTTACACCAGTCACAGAGCAGACAGACAGCAATACTGCTTCCTCCCTCGTCCGGACCCCCCAAGTGCTCGTGCCTCCAAGGGTGGCTCAGGCAGACACCATCACCCTAAAACAACAGTGGGGTTTTCCCACAGGAGACGAGCCTGGGAACACGGCCCAGCAGGGAGGGATCCTTCCCCCAGCTATAGGCAATGACACCTAGCACTAGGCTTGTCCAACAAGTTTCTTTTGCAGGAACCTATTTTCCAAATACCTCTATTACTGAGACAGGAATTCCCAGGGAATAAAATAAATAGTTTCATTGGTGCGACTGGGAATATATTATAAAGGCAATGAGGCTGCACCACAGTCCACTGAGTGCACGAGACTCCTAAGGTGTTTGAGCACAGCTTCCACGCCAGGGCTGGACCCTGGCAAGAGGCAGTGGGTCTGTGCCAGCACAGAGGGTAGGGGATTCACGTGCAACCCCTGGCTTGCCGAGACACACACACTGGGAAGGTAGGGTCAGCAGCAGACCTCCAGTTCCTGCGGTATGCCTAGCCCCGGCGCAGGGCACGCTCCTGGCAGAGCTTCTGAGCCCCCCCAGGTGTCCCCTTCACAAGCACATGCAGCACTTCCACGGCTGCTAGCTGTATTTTAGCTTACAGCTCTCAGCCTCTGAAAGGATGGGCAAGCTTTCCCACCAGACCAAGCTCAGCTCACAGCAGGAACTTCAATTCCTGTAGTCACCTCGGCTTTCCTTACTCTTTTTATACAAGCTGGGATGATTTCCTTAATGTAGCCTACTTCACAGCAAGGTACTCCTTAGCAGGAAAAGACATGTTTTAGGCTAGCCACAGAACTTCATTTCTGAAGGCTACAATTTTATCACCTTGAGTAAAAGCAGCAACTTGTCTGTGTGAGAGATGTCTAGGAGGGAAAAGCTGCAAAGGAGAGAGGACCTGGAGAAGCAGATAACTCCATGGCATTCAGAATAAGAAACTGCCGCACAATTTGCCTTTATTTTCTTGCACCTTTACCTGTAATCACGCCGGAACAGCAACTGAGGCAACCGGAATAACAAAGCCTACCCGAGCTGGTGGAAATCCAGGCCTTAGCTTCTCAGCAAAATGCATGTGGACAGACAGACCTGTCATTTTAAAACTGCCAGGGCTACACACTCTCCTGACATGAGTGCTATAAGCAGGCCTGGCAATGACTAAGAGGTATGGTACCATGAACTAATAGTAGCTGTGGCGTCAGCTAAAGCCCAGAGGCGACTTCTACCCTTGTCCCTGCCTGTCTTCTCTCCTCCTTTGCCAGGGCTCATACTTGCTACCAGGCTTGCCACCAAGACACTAACAATTTCTAAGCAGCTGGGCTCAAAACCGAGCCCACTGTATGTCCTCCACTTCAGTCTCCAGTACGTTTCTGTGGTCTGCAAGCAAACACATGCACAGTTCTGGACGTCTGAAAACTGCTTGCCAGCTGCCACTTAAAAAAAAAACAGTACCATGTAACAGCACATCTCTGAAAGATGGACAGATGAGTAGTGTTATTCAGTGGCAGTACTTAACTAGGACACTACTTTCTTCCGCAACAGCGCTCAGTCCCTTGCCCACTGCCTGCACAGTATTTGAAGAGCAGACAATAAAGCACACTGCCTCGGTCTTTGTGGGGAGGACACAGCTCAAAGTGCATGCGGTGTGTGTGGAGGGGTGTTCACCCAGCCAGGCCCCCAAGCACTGGCAAGAGCCAAGAAATCATGCAGTCATGCATAGTTCAAGTGCAGTTTTGAGACTAGCACTTCCCAGTCCCCCCTGGAAATCCAGAGAACAGGATGCTGCCTTTGCTGTCAGGTTAAGCTCAGTGCTGTAAATAAAACATTGCCTGTACACAAATGCAAGCCAACAGAACAACTTTTTAGTGAAACCTATGCAAAGTCCCCAACAACTACCTTTTTTATACCAAGCACTGTACTACAGAAATCTCTAAAGCCTGTAATAAAGGCAAATGTCAGGCTTAATATAAAAAGCCAAATAACAGCTGATAACCCACTAGTAAAAGAATGAGAGAGCATCAGTGTGTTGTACAAGCTCTATAATCAGTCGTGCAGACCAGACACCCAGCCTGGAGAAAGCCTCTCTTCCACAGCACAGCACTGGCAAATGGCAATTTCCCACCATCAAGCCTTTCAAGCAGATTTATTAGTGTAATCTTAATAATACAAATAAAGCCAGATGCAGAACTGGCATAAGTTTCCAGATGTGGAAAAACCTGCCCGTGATCTCCCTTCCTGAATGTCTCATAATAAAGCACAAGCCTGTAAAGTCACCCTTTTCCCCCTTCCCCGTTCTCTGGAAACTGAGCCAGCTTGGTGCTACCAGGCTGGGTGGGTGAGGGGGACAAGGCTGGCACAGACGCCATTTCAGTAACTGGCTTCTGTCCCAGTGAAGGTGCTTCTGCACTTGTATATAGCTGGATGTCCTAGAACTTGAGACCAAACTCAATGTTGGCACACAAGTATGTACCTTCAGCGGTTGGAGCTTCCTCTCTCTTAAAATTCAATCCCCAACAGAGAGGCTGCAAGTTCCCCTGTCAACAGCAAGGGCTCTGGAGGCTCAAGTGATACCCCCAAGTCACACTCCATTTCTCTTTTCCTCTCCCCACTCTCTGAGGTCAGACTACCATCATTTAGGATCCTGCTCACAAAGTCAAATGCAAGGTTGCTGCCAAATAAAGGATTCCGAGCAGGGCTGGCAAGAGCAAGGAGAGAGCAAAGCCTCTCACAGCCCAGGCAGCTGCTGGCTCAAGGCCAAATGTACCTCCCTGTCACTGTGGAGCACCCACAAGGTTCAGGTGCTATAGGCATAGAGCCACAGAATGGTAGGGGTTGGAAGGGACATCTGTGGGTCATCTAGTCCAACACTCCTGCCAAAGCAGGGTCACCTCCAGCAGGCTGCACAGGACCGTGTCCAGGCGGGTCTTGAATATCTCCAGAGAAGGAGACTCCACAACCTCCCTGGGCAGCCTGTTCCAGTGCTCCGTCACCCTCAGAGAGAAGAA
>Ga0181612_145554_pt1 | contig 30261 bp, 14 predicted proteins | sample HoacroProtozoa21_FD_119630 | JGI IMG/M metagenome (GOLD analysis project Ga0181612, IMG submission 119630) | Hoatzin crop microbial communities from Cojedes, Venezuel. Combined Assembly of Gp0051906, Gp0051904, Gp0051908 | reverse complement strand
GTCCTTTAATCAGCACTGTATTTTTTTTTAAGGAAAGAAAGAAACCACATAGAAATAGAAAAGATGTCACAGTTGTTTTATGTTACAGACATACAATATCTTGTCTGATTAAAAAAAAAATCAAAACACTGTAATAACAGTTTGCCCTTATCACATATGCAGATGGTATGCTTTTATGGAATGTATTCCCAATGTACTTTCCCAACAGCGATAGCAACCTCACCATCTCATACCTGGTAGATCTAAGTAAATTAGTGAGTATCAGCCACAATTTGAGATAATTTAGTCACTTGAGTCTTAGCAAAAGCTGTAAATAAGGAACTCCATTAAAAGGGAATTGGCTGCAAGTGAGCAACCCAAGGCTGTGTAACAGATCAGTGGTAGAACTAAACTTCCAGTCAAGAGATTCCCAGTCCCCTGTTTGTAGCCATGGAGTCATCAGGTAGTCTATTAAAAAGTTAACATGTGGCTTTGAGCAATCCTTCTGTACTTTGCTTCTGCCAGATGCAGCAGCTGGAACTCTAAAATTGGAGTTCGTCGCTGCTTGCGACGCGGTAGGACACACAGGGTCTGAACAGCTCTTTTCTGACACACGGGGGTAACATTTTGCTGTTGCTCCTCCTCAGCGTTCAGATAGCAGAACAGCTTGTCATAATGAAATAATAGAATTTCAAATTGAACTTGGAGAATATTTACACTCGCCGTACCCGATGAGAGGCTTTGAGTTTCCTGATTCTCCAAAGTGCACTCTCAAAAGACAAAGTCAATTCCCTTCCCTTTGATGTTTGTCTGGAGAACAGATCCCCGTGAACAGAGACCGTGTTCTCTTTTAAGTTCTACAATTTAGACACATATCTCTTTCTGTGCTCTTTCCCAAAATAAACATTACTTTATCCAAATTGTATTCTGTATGGGTGCAACATATGGAGAATTCAATTGGACAATTAAATGGACAGGGGAAAAAAAGCCCACTGATGCTTTTTTTTTTTAACTTTTCATTTGACAATTTTCCAATAAGAATATAATGACTTGAATAAACAATTACAGAGCAAATCATAAACTGAGAAGGTAATGAAGAATCGAAATTAAAAATCAAGAAAAATGGATGAGGGACTACTAAAATCTGAATCAGAAAATATGTTCAGGTTTCAATGGACCTTAGTCTAAATATAAATTAGGATTTGAATAGGAATTAAATAAAGTAGCTTTTTTCTGCTGTGCACATTTCTCAGGGGAAAGGGAAGATGGCTGTTATGTACAAATAGCATCACATTGCGTATAGACTTCTGTATAGGAACAAGGAACCAGGTCCCTGAAATCTGAAGCCTTTCTTCTCTACATTGCCCAAGCCAGTTATGAAGTGCTGTCTACATGGGAAAGGCTTTCTCGCTGCCTCATTTTACCAGCTTGCACCCTGCAGTGTGAGATATGAACAGCTCCTGATCTAAAGTCCACTGAAGTCAGTGTGTTTTCTTTGACTTGGGTGCACTGTAGATCAACCACAATTTGAACAGCCTTAAACCACTCCTTTGCTTGCTGAAGTCGTAGTAATAGAGAAGTGATAGCAACCAGTATCTCTGGAAAGCATTTGTAATAATTATGCTCTTCATTTCAACTCGAGGAGCAAAAAAAAAAATAAAATCAAAGTTCTACAGTAACCTTAGGGGGTTCCTCTACCCCCAAAAATAAAGCAGTTTGAAACCATACCCTGGACTTTTTTTCACCGAGAGATTCAAGTTAAAAGTTTGCTGGGTTTCCAAACACTTGTGCAGTCTGTCTTTCATGCCATATACACCTGTAACCCTAAAAGTTTGGGAACTTCAAGATTGTTGTGGTTTCGCAGAATATCAAAGCAGCCGTCTAGAATCTGTAACAGGATCCAGCCTGGGAATGTTCCACATGTTCTATTAACTGTCTTTTTACACCATTCAGGGAAAAGCAAAGGTGAGGAATATATCTGTAGCGGAGTTTCAATCCTATGTGTGAGGAGAATTAAGACTGAAAGACTGTGTATTATTAATATAAAATTTAAGCATTGGATGACAACAGAAAAGAAACCTGAGAATAATACATTTGTCATTCAATTTTGTGTTCCGTTAGCCAAAAGGTGCAAGCCTGGGACAAAAAGATAAAAAGAAAAAGAAAAAAGATGTTTCTTGGGCTGTACTGTTTCAAAGAGAATATCTCATGTGAGCACTGTGATGTGTTCTTGACATTCTGGGATCCTGATGGTTTTTATCTGCTTCAGCTGGCACGCACTGCAACTAAAAGCCAGTGAGCCTCACCTGCTTTTCTAATGGTATAAGTATGTAGAGATAGGCAGCATATCTGTTTCTCTTTGTATAAAAAAAAGACGCAATTGAATGCATTTCCCTGAGTTTGTAATGCACATAGAAACCAAAACAGCAATCGTGTTTAATTTGAAATGCCATTTCAGACACCAAGCAAACACAGCTCTGCGGTTTCTAAAATTAACATTCTTGTATCTCATCAAGCACCGTTGCATTGTCGTTTCTAGTCAATGATTTCATTACATCTGTTAGCACCAAAAAAAATCAAGTAGTAATTATAGATTTGTAAAATAAGTAGTTCATTGGCATAAAGTGATTTTTTAAGGGGATAAATAATATTTTTTTTTTCCAACACATAACAATGTTCTGATTAAACTGTATTTCAACACTATGCTGAGTTCCAACCCCAACTGATGGGGCACATTTTCTTTTCTGAAACTATCTTTGATAAGAAATGCATTACAAACTCATCAGTTTGGCTTCCTGTTAACAAAGAGACAGCAGCCGTCTGGATTATTCTAGATCCGCAGTGAAACTGCCACACTATGTATGCTCAAACTAAAGCTGTGCGAGTTTGACAAGGGGCAGATGAATCCAGGAGTTATTGTGCAGGGGTTTAAGTCTGTGCGGCAGCTGACGGTTGAAATAATCATCTATACATCGCTCTGAGCTAGCTGGGGAAAGGTTGAAGCTGTATATTTTCAACATATCTAGCCTAATGGTTAATCTGTTGTCTCGTACAGGGGGTGCTGGGTGGAATCGCAGCGATAGCTGACAGTCTGGAGGAATTGCTGTGGGTATTTTCGGTTGCCTGATTCACAAAGTGGTAGGTAGCAAAGTCTAAACAGGCTTGTCATTGAAAGAGGGAAGTCATGCTGTCACTCCCATCAAAAGATCGGCGGTAGCCAAAAGCTCGATCAACATATTGATTATCTGCATTTAGTAATACAGAGCTGCGGCTTGTCTTCACCCATCACGTGAAAGCTGAGCTTTGTGGAAGACGTGCCCGATTGCAGAGTGGTGATTGCTCCTTTGGAGTTCAGCTGGGAAGATGCTTGGGACAAAGAGAACAGTTAAGTTTGGGGGAGAAAGAAAATATATTTTTAAACCAAGGTAGATGAACTGTTAAAAACATTCTTTACACTTCTAGAGCTCGATCTGGCATATCTGCGCAGTGACACGGCATTACTCACTACAGAGATTAAGGGGGTGCAGTATGAATTAGACTGAAGCAAAAATGAAGTATCTGCGAGTGACAGCTCTGGCTGATGGCTGAATAGGAAGGAAAACACTGCGCTAGTGTCTGGTGAGAAACGGTGCTGAAAGCCTAGCAGCTGATAGAGCTGGGGGAGGAAAGGAGCAGTGGGTATCGGTGGTGGTTTAGAATGTCTGGTCTTGGTCAGGATATTTTTTCTCCTTTAAAACACATTTTCATCCTCCCTTCCAGGCAAATCATGCTGAAGCCAGTTTCAGCCATTTTGTTGAAAGCACTGTACTGGTATTCTGCCTTGTTACATTTAAATTAAATCTCAGCCCAGTTGTAAGTTGTGCTAAGTGTATGCTCGCAAAGAATAAATAGAGATTGCCATAGGCATTATATTAACTACATTGGTTGTTTTAAAAATGTTCGGGGAGTTGCAGATTGCATTTCAAATTTTCTTCATTATAATAAATAAAATGTATAGAAATAGAAACAGGCACAATTCCCTAATGCAGTCTGTAGGCAAGTGTATATTCATTGAGCTTGAAAGGGAGTTCAGGAGGGTGGGGGGAACGAATAGGAATGTATGCAGCTTTGAAATACCTTTACATAAATCGCATTAATATCTCACATGTTATAGACATTATTGTTTATTTGTCTAATATTGGCACGTTTCTTGGGCAAGTTCTGTACAGCATTAACTAAAAAGCAGGTAATGTTCACGCAGGGTGCAATTAGGCAATACTACAGAAAACATGGAATTTCTTACTCTACTCTTATCCACTTCCTTATTGTTTGCCATTCTCATAAAGCTATTCAAAATTTACTCTCAAAATGACCAGCAAGTATCCCTATTCTTAGTTAACGATAATAATTCCTTATGGATATATGACAAGTCTCCAGAATAGTTCTAATGAACTTTGGCAGAGTAAGGAATGCAGGCAGCACACTCATCCTGTGACCATTTGCATGGGAAACGAAGGCACATGTTGGATTAGATAAAGAGAAGCTAATCTAACTATGATTAGAAAACAGTTCTCTTTTAGTGGGCTTGCTGGTGCTAAACTCGTCGCATACTTGGAAGAGAACCATTGTGGATTCGGGGGTTGTGGTTTAACATCGCGCTGTGGTATAACGCATTACCCCAATCCAGACAGTTTGGGTGCCAAACTTAGTGAGACAGTGGCATTGAGTAAGGATGTATTTAGTTCCACATAATTAACAGCAATCTTTGTTTCTCAAAGATGTTTTCTATGGGAACCAGACCATGTAGTGGTGCAAGCACCCAATCAGATTTTTATGAAATTATTAATAAGAAACTGCTTTTGCTGAACAACAGGTTGCTATAAAAACCACAAGCTTTTGAAGTTCTGCACATTATAGTATGTATCTGCAGAAGTGACAGTGTTGGCCTATGTTTCTCACCTAGTTGTACAACACTGCTTAATCTGAAAGTACAGTAGTAGCTTGTGTTCCAGATTGCACCTCTGCTTGCACATGTAGTTCCACAGGTATCCTGATGTGCTTGTGTTTGTGGGACAGTGTACATGTACAACTTGGCAGGTTATTTAGACTAATAATAACCTGTTTTACTTTTCTAGGGTAAAAAAATATATAGTTGTATTAGAGGAATGGAGAAAGAGATAATTATAGCTACCAAAAATAGGTTATTCAGATATTGTAGTGTAATATTTGCTTTTCAAGATGGAGTAAAAAGACACGAGCCATAATCTGTTGAAGTCAGAAGGGAACTTGCCCTATGAACAAGGTATTTCACAGTCATCCACTGCGGGGCTTCTTCCATTTTCATGTGAAATAGCTGAGCTCTTGTCAGAGGCAGGAGGTTAGAGGTCATGGGATGAAACTGGTAGTTGGAACTTTTAAATCTGGAATAATTTGACAAAAAAAATGGCAACTGTGTTATCCCCGTTGCTTAATGTTTTGCTTTTCAGTGGTAGTACCTGTCCACACTGTTGGAAACAAGGGGATAGTAGGCTATGTTTTAAGCAGCTCAGTCTGCCTTCATGCTGAACAAGACCATGTGATGCTATTAAACATGATGCCAAGCTCGAGCTATTAAGCTGTACCGAAAGACAAGGTCGTTTAGTTCTGGCTCATGCTGTGCCACTGCAAGCACAAAACCTTGGGAAAGCTTGCTGATGTCTGCATGGAATATGCTATAAGACATACACTGTTATGGAAGTTTAGTGCTTAATAGTCAGGTCTGATATCTGAAACTATCACTTATTGAACTCCAGAAAAGACTGTAAAAAGATCATGATGTTTCTTAAACAAATCAATTGGAGGGTGGATAAGCATTATTAATAGATTTTGGTCTTTTTTCATGGTGTGTGAAGATACTCTGATGCCGCCATGTGGATTTATAAACATTATCTCTGTAGTTTAAAAATAGAACCAAATTAACACATTTTAAAGTGCTTGACCAGTGGCTTGTGTAGACAGATAGGTCTCTGCAGATATATTGTATCATCTAAAGATTGTTTCACTGGAGGAATGTCAAAGATAGACGTACAAGATTTGACAAAACCCAGTAACTCCAAGGTAAGATTGATAATTTTCAAGTAGTGTATCCAATATGAATCACAACGTTTTTTGTGAAAGTTTTGCTAATCAAAGATATATGCTATCCTCCAATGATTTAAAATTCATCTGAACTCTCGCGAGTATGCAGTATTATCATTATACTTGAAATGTTACTACTGTTGGCAAAGAGCAGAATAACATTGCAAGTTAGACCCTAGTTCTGTTCTCACTGATTTTTCTATCCACCGTGGTCAAAGTAGTAGCAAGCTATTGATTCAGTGATCGTTGAGTGGGAACAGATACTTTGTCACCAAATGGTTGAGCCTTGTTAAGAAGTACTTTCAGATGACTCTCTTAATTCACATATAATCACCTTTTTTGTGAGAGAGACAGATTTTGTGCTTGAACACAAATGGCAAGCATGTGGATATTATTGATGTTTCTCTCCTGTTACCAGATAGTGTTTCTAGCTGATGGTAAACTAGACAAAGATGCCAAAAAACATGCCAACCTCCTCAAATAATCTTGAGCTACTGTCTACCCAAAGTTCTCTATGGAAACCTAAAGGCAATTGAAGCATGGAAATAGCGCTGCAAGATTATCAGTCTGTAAACTGCTCCCTACCTAACCCTCTCACCTCATAATACATAGCAGAATATCAGATCTTAGTAGCTCAGTAATATACCTTCTTCTCTATGATGTACTCATTCAGAATGAAACAAGCATTAGGAGAAGATCATTACGGCATATTTATACCAGAAAAACATTTTATTATTGTCTTTTACAGAGGATGGCATTTGTTAGAGGTGTTAGTATAGGTATTTAATTAATATATTCTTGTTTGATTAGCTTTGGTATATTAGAAATGGAAGACTAAGAATCACAGTTTCAAGCTAAATCCATATTTAGAAAATCGATTTATTAGCTTTCTTTTCAGAGGTGCTGTGTATGACCTCCTGAAATTTACGGTATTCGGCACTTCTGAATACCCAGCAACTTTTGTGTAGGTTCCTAAACATCAGCTTAATTCCATAAGTATGCTTGCACAATTTTTGAGTTTTTCTATTATTCCTTATTTATTTTAATAGCAGCAGAGTGCCCTACCTCCCTTGTCATTTTCAGTAGATTCAAAGGAATAAACATCTTCCGCAGCTAGTAAATCTTAAAGCCTTTATCAACATGTGGGAAATGAGTGTTGCCTCAGACACACTTACCCTAGGATGGGATTATCACTTAAAGATGATAATATTGTGGAATAATCCTTTTATAAGTATTCTTTTATAAAAAGCCATTTTTAGAAAAAAAAAAAGCTGCAGGTATAAACCTTTATTTCAGCTGTAGAAACTGATACTTTAAGCTTTAAAGTCTGTAATTCCACATGATATCAAAATTGATTCATGCCTGTGGTTTGAAAGAATTTTATTACAAAGACATTAATTTAAATTTTTTCTTATTATTTAGAAGTAAAGAATGCAGCTAGATCAAGTTACCCAAAATGTTCATATCAATTCAAGAATGCAACTACTAATGCATTGGTTGGTGCCAAGTCCACTGAAGGAATCTCGGAACCTGTTCCACTTGTTAATAACCGTAAAGGGAGCCTCTTTCTACCCAACAACCCCTCGCTGCTGCACCTTAACTTATTGAGTTCTGTTGAACAAGGAAAATCTACGTACTGTAGATTGCAAAGGGCACTCAGCTTGCCTGTAAAATACCGCTACCACTCCCAAAAGCCTGGGTTGAACCAAGACCTCCGTAGGTAGCCTCGTAGTTGGATGCATAAGGCACTACAGATTGGCTTGTGCATGGTTTTGCAGTCTGTTTTCGATGTGGCTATGACATTACTAATGCTCTGTAAGTGCTTACAGATGTGGGTTTCTCCAGATGTGGTGATTAATAAGTTAATCAAGATAGCTAGTCAATTAATGTTTCTGGGTGGTTTGTGCTTTACCTTTCATATGGTTTATTTGCTCTGAAGCATTTACGTGCTAGGCAGAATGAGTTTACCAGGTATTCCAATTCATGTAATGTTCAGTAACATAGACATTATTTCAAATTCCAGCTCTTCTTGGGGTCTAAAAAACCGTGTCTGTAAACTGTTCTGGTTGTGACCTGGCAGAGGCAGGGAAGGAGACAGATTTATTTAAAAAATGGTAACAAAATAACAAAGAAAAAAGTTATGAACTTGTCCACTGTTTCTGAAAGACATTCCCTTTATTCTGCTTAAAAAATGAAATGAGGATAGAAGTCAAGTAATATGTTGTTACAGATGTTCAGGCTTCCCATTAAGGCTGTTAAAATTACCAGCACATCTTAAATCAGTTCATGAAATGTTGTCTGGAGGTTATGTCATTGAAATAATGAATCCTCTTTACTCAAGAATAAGCAAACATGATAAAACATCAGTGTAACTTTAGATTAAACTCCCGCATAAGCTGGAGCATCTGAAGCCCTGTTAGACTTGCCTGACATTTTTCTAGCACTGAGTCTTTGTGGACTGCAAAACTGTTAGATTCTGTGCCTATGAGACAAGTGAGCACCAGGTTGTTACAACACTACGTTAAATGTTATACTTAGGGATGTGCAAACAAGCTCTTGAATTTTATTAGAATTCAGAGGCTGGATGGAGTTCCGATTCTATAAAATCCTGTGTCCAATTCTTGAACTTGTTTGCCTTTTTCATGAAAGCTGGTAAAGAAAGTCTGCATAATATAAGAAGACTCTATTTTAATACAAATCCTGTAATCCTGTAGCATAAAGACATCAAAAATACTAAAAATGGGGGCACATACTTATTAACAAAAGCACTAGGTCAAACATGGAACATCAGAATTGAGCTGTCGTGTATCACAGCCTATTATTCAAATATGGTTGTCTTTCATAAGAGCGAGCAAATTTAAGAGTGCCTTTTAAATTAATGCAGACACAGGAACCATGAAACTGAAATGATATTTTATGGCTTTACTAAAACTTTTGCTAGATCTATTCCTTTAAACATGCAGGAAACTGATAAGTGTCTAAAGGATAATAATTAAATATGTTTTATATCTTAGTAATAAGAAGCCACTTGTGAGTTTGATTTAATTTCAACACTTTGGGAACCAAGCCATATGGTGTCTGTTATATACCATGCAAATATTTCGGCTGCATGGAGTCCCTTTCCCCATGCTTATGGAGCTGCGTTTCCAAATGGCAGATGCCCTGTAAACTCTGCACACAGATTTCTGTGAAAAACAAAGTGTTGTTTGGATGCGATATGATTAAGATAGATCACTTTTCATGGCTGCAATGAGAATAAATGGCTTCCTTGCTTAGGCAAGGCATTGCTTTAGCAACAAATTGAGATCCCTCAGAAGGCTTTGCCAATAGGTATTAGCTAGTGAGCCACATTCACCTTGGACTTTCCAGGCAATTAGTGACAGTTAACAGAGTCTGAATATGACAAGCACATATCAAATGTGGGTGCTTATTTATTGTAGACACAGTACCAAAAATAACTGTAGACTGCTAGAAATCTAGTTCTAGAAATGACTGTTCTAGAAATGGTTATGCTGGATAGCTGCTAGTAAGACTTTGTTTTTTAATCGGGCGGTGGGTTAACGTCACCTGGCAGCACTGGAGAACTCAAATGTTGGACCATATAGCACGAAAGGTCCTTCTTGTACTGACTTTCAGTATTTGGAAGGATCAGACAGGAGTCTTATTAGCTAGATGAAAACTTGGAAAAGGGCTCTTTTTTAATAGTGTTTTCTGTTGTTCACAGAAATATTTCTGGCTATAATATGATCTACAGCTGGCTTGTGTTAATGTAAGATTTTGCACATGGTCCCGAAGGCTATGTATCTTCCTTAAACTGTTAAAATAGTATAATAATACACTTTACTTATGGTGTGATACTGAATCTCTTGATAAACATTCTGTAACCCTATGGTAGCAGACTAAGTTTAGCAAGATTTAGAATTTTTACTACCAAGAGAGCAAAACACATCAGTTATAGCTGGTTTCTGGAAGGAACATTTTGTGTGGTTCTTGTTCCTTTGATTTTTTAAGTGGTGGATTCATCAGATTGGAACTGAATATTTACATCCTACACAGAACAAGAGAGCACAGTGTATATCTTGAAAGCAAGCTATTGTCCGTGTGAAATAGCATGCAAATAACTTTGATAGACAAGTTTAAAACAAGACTAGGCCATTTCCAAAAGAGTGGTTTGCAGGAGGTGTTCCGAAGCACACAAATACTTGCACTTTGTTATAATTAGAAGTAGAAAGATACAGTAGTATATTTCTGTGCATAGTCAGTTCATATTACAAATCGCTAAATACTGAAGTGATCTTGTTTAATCCAAACAAACTCTCACAGAAGAAAAAAATTCAATTTGTATATTTTTGAAAATTTTCTGTGGGCTTATTTATCTCTCAGCCAAACAAAGAGTGGTACTTGACTAATCATCAATAAGCATTTCCACTACGGGACTCTGACATGGAAAAAAGGAAAAGTCAAATGATAAGGAAATGGCTTTGCCTTTGGGCATGCTGCCCAAGGAGAAAAGAAACTTAAGTTAGTGGAAGGAATCAGTATTAGATAGTCGTTGCTCTGATCTGAATATTACCTTTTACACCAGTCCTTGGGGTATTTATTTTGGGGTTAGCTTTTTCTGGGGAGGGGAGGGGTTTCTTTTGCAGTGCTTTCTTTTGTTTTGATTCCCTTGATTTGTGAGGTGATGCCAGGTCATTTAGAAAGACAGCACATCTGTCTTTTCAGGGCCCAGCCCTTCGGTCCTGACCAAGGCAAAATGAAATTCAGTAGCAGACTTGGGCAGACAGACATGACAGGCTAGAATGAAGTCTGTAATAAAACCAGCGTCAGAAGAGGGTTGTAGTAGAAGGGTATTGCTTAATTTTTTCCCTGATAAGTCTAGGGCAGGTGACAGATATCCAGGTTGTGTTCTTCCTACGTAGCTTGTTGCAAATAATTTTTTTTCCAGCCTCTGCTTGTGCACTGCTAATGTTTATTAAGCTCTTTTAATATAGCTGCTACTACTACTAATCTCTTTCCTTTTAGCTTTAAAGTAACAGCTTCCTAGGCATCAGTTATGTTATCTTTTAGTTCATTTTTCAGTTCACAAGAAGATGGAAAAAAGTGCATTTTTCCTTCTTTATATTAGAACAATTCAGCATTAGTGTGAATTTGAGAAAGCAGGCATAAGATAATTTCCTTTGATAGCACAGGTAAACCTTATGCACCGATTATCAAGTGCAGTAACTATCGTGAAACAGTAAAAGATGATGGTTAATTCTGATAGATGAGTTATTAGGAAGCTGCACTTGTTCAAGCAAGATGTATTGTGACATAGGTTATCCACGAGTAGTGTATGATTGGCGAAACCATAAGTGATTTTACATCTGGAGATTGATCTGTCATCGAAAATGCACCTCATCCTCATTAAAAGATTGCATCACACACGCATCCTCTGTTACACAGGTATTGTCTCCCCGCTTCCATTCAACCTCATTCTGTTCACTCCTGTTAGAGCTCCCTTTTGTGAGAAGGGTAGAGCGCTGAGGTCTGACTGTGCTGGAGATCTGTGCACAATGCCAGGCTGCGTTCCCATTCCCGACGAACTGAATCATTGAACATCAAGGCATTGAATATTTTACATCTCTTCGTGAAGACTCTGTTGTTTGGCATGTGAGGAGCGAGAACCGACTGGTGTCTAGTTCATTAGCAAAAGCAGGCTGGCAGCTGTTATGTTGGTATTGCAAATAGTACTTCATCTTTCTGGGAATATAGCAGAGCACTAATTCTACTTTTCTGTAGTGCAGATTAACTAAAAATAACTCTCAGAATAACCCGAATGTGGTTCCCCCCCCCGCTTTGTTTTTGAAGTATGAAACCAATTTGAACGCCTGTGTTCAAAACCCTGGTACTCTTCCCTGCTCCTCCTTCAAACCAATCTCTTCAACTAACATGTATTTGATTTTTATTACTGTTGGGCCTATGTTAGCAATGAAATATCAGTGCGTGAATGGACATAGAGTGTGTGTTCTTTGCTACTTCACTTGTATTTCGTATTGCCCTTAGAGCAGTACTTAATCTCATGAGTTCCTTATATTTCCAGTTGAAGATGAGCAGCCGTCGACACTATCACCCAAAAAAAAGCAGCGAAACGGAGGCATGCGAAATTCACCCAACTCCTCACCCAAACTGATGAGGTAAGACTGTAGGAAACTCATATCTTCATCTCCTTTCTTCCTTCTTTCCTCTTCTCCTCCCCCCACATCAAAACTAAGGGGAGGAGGTGGAAAAAAAAGGTTGTTAGACGGTTTCTGAAAGCCTGAAGTATTTATTCTGTCAGCTTGTCAGCAGTTAATGATAGAGCTGAAAAAAAATCTGTCATGAAAAACAGTTTGAAAAGCTGTTTGAAAAATACATAGACTTTAAAGTCTTAGCTGTCACCCTGTCCTGTCCGTGTGTAGTTCTTAAACAGCAGTGGCACTAATGATAGCAGTAACCAATCAGGGGAACTCATGTGGTTAGTTTGCCTCGGGCAATTCTCTTTTTGCTGGATTCCCTCGGAGTACTGTTTTCTGTACTTAAGGCCATATGTGAGATGTATCATCACAATCAAAAATGAACCTGAATATTACCTTCCTTTTATCCTGTCGATTGAAATCAAATTTCTGTTAATTGATTTAGACTGATAAAAAAGTCTAATAATCTGTGTACTTGCCAAAGCAAAGTTCAAAACTAATGCAGTTTTACTCAGGCTAAAAGCACATTAATTATGAAATACAGGGATTTTGAAGATGGTAGTATATACTTGAAAAGTGGGTGATGAAAACATCATCTTATTAATGGTATTTTTCCCCTGTTGCTACGTATACATTATTTTACACCAATACGCCTTTGTATAACTATGTAGTTTCCATCCATAGGACAAATTACCTTTAAGAGATTTGGTAAAACTAGAACTGCAACACAACATTGTAACCTATTAAAATAATATGGCATTTGCTTTCTGTCTCACTGTGCTTCACCTTTTCCCTGCTCAAGTCAGTCAGAACAGGTTCTGAACAGGAATAGCCGACATGGAGTTTTCTACAAGGAAGCCATTCCTGCTCTGGTTTTGCATATCTAAAGTAGCCAGGCTAGAACCTCAGTCCATAATTGTATCCAGAACTGGATACCATAGGAGAGATTTTCCACTGTGTGTGTATACTGAAAAAGGTAAACTTATTTACATATATAAACAGACACATCCATCCAGTTTGGGTGTATATGTGACAGTAACTGCTGTGCAGTTGCAGAGGTTAAGTGAAAAAAATTAATATGAGTATATAGTTCTTTCTATATATAGATATATAAAGTTATTCATTACTTTTATTGGTGACAATGATTTTGTTCCTTTAACAATTCTGAATACAGCTAGGTATTATTTTTCTTTGTACTTCCATCGGTGGACTGGAAATTTTCTATGGCCAGTTACCAAAGCGTCCATATTTGTTTATTGTTGCTGCAATCTAGGGCATGTTCAAGGGCGTAACTTCTACAAGTCATCTTCATGTCTGTGTAGACTACAGAACCAAAAGTGAGATTGATTCACAGGGGAAAATGCACCCAGCTGTGGCTTTTTTTTCCTATTGACCATCTATTTCTGTTAAACGTATCATTAAAAGTTCTCTGCCTTGCTGTTAGCTCAGCCTTCCCCATGTGACACTGATTTACATGCTTGTTTACAGTTTACGAGGAAGAATAAAATGAACATACTGGCAAGCTTCTCATTTTTATGGTGCCAGTTGTCATGCTAGCATTGCTTTCAATCTACTTACCTTTGGACAGTCTTCTTATCTGGTGCTAATAGATTTAACCACTTAAAGTTTTAAACATGTGAGAGATTCCCCCCCCCCCCATCCTAATTTTTGGGAAGTAGAAATAAAAAGAAAGAGAGAGAGAGAGAGAGAGAAAGAGCGGAAACATTTGGAGCTGAGCGCACTGTCCCTGTTTGCTATGTAAAGTATGCCTCATTTCTTTGATCTTGAGTAATAATAATTCTGGGGAGTTATACTGTTTTCATATGCTTCAAAGCTGTGTCAAAGTTTTGCTGCTTAAGGGTACTTCTTTATTCTATTGGCTCTTGGGTACTGAGATGACAGGTCCTCTGTACTAGGTGCAGGCTTTTTCAAGTCATAGCCTTCAGCAAAACATCAAATTACCAAATACAGGGTAACATACTTCTACACAAATGCCTTTCCTGTAGATATATTATACCATATATATTAAATACTTTAGTGTTACACGGTACATTTTATGTGCAATAGAAAGTGATGGTTTGAGGTAGCCTTAGGGGTACTTTTTTCCACAAGCAGAAAAAGCTAGTGTATACCGTATCAAGTATGGTTTTTACAGGACTTTCTGCCCGAAGGCCTTTGTAAATAAGTAATGATCAACAGATTGGCTGTGGGTTTTTGAAAAGCATGCCTGTGTCAGTTTGCATGATGGGGGAAGATTTTCAAAGTGGAGCCTGCTTTCATTGCCTGCTGAAGAGGGACTGAGGGAGAGTAGTCGTCCTGAGCCTGAGCTGTCTGCTCAGTAGCACATCAGAATTGCTAAATACAGGTCGAGCAGCGAGTGGAGAACTTGCCAGGCTTCCAAAGCCAGACATTGTTTTCTTCCTCTTCTCCCTTGCTGCTAAATTTATGCACCAGCTCTGTGCTGGCACCCTCCACCTCTCCCCAGACCCAGCCATGTCTTTGTCTTACCCTTTATCTACGCTGACTTCATTTTGGTTCAAGGTGCTAAACAGGAGAAAGTGGATTGAATCAGAAGAGAACTCGGTTAAGCTTTGTGTGTAATGGCCAAATGCTTTTCTTCTTTCCGATAAACAAAGGTGGGCTGTATTATCTGCTGTTTTGTCTCCTCCTAAATTACCTGAAGTGACAGGTACTTGCTTTCCTGCCCAGAAATCTTTAGTGTATGTCAGCTAAAAGTACACAAGAGGTAAATCAGCTAAAGCACTGTCATGTCTGTAGCTGATATTTATCTTTGCAATATTTTTTCCTGAATTTGCTTTAAAAGCTCCTTTTCAAAGCCGGCTTCATCCCTGTCCCTCCTCAGCTGTGATCCTGCATCTAGAGGAGGCCTGGAGGACAAGAAGTCTGGAGCACATAAAGGAGGAATATGTGCAAAGCTCATTTATAAATTGTCATCAGAGCTGTGACTCTGTAATTACTTTCTGAGCAGCCCTATGGTGAAGATAGTGTTGAAAATTCTGCATAGATTTTAGATTTCTGCAGTGACTGGGGCAAATTGGGAAAGGTATTATGCCATGAGAGAAAACTTGGACTTCTGCTGTCACTGGAGTAGAACAGAGGACAGAAGCTGTACAATAGGTATTCCCAGGGACGTCAGGAGAAGAGGTCTGACAGGTGCTTACTTGGACCTGGTCAGAAAGTGGGAATTTTTGAGATTTACTCACGCAGAAGTAGAAAGATGAATTACCAAGTACAATTCGCATCGATAGATTGAAGACATCTTTTCGATGTCATCTTTTTGATGTTGCTGTCTCTAAATGCCAAGAATTTACGAACTGAAATGAATAGATGGTAGGCATGCAGATGTTCTTTGTATGTATCGCAGACGGTCTAGATTCATGTTCAGAAAGTCACTGTTCTAACTGAATCCTGCATCGCATCAAATGACATGAGCAGAATCGCACTGATGCAATACTGGAAGAATCTAATCAATCAGAAACAAATCCTTTAAATTCCAACTGTGGCTAAAAATGTGAATTAACTAGAAAAATATTCTGTGTTGTCATGAGTATTTCTATATGTTTTACATCAACAGAAGTCTGTCCAATGAAACCCACAAGAACATGAGTATTATTTAAAAATAACCTAAACTTCAGCAGGAAAAAATGGATACTTCTTCTGTGGAGATGTGAACACAAGGACATCCTATTACAATAAAAATTAAAATAAGAAGTAGAAGGAAAAGGAAGGAAAGCTGCGAGCAGCAGAGTAAACACATATCAGGTCCCCTTCATGAGACAGAGAAGTAGAACCATTTGATACCTCAGGTGTCATGCAGTGATATCAAGTCCCCTGTTCATCATTTAGTCACAGATTTGATGCATGTTACTGATGAACAGCCATGTTAAATGTGAGGAGGCTGTGTCGCCTGACTATCAAATAGCAAAGCTAGTTTTAAAAAAAAATGTGTCATTCTGGATTCCAGAATGACCGGTAAAAATTTGAAAAGCCCTGTATATGCATCAAAAAAGCCACTTAAAAGGATTGTTGCTGTGGCTCAAGTCCACACTTAAAGCTCTGGTAGCTGCTACTGCATGAGTGGAATACACTGACTTGAAGGAAATGTCAGCCCAGCTGAGTCGAACTACCTCTTAATGCAAGAACAAATAGCATATGACAGGGCCCAAGGGGCCTGAAGAGCAAACAAATAGTTTGTCCCTGTCCACTCTGAATGTAGTGGTGCAGTTGACATAGGCCTCTAGACAAGTAGCATACTCAGCAAAGGGTCATTATCATTAGTGTCCCTGATCACATAAGAATCAGAGGCATCAGAGGACACTGGGTTTTCAGTGTGTTGCCAAGTAGAATTTCATAAGCCTGAGGATTTTTCTTGATCAAGGATCTAAAATAATTCCCAGCCAAACCATAAAACTTGCTCAGAGACTGTCAAGACTCAGCTAAGTGACATGGAAAAAAGTGAGCTTTTTGGCATACCTTTCTGGAAACCTAATGAGATTATTTATCTGAAGTCGAGGGGGAAATAATATGCTAAGTATATGAACAATGGCTCTCATCCACCCACCCAGCTACGTATACTCAGATGAACTCACACATTTCTGCTAATGCCACTCAGGGTGAATTTGCATTGCCCCTGCCATCACAGTGCTGCGCTTCCATGAGCTGAGACTGTGAGCTATCTCATAGGAACCGGAGAGAGCGATGGGAGGTCTAGAGGGGAACATTTCTCAAGCAAAAACTGGTAAAATAAGCTCAGACTGATCATTTTCCATGACTCCCCTAAACCAGGCATCAAGGTAAGGTTTGAAGAAGTGAAAGCTCACTGGTTAACCATAGCAATGGTTTATGTTTATGTCCCTCAGCCTTGAAAGATTTCCATCATGTACTCTAAAATGTACAACCTTTGTTAAGGGTTTAGAAGGCTAACTTTATGCAGTGCTAGTAAGCAAGGATCGCTCATCTTCAGCATGGCAGGTATTTAATAGCACGTTTTGTGGCCTGATTCTGCTTTACAAGTTCACTAAAACCAACACGAGCAACAGGAGTAGCCCAGTTTTATCACTCTGTTATCTTAGACCTGTTTATAACAAGGTTATAGAATGTAAAGGTTTGAATGATGGGGGGTAGTATATGTTAGCCCTGTGACTGTTGTTACCATTGGTAGTTGTGTTCTAAACCATGGGAATATGAACAGTATCAGATTTTTTTTTTTTAAAGTACTGTGAAATCTTGCTCAAGTGCTTTTGAGATGGGAGAGCAGTGTCAGGAAAGAGAAGGAGAATTTTCCAAGAGAAAAAATCAACAGGCTTTTTTGTAAAGTTCAGGGTAACAGAAGATCCACTCAGATCAAGGCAATGGACAGAAAAAACTCTCCAGCTTTAAAGAAAATAATGTATTCTTATAAACTTTAACTTGCAAAAGTGGTAGCTTTTATCATAAGGTATAAAGGCTACACACTTCATTTAAGTGGTAAAAAATGGTCCTACATTTTATGATGCCACTTCACTGTGGGTTTATTTTTTTACAAATGAAAAAATATTTTTTCAGGTCTATTCTCCTACACCTCAAAGATTGCTGGTTCTGCAGCTTGAGTAGATATCAATGGGAAATATTAAAAGCAGAAGATACATTGGCTGTGTGCCTTGTTTCCCCCTCATTAAATTGCTCATATAAAAGTCTAAAAGTTAATTATTTTGTTACTTTTCTATGTGAGGGGACTCATACTTGAGAAGCGTATTCTGAGCATGTCCTGAGGTATCAAGATACTTTAATGAACAAGACTCTTACAATAAACAGCTCTATATCAGTGTCCTCAGTAGTCTTGATAAATTAACCCTTTGCTAAGGCTTCTGAGGATAAAAAAAAGCTCCAGCGGCGTCTGAGCAGAGCAAGAGGGAAGGAAGGAGAATTGTTAGTATTCTTGATTCAGCCCATGCACAGGACATTAGGTACCAACCACTGTATTAGATACACCATTCTTTGTAGATTTAGGGAGAAAGACATTGTGAGATTGTAGCCAATATTAGGACAGCTTCTGAATGTGACAATAAAAGCGTTTAACAGTAAATGTGGGTTTTCTTTCTCTTGTTATACTGGTTTTTCTTCTGTAAAGCCCCATGCATCTGAGCACTGGATCCTTACGAATTTCATTGCTGATTAACCTGCAAAAGATCAGTCAGAGAGTGTCATTAGCGTAACACAAGTAGGCAACAAATTCTCATTACAGCTTAATGCCATCCGCACCGACTGCAGAGGGTCACAGTGAATGGCTAATGGTAGCCGACAAATGTGGGGTGTATTAGTCACAAAACATTTGCTGAACTCCATCAGAATGTCGTGACAACCTTTGCAGCTAGTCCCAGCAAGCTGCCGGAGTCAGTGGAGTTTGCCTGTGACAAGCCGTCACTCTATCTTGTTTGAGCTTTATAGCACCAGTCAAAGCAGTCAGAGAAGACTGAAGTGACAGAGGCCCACTGAGTAAATAGTGAAACATGCAGCACATCATGAAATATTCAGCCAGGGTGCAAAAGCTCTAAATGCTTTTTAAATTATTAGCACCTGCACTGGCTGCCTACATCTAACACTAACAGCGTCTTAATTGCCACAATTTGTTAGGGTAGTTGTAGGAGAAATTTCAAAGGCATGAGACATCCTCTAGTGGGTCTTCAGTTCCTATCTTACCTTCAGCAAACCCACTCCTTCCTCCTAAAATTAAGGATGTACGCGCATACACTCGCAAACAGTTATTCACATCCAAGGTCAGGTAGAAAAACTCGAAATTCCTGGCCCAAAGGCAAGGTGAGTTTCAAGACCTTGAAACTAGAGCAGGAGACTGCTGAAAATCTTTTTGTGGGCAAAATACAGATATGGTAAATCTACCTGAGAAGGGCATAATTGCAGACTTTAACAAACAGAGGTTAAAGAGGAGTTTTGTTGTTCCCAGGGATCTTTCACCATTGATGTTATATAAGAAGAATTTTATTGTAGGGCAGACTAAAAAGTAGCCAAGACATCATTTTACTGATGTGCAAAGACTAACAGGTTACAGTTTATTTTCAAACACCACCAGGGTCCCTTCTGGTCATATTCAGTATTCTCATTCCTGGTGCTCAACATATAGAGAGGTTCCACTGCAGATCGGTGAAGGTGTATTGCCCTAATGCTCAAAAGTGAGTGTGAATGATAGCAAGAGGGTTAAGACAAAGGTGACAGAAGCCAAGGATATGCCAAACAACAGTCATTTAATGAGGCAGACATTTTGACCCTGAATGGTCTGTTCAGTTCTGTCCATCCCATCGTTACTCAGAACTTCCAGACTCAGAACCGCCAAATAAGAAGCTTGCAGTAGTTATAAATGTGTGCTAGGAAAGCAGTGCTCTTTAAAATGTAATGTTGACTTCCTCGCAGTAGATTTGCTGGAAGTGGGATTTATGGTTTTGCTTTAGGCTGTTGTCTTCCAGGCAGGCTTTTTGGGGTTGCAGCTGTAGCGTGGCATTTAGTGTCGTTTTCAAGTTTAATTGATCATAAGTGGCATTACATGCTCTTCAAAACATTGAAAACATGATATTTTGCTCTTCGTTTGAAGTCATGCGTATGTAATGTCTGCCATAAGAACTAAAAAAGCTATTTTCAAGCTGGGGTTATGGATGAGGGAAGTTTAACTTTCTGCTCCTTTTCTCACGTGCACGCTATATGCACCTGCTTTTTCCTACTGGAATGACCGAATGCTTCGATCATCGCAAGCCATAAAAGACAACATCTAGTTTAAAAGAAACACTATGGATTTTAGCTGATGGAAGGTGGCTTTTTTCTTATAATTTGATTTTTCAAGCAGATGACTTTACAGCCCTGGAGAACATAATAGCTGCAGTACTAGGACAAGCATCTCCCCAATAACCTGCCAATGTGACTTGAGCGTGGCTTGACAGGGCCAGCTTCAAGGGTGAGGGGGGCAGAGGGGCTCTGGAAACATTCAGTCCATGATCTGTCCGTAAGGGCAACAAATGTGATACTTAGTGTAATATGAATTTTAATAGGAAGAGGGTGTCCAAACCCTTAGGCAGATTCAACAGCCTTAGCCTCTGTGTGTCTGTCTTAATTAATTTTTAGTATTGGCAACACAGGTTTATATTAATGAGAGCATGTATGTCCAAAGTAGTAATACTATTTTATTACTGTATTACTTCATAAAATGACCATAGTTTTTAAAAAAAAAAAAAAAAGTCCAAAGATCAATTCGGTTTTTAAGTACATAAGCCAGCGTATCTTCTAACATCTGAGGACAAATTTGGACCTCAGTAGTAAACAGTTTTCAACCTTCTTAAACATCTTCAGGGATTGCTTTATTGAGAATGAAAAGTCAGTGATCAAGGAGAGATAAAAATAATAGCTTAGCCCAAAAGACTTAAATTTAGTAAACACTTATATGCAAGAAACCACAGATTCTGAAACACACAGAGTGGCTAGTCTTAGCACGGTTTCCTTCTCAGGCAATAATCCATTTTCCTGGAGTAAAAGTAGTATGATAGTATCTATTAGCATACTTTCTTGGGGTGTGACCTATACTGTTTGCTTCTTTTAAGGCTCCCACTTGCTGTACTCCAAGCAGTGAAGGAAAGAATCCAGTTTATCAGGTTGAAAATATTGATTTTATGCATGTATTAATTTTTTAAAATTTTTTAAAAGAATATCTCTAGTAGTTACCTAAAACTTCAATAAGGAGTTACGTCTGATGATTCACATTCTTCACCCCTTGCACAGCACACGTCTGTTTAAACCTAAGATAACTAGAAAATATGGTATTGAGGTAAAATTCTAATCAATCTTTGGACAAGCTACTTTGAATATTCCCTTTTAGGATGCAAGGCTCCTGCCCACGAGGGAACTATGTTAGGCTTTAAGCACACACTAAAAATTGCCTCAGACTTCAAGGCAGTTGACCGTAATTTGATGTCAGGTATCTGTTATCACCTTCTTTGTTATAAGATTCCTTTCAATTTATATCCTTTCTGTGACTGGGGTTAGAGTATTGCTAAATACTCACTTGTGTGAAAGCTGCAGATGTTCTATTTAGTTTTAAATCTCAGAGCAGAAAAGAAACACTGATTAGAAAATTAGTGTGGCATTTTTCACAAATTGATATATTATGGTTTCTCTGATGAAGTGAAAGGGAAAAGGAAAATTCCTTTCTATGTACATCTAATTTCTGGATGAAATAGGAGGCAATTTGATCAGTGAACTTTGCTTTTGTTTCAGTGCTGTGCTACGAAAAGCTGATGGGGAAATATCTGGTGAAAGGTTAACGGGAAAAAAAAACAGAAAGGAAAGCTTTGCTCAGTGGAAGCTCCTGAAGATTCCTAACCTGCTGGCAAACTTGCTTATTTTGAAATACATAGCTAACGCATTCCATGAGAAAACATAGCTGGGACAGAGTACGGCTAAACGTTGTCTGAACAATAGCGCAACCTTCAGATGGAGTTGTATCCATGCTTGGAGACCTTACTGTAGCACATGCAACCGTGAGCAGCACAGAATGCCCTGTGAAGGGCACCACAGGTAGCTCTCAGCCAGAGCTACCACGGCTGTGGCTCGCTGACAAATGGAGTAAGAGAATGCAGAGCCTAGATATTTTTCTGGAAATAAAAAAAAAAAAAATCGAATCACAACGAAACCCTTTGGTACAGCTTTTGCACCAAGAAGTCATCTCTGCTTTCTGCAAAAGAAGGAGCAAGCTTATGCCAGGCTTACTAAACCTGGAGTAGGGTCAGAGGCTCCAGGCAGTGCCCTGGAGACTCCTCTGCTGCCGTAAGGGAACACGCTGAGCTCTATCTCTGTTGAGTGAATGGAAAAAAACTTTGAAAATGTAGTTTTTCTTTTTCCAGATGAATCTGGCTTGTGGCTTTGCCAAGTAGTGGCAACCAGTGTAGTGCATTGGTTTTCCTTAAAGCATCAAAAGATTTTGGTTGAAGTGGAACATGGTATTAATAGTTTCTTGAGTTCTTTTAAGCCACTTTCTGTGGAGTTGCCCCGTTTGAGTGATATGAATGACAATTTTCCACTGATTTCAATGGATGTATGATCAGCGGCTATAAAATTACACAAATTCATCACCAAGACAGAATTAGAGACTACCTTTTTGAGACATGCAAGCAGAACTTTTTTAAGCATTGTAACCTACCATACTATATGCAAGATGAATTAATCTATATCATACAGAATGTTCGAGGTCTGCTTTAGTAGGCAATGCAGAAGAGAGCTTCTCACCACAGTCTGCTGGCTCGTATGCTTTAAAACAGGAAACTTTCTAGTTTTGAGAGTTCAGGCAACATGGGCATTTCTTTAACAGGCTTGAAAAGGCAAACTGCTTTAAAATTTGTCTGCCTGTCTCGGAGTACTTGGCATATACCTACATTGCAAATATTTTCTTCTTTTGAATGCTAGAATTCTGTATCGTGACATTTCAGGCACTCATGACAAAATAACTTAAGTAAAGACTGTAGTTTTGCCAGACAAAGCTCTGTTCCCTCCTTGAACTTAAGAGTTTAGGGTCGGTTTACCCTGTGCCTTGTAAACACGGTCCTCCTTCTAATGCTGTTGTATAATACAATCACTTAGGGGCCCTTGCTAACATCTGAGAGTGTTGGAGTTACTTAGTACTTAGCTTAATGTTTGATTTTAGCATATAAATTAAAGAACTGTGTGTGTCTGTGCTTAGGTGTTACTACGTTGCTGGAGAGCACGTTTATAAAAATGTCTTTTATTTGCTCCTCCTTTGAGAAGCCTTGTGCTTTAAAATCTTTCTGCAAAAGCACTTTGAAGGTTATCACAGGTAGAGTTGTCAGAGAAAATGGACATTGTTGTTTGGTATTAAAATCATGTATTCCAGATGTGGGCATTTGTTAGTCAGCCTGCTCTGAAATGACATGCTGTTGAATCTTTAAAGGGCTTCAGTTTGGGAAGGCAAAATATGATTGGGCAAATTGCTAAAATATTTAAAGTGCAGCCTGTTAAAGCTTTTACTGCGAAGAGCATCACGTCAGAAGTTGTACATGGTAAAAGCAAGTAATTGGCTTTCCATACTTATGCCAGTCAGTCAGCATGGGGCTCTGTTCCTGTCCCTTCGACTTCATTGTAGATGCTAATAGCAACTCCAATATTTACTTTGGAGGGGTGGGACTGATAAGAAAAAAAACTTTTATGGATGTGATGGTGTCAGAAAGCCACATTTAAAATGAAATGGTTATTAGTGTGCAAAGAGTGTAGAAAACCTTTGAAACTGCACCCAAAATTTAAAAATTAACCTTTTTCTTTTCAGCTTTTGTTTAAAAGTGCCCCTGTTGAAAGCATGTTAAAGTGTAAATACATTTCATTTTTTTACTTTTGTCCCTCTTTGTACACAGCTCTAGGGATATCTTTCCATCCATAATTCATAATATTTTCCACTTATGTTGTCCTCATCTTGTTTTTCCCCAGGCATGACCCCTTGTTAATTCCTGGCAATGAGCAGATTGACAATATGGATGCCAATGTGAAAAAATATGACTCTACAGGGATGTTTCATTGGTGTCCAGCCAAGGACATTGAAAAGGTCATTTTGGTAGGTACTGATGATAAGTCGTGTTTGAAAAGAGGTTATTTGAACCATGGAACTGATGTCTAATGGATCAAAAAATTAACCTCTACTGTTGTTAAATCCAACATATTGAAGTCAGAAACACAGTGTGGTGAAATCAAAGCTAGCATTTTGGTTAAAGAATTATGATTATGTAAATCTGTATGCCAAGTGCAAAAATAAAAATTGGTCCAGAATTGGCAATTTCTTTTTCATAAGCTGAAATTTCCATATTGAGTTTAAACCTTTAGAGAATTAAGATTGGAAATCCTTAAATATTTAGGTACACAGTTTGTCTCTTTACACAAGGCAGTAATGATTCTAATACAGGCAAGTGTTTCTTTGCATTATCTCTTATTTATTTATGTGAATTTTGCTCTCTTAGAACTTCTCTCTCAATTTCCAACATTTCAAGATGCCCAAAAAGGCCAGAGTAAGTAGCATTACTACTCTGCCTTTCCAGCATGTTGCAGTGAGCCTAGTCTGGGTTTCATTTGTGCAACTGGGGAAACCATCAAATTGAATCAAGTCATTAAAAATAATTAGAAGGCCTATCACAGTCTATTTTGCCTGGTGAAAGTTTGTGCCACTTGTGTTCATGTACTCATACCTAAGAGTAACAAGTAACTAACTCCAGATCTCATACACAAAACTGATGATATTTGAAATGAACTCCCTAGTGGATCTTCACTTTGTCACACTTCATAAAGCTTTTGCTGAGCCTGCTCTCTTAGATTTTCCTGCACTGTGGCGTGGTGTAGCCAATGACGGTGACAGCCCCAGTTTATTCTAGCAATCAGGGGTTAAAAGCTTGTCTCCACTTCTCCTCGGGGGTCTCTGTAATAACCGTGGCATTGCTTGGAATTGCAATATGGGTGTTTAAACAGTCAAGCAAGTCAATTCCAAATTCGAGAGACTGAGCTGTGATACGGAGTTTGGCTGAACAGCTTTAAATAGTATGCATTTAGATGTCTTCAGCAGGCACGGAGGGGAAGCCCTGCTGTACAATACTTTGTAACAGACAGAGCTAGAAATCTGCCTTCATGTTCTAAACACATTTCAGCAGAAAACCTTTACATGTTGTCCCACTTTGAAAAGTGTTTCTCCAAAAATGGTGCTGTGGAGTGCCTCATTTGTCGTCTCATGGTGGTGCCATGTCAATTTTCCCCCCGACAGCATGTCAATCTATAAGTTGGGCCAGGTTCTTTCTGCTTCATGCATCATCACCGATAAAGACACTGCTAGCAAAATGCTTCCCTACACCTTTTCAAAGTCACTGTCCACAGTTTATGTCTACATTCATATCCATGCAAATTTAACGCTGTCCTTAGAGATCACATAAGTACAAATTAGTACATAATTTGTAGATGATGGGATTTCCCAGGTTGTCTTCTAATTGATACTTGATGGTGCCTCAATCAAAGAAGAATTCTTTTTTCTGCCCAAGGTCTGTTTTGGCTTTGCAAGATTACAGCAGTATCAGGTAGTAAGGAACTTTTTTTGACATACAGTCCAATGTACATGGCTACACACAGATCAATGATTATACAGTGACATTTTTTACATAGTTTCTTTCAAGACTTGGTCTCTGTCTTGTAAAGTCTGAGTATTCCAGACACATAGGCAGAGGCATGGGACAACTTACATACTTCACTTGAGCATTCGTTCATGTGTTCTGCTGTTTGAAGGGCCAAGACCACTCTCTTGGTAGAGTTGTGTGAAAATCAGTGTAATTGCTCCAGAGACATTGAAAGCTCATGTATTTTTTTAACTGGTGAAAAAACTTCTACTTGGAGTTCCCATTCTTACATAGCAAACACCTCTGCTGCATGTTCCAATCTGTATTGCACATTGTCACGCTTCCATAATTACGAAAAGGATATATACTACGGATAAGTAAGGGGAAAATTTTGCAGTCCACCATTGTCTTAGTTTTATTCATTGGCAAAACTTCTATGGAATGATACTGATTGTACAACTTCTTGACAACATGATATTGTAGATCTACAACTATTTGATGGAGTACAATAATGCCGAGGCTGGTTCTAGGAATGAAAGTCATATTTTCCTAATGGCTTTATTTAATCATCCTGGTGTTTGAGTTGCCTGCTCAACTGACATTACCACTGATGAAATTAGTGCAAAAAAATTTGTTCTTGTCACTGAGACAAGAAGATAATTCTGAACATTATTCAAATGTTCCCCATGAGGCTTTTTTCCTTTTATCTGTTCAACGACTCAGGAGGTCCAGTGGGCCTGAAAAGTTGGTATCGGTCACGGTCTTGCACACTAGTTTTTTGTTACTGAGAGAAGTTCTGTGGAGTACGGTGAGCATCCATTGTAAAGCAGAGCCATGTAGAGCGTTCTTTGTTTGCTTCTCAGGGTAGTAGCAGCTTATCCTAAAAGAACTTTAAGAGACTACAGTCCTCGATTCAACAGATATGTGTAATGCCATAACGCCCTACTCAGACCAGTGGGAACTCACATTTTCCTTTTCAAATTGGTCCTGAATAAAACCCACTAGTGATTCGCCAGCTAAGGCATGGGTTTGCATCTCTTTTCTATAATCCTTTTAATGGCTAAATGCATAGTAGGTCAAATTCTGTTCTTAGCTAAACCCACAGTACTTTGATTGTAACCAGAGTCTTAATCCACGTGTGTAGAAACATAAACAGGACCAGAGTCCGGTCCAGTACAATGTCGTCCTGAACACTGAAGGATTTGCAAACAAGAAAGAAATTTTCTTCTGCTGAGCACTTTTAATGAAGGACAAATAAGGGTAAAATGAACAGCTATTATCAAACTGCTTCTTTGTGCATGAACAATATTGACAGTTGTGTTTTTCCTGGTTTAAAACTCAATACATGATTTAAGCTTCCCTTTGTTTCATTTCTCCCTTGTCTTTTTGTTTTGTTTTGTTTTTTTTTAGACTCGAAGTGAAGCAGCGATGACAGTTTTAAGTGGGCATGTAGTCGTTTGCATATTTGGGGATGTTAAATCTGCTTTGATTGGATTAAGAAATTTAGTGATGCCATTACGAGCCAGCAACTTTCACTACCATGAACTCAAGCACATTGTGTTTGTGGGTTCACTTGAATACCTGAGAAGGGAATGGGAGACACTGCATAACTTCCCCAAGGTTTCAATCTTGCCTGTAAGTCCAAAGCCATATTATTGATACTTTGGTATTTAGGACACCAGCTGGACAGATTCGTATTGATTTTGATCTTAGGCTTTTTTTACTTTTGTCTGCTTATAAGCCTGAGGACTTAGATTTTCCCTTTACTGTGTCTATGAAAACAGAGCCCTGTGAGACCTTATTAGAAGATATTTGCCCCAGTGTTTGGTTCCTCGTCATCCTCGTCAGATGAATTTCAGCTGCTATCAGATGTATTAGCTGTGTTATATATCAAACATTCACTGTAGTGCACGACATGTAGCCGGTTCTGATGCTGTGATTTCCCTGACAGAATGTTGGTCGTTATTTGTGACATTATTTATGTATTTATACCCATAAATCCTTGAAAAAAATTATTGTTATTCTATCTATATAATGTCTATCTATATTCATAAAAACTTCCTGTAGGCTGGCCTAGTTTATAAGGGACATTGCCATAGCATTTCAGTTCAGAGTCCTGCCATGCTCATATATGGGAGCATGGCAAAACCCTGACCCTTTTGAAATCAATGAAAAGCTCCTATTGTTTTTAGTAGGGTCAACCATTAACACTACAAATCAGATGTCCTTTTTCTCCTATATATCATTATCATTCAATCCTATGCCCAAAATGTAGAAACATCAGCTCCAGGACAAACAAACGAAGCCCTCCAAGTGATCTTAGGTGGTCATAGCTATAAATGACCCACAAAGACGTAGGCAGGAGAGAAACGAGCCCACGGTATAAGTACGAAAGAGAATTCTCTGTCTGTTCAGAGTAAAGTTAGTTTGTATGTTTTTATCATAAAGAAAAATTATGTATTTACCAGTTCTTAATAATTACATTTCAGCAGTTGAAAATAAATACATCGATGGTGGATGTAACCTAAACTGAAGAACTGGGAAAATAGCTATATAGTGGGAAGACTGCCTTCACTTCCCGATCAATTCAGGCTATAGGTCTTTGTTACTGTAAATGCAGTTTTAGTGGTAGCCCTTGGCTTTTTTTCTGTAAATTGATCCAACAGATGGTGTCACAAGATTCTCTGCTGTCACAAAAATGGTGTCAATATCAGGTTTGGACAATTAATATCCTCCCCTTCCTGCCAATCCCTTTTAATTCCAGGCACAGTGAAGGCTAAAGACTATGGAATCAGAATGAAATTAATAATGCTGTTGAACTGTGGAGCAGAATAGAATCCACCTGCTACTTCCAAACTACTACTATAATGTGTATCCATTATTATAATACATATTTGTAATATTTAGATTCTGAATTCTCAAGAGGCATGAAGGAAATGTACACCACTTTGACACTCCCCAATCAGTTTGCACCCAAATTGCACCAAAATTTAGAGTAGTTTTGGACTAATTTCGAGTTAAACAGCTTAAATAGCTAGTTAACGCACCTTTAAAAATACAGAATGTGTAAAGGATTTGTATTTTACACGGTAATCAAGGGTGCTGCAGATCACGCAGACCTCATTACTGCATTTTCTTTTTTTTTTTTCCCAGCCAATCTGGTTCAAGATGGTGATATAAAGTTAAAAATATCATCGTTATTTGGCTCTAATTATACTAATTTAAAAGTCCTCACTAAAGTTTCTGAGATCATGCTGGTAGGAATGAGTGTTAAAGGCAGGCCACTCAAACTCATTTCCTACTTCTCTGTGCTTTGGTTCACGAGGTAAAACCGGCTGCTGATATCTGATGGGGATGCGGTTACAGCTCAATATAACAACATTTGTTCTGGTGTAAAAAAAAAAAGTGGAAATTTCATTTAAAGTCTGTATTAAAAGAGGCATTTAAGCTGCTGAGTAAACTCTTAAAAAGTAGGCAAATGCCAATTTTAATTATCCTCAGGCAGCCTTAATTCTGTCCCTTTGCATAAAATCATTAGGAGTAAGCCTTTAATTAATTCCATGATTGCATATTATTTTTCCCCACAGGAATCCTGCTTCACTTGGTGCACAGTACAGACACAAAGGGCAGAATTAAGGTGGCAGGAATAATCATATCCCAACTTTTGAGTACTTTATAACTAAATCATATCAGTTCAATAGAAACTGTTTTCCACAAGGTTTCCTGCCTCAAATTATTGAGAGTAACGTGGAATAGTCAGGCTGAAACCGGGTGGCAGTCACTGAGTAAGAACTGAGCTCTGCCTTCACTTTGTGCATTTTAAAGTCACTTTTGTATTGAATATTCTCAGTGGAGTTTAGGAGATGATCACCATGAGTGATCAGGAGGTGGAAGAGCAGGGTCTTGACTCGGCTTGATGAAAGTTTCTGTGTGACAAGGGGACAGCTTAGTCTCCTCATCATCGTTAGGCTCTTTGGGTAGCAAACCGTGTGAGGCAGCAGAGCAGAATCTAGTATCCATAAAAAAATCTGTTTTTCCCTGGACCTTGCCACCCCCCTGACATAGGCTTAATATTCTGTAACTAGAGGTGTGGGCTGCTGGATGTGAAAAGCAAGTGTTATATTTAAACAAAATGTAATGGGTTAAGTGCTGTGTCTCATTTGCATTAACTATGAAACAACCCCACAGACTACCACAACATTTTGATTATTGTAGTCTCTGATTGAGAATTGTGGAAGCAGGGAATGTGGCGTGAGTTGTGCCCATTAAGATAAGTCTTGTTTCTGTTTCAAATGGTTTAATCACACAACCTTGAAGATCAGTGTGTTTTCCTTCTAGAGGCACCAAAAACATGCATTGAAAAGGATTAACCTTTTTTGTGGATTGCTTCAGGTAGAAAAAAATAGCTTTATCCTGATTGCATTCCAATTGTGTAAGACACATAATGCTTTCCACTTAAAATTGCTGTTCTTTTGCCCAAGACCATTGTGACTTGGTGGTAGATAAATAGGCATTTAAAACACACCCCTTGTTATATTCAGAGAGCCAGAGGTTGCCACATGATAGCAACTTAAATCAAGACAATTTCAAGTCACCGATGAGATGTAGAATGCTGGCATTATTCCTGTTTCTTGTTTGTTAGTAATAGCTTGACTGAGTATTGAGACTGAACCTAAAATGCTGCCATCAGCACCAACTACCCTTTAGATTAGCGCACATCTCCTATTCCCTGGCACATAGTTAGACCAGCTTAATGTCAGAGCATAAAAAAGATACTTGTTAAATAATTTCCCAAAGCTCCTTCTCTATCTTTAATTTGTTTT
>Ga0181612_100701_pt1 | contig 30265 bp, 12 predicted proteins | sample HoacroProtozoa21_FD_119630 | JGI IMG/M metagenome (GOLD analysis project Ga0181612, IMG submission 119630) | Hoatzin crop microbial communities from Cojedes, Venezuel. Combined Assembly of Gp0051906, Gp0051904, Gp0051908 | reverse complement strand
TGGGGATGGGAGGAAGGGAATTGCCTAGGATCAGCCATCTTCTGTGACGGTCCTGGGTCTTCAGAGCCTGGTGCAGTCCCTCATGCACGGAGCCAGGACCTCACCCTTCCACAGTTCAGACTCGGAGGTGCACTGGTTGGCAGGCTGGGAAGTGGAGCCCAGATTCCTTCCTGCAGGAAGAATTACTGTGCAAGCAGCCTGTTTTATTTACTCTTCAGGAAAAAGAAATTAGGAGATTAGCTTAGTTTGAGTAGGGATGTGGAAATCCAAAATAAGGCCATTCGCATTAGAGTTTTTGAAATGTGGAAAAAAACAAGTCGAAAAAATGGATAAATTTGTCAGGCTGGTTATGTTGTAACATCCTCATGTATTTTCCTCTGTTTTTATTTTATAGCCTGAAGAGAAGTGCCAGTCAGAGGTAAGAGCACATCGTGTTTGACAAGCAGAAATGTTCTGTCAAGACACGCTGCGTTTTGTGTCTTGCTATCTTGTTTCTCCGTATTACGGTGCAGTAAAGCGCTCTCTTAAAATATATAGATCCGCAAGCTACGAAGAGAGTTGGATGCATCCCAAGAAAAAGTGTCAGCTCTGACAACTCAGTTGACTGCCAATGTGAGTACAACTCTGAGAACAAACGCTAACAGGGAGTGCATTTAATGCACCGATTACCACCCCCATTTTTCTAAGTGACAAAAAGATTTTGTGTGTACAACGTTCGGTTCGCATTACCTATGTGTTTATAAAAATAACTGCATGCATGTGGAACCTTTCCAAAAATATCCTCTGTCCTACTGAATTGTCTTACGTCTTTCTTTAAATACTGAACTATAATATTCATTTGGCTTTATATATATGTAAACCATCTTCAGATTTTGAGAAAATCATTTAAGACAGGGGTTTTTTTATAAAAAGTGTCTTACTTTGACGTTTGGGTGGGATGAGATGCAGAAGAAGGTTATAACTGGTAGGAATAAGAACTGGTAGAAACATGGGTTGATGTGCATTATATTTTGCTATTGCATAAAGATGTGTGGGCTAATGGCATGGTAGGTAACAGTGGCATGAGGGGCTCTGAGAACTAATTTAAAGTTATGCCTAAAGAATATCTGATTTTTAACTAGTGTAGACAATACTTCTGTTTGTTTCCTCTGAGGAATTTGATGAATAAGTAGTGTGAGACACTTGGAAAAAAAAGATTTGGAAACCAGGAGATGTTGAGGCAACACTGTGTATGACCCTGAGCAAGCTTATTTGTGTGTTCTATGCTGTAGTCGCAGATAGCAGAAATCTGCAGAACAGAAGCTTGCTAGAAAAATAAGCAATTCTAGACTAAATAAGCTACAGATGAATAGTCATCAGATCGGATCACATTGACATCCTGGTTTGTGGGAATGAATAAACATCAGAACACGTGCTACTGAAGAGGGCATTCCTGTCCATCCGCTCTCTGAATAGGTGGAATACAAACTTGGCAGAGTGAAGGACAGCTCTCATCTGAGCAGGAGCACCTATCATGAGAAGAATTCAACGGGAAATCGACTGTGGTGGTCACTGCAGTCATGGCAGTGCTTCATCCAGCTTGCAAAATGGAAAAGGAAAACCAAGAGCACAGTTAATAAAGTCAAATTAAAGGACTTTGGCTGCATGTAACCACTCAGTCACTTTTCCAAGAGGAAAGGAAAATATTTTTAAAATCTTCCAAAAATTAAATCTTATATTTGCCTCCCAAATACAAAGGGGACTGGACACACAAGTGGGTTTTCATCCAGAAGCTGCTTTTACACGTGAGAAAGGAAGGACCACATTCTCTTGTGTGCATTTTTTTTTGATCATGCTGTTAAATAACCCAGCTTGTGCCCTTCAAACAAAGAACTTCTGAGCTGTGCAGCTCATCCAGCTCTGCCGTAGTTTTGTCGCATTCTTCTGGTGTTCGGATTCCGTCAGCTGTACTCAACACAGGAGTTAGTAGCCTGTCTCCAAGAGCAGTGAGTAGCACAGTCTACTCCGTGCAGCCCCAGCTGCCATTAATTTGCCCAAGAACTTGTGTGTGGTTACTCCCACTATCTTTGTGGAGAATAGTTGTTGACATGCGCTGCTGCTGCTGCATGTTTCTGTTCATCTGGGGGTCATATGGGTTTTGGGGGGTTTTCTGGGTTGCGCTTTTTTTCCCCAAAAAGATGTTAGCATCATTTTTGCTTCATTCACTTTGCTAAGATTTTGGAGTTTTTTATTCGTGCTGTTTAAATGTCTTAGACTTGGAGCTGCCCCTTATTTGTCCGTTCATCAGCTGCAGTCTGCTGCAGAGATGTTGCTACAACTCTCCTGGTAATACAGTTCACTCTCTAGCCACCTCTTTTCAGACCAACATACTCTTTTTTCCATGTAAAAGCCCAAGTCTGTTCCTAAAAATGTTAAGACTAATAGCTGTTTTTTGTTAAGATGCTGCTTTATGGACATTTCCTCTGCACAGCATTTAAAGAAAAAAATGCTTTTAACTTAGGCAGTTTGAATTCATGTGTTTGTTTAATTTTGGGTTTTTTTCCCTGAATTTTGCTGTATACGTAGTGCAGTGTTTAATGCTTCTCAGGCTGTCACAGGCAAGAATTTGAAAAGGTTTCACTCGAACTAGGGAGTGAAGATAACTCTTTTCCATAGCTCACAGAACAATTTCCAGATAGGAATAATTTCAAGGTGCCTGATCCAGTTTTGAAAGAGCAACTTTTTCTGAAGCTTCAGGTCAAAGCACTACAGGTTTGTATCCCATTATCAATCCGTGCGGTCCTGCTTGCCTATTTATTTTTTTCTTTTGCAAAGTATTGCTGAGGATTCCTGGATATCAGTTTTGTTGTTCCCTGTTCATCCTCCCCAACAGAAACGTTGCAGTCTGTGTTTTTAAAGTAAATATTTAGATTTTCAAACATGTGTAGCATGAGGGTTTAAATTACTTTTTGCTATTTTCTCACAGACTCAGCTCTGCTTATTTTCATAGGGGCTGATGGGAACGAGGGATGCACATCCCTGTGTTATTGTACTGCTCGTGTTTGTTTTCATTACGAATGTGAGAACAGTTATTTATGATAAGTCAGCTCTGTGCTGATGATAAGTCTGGAATAGCTCAGTGAAAGGTTTTGCTGTTCTGTATGTATTTAGGTGAGAGAATCTCCTTTTCCGCTTGGAAAGATTTTGCACAATATTACTTGTCATTGTGTGTATAGAATTTTTTTTAATAGAGAAATCAAATATTATTATGGTTAGTGTAGATTATTATGGCCAATAAGACAAATATATATACGGAACTATGCATGTGTTCAGTTGCATATGCAACTGCATGTAGATGTATATTTAAATATCTATCTATAGATATCTATGTGTCTGTAGATAGATATCTATCTATAAACAGATCTATAGATAGATATACATGTCTATCTATAAATCAGTGCCATATCATGACAGGAGAAACATAGTTACTTTGTATCAAGTTCCTTTCAGTGTTCTCAATCTATTTTCCCTTCCTTTTACTTCTCAGTCATTTTCAGTTCTTAGCTGATGTCCTGAACATAATCGACATTGGGTTCTCGGTGCTTCATGGGAAAAGAAAAAAGGGGAATTGGCTAGCCACCGGGAAGTTCTGGATGATATTTAGCATGTGGAACTTGGTTGCAAGCAAGATGTGCTCCAATACTGGAGATTTCTTTTCATTAGATGCGGGTCTGTCGGCTGATAAAGCATCTGGCAGATGCTGCAGTGGCCCTGGCTCCATCCTTACCCCTCTCTGCAGAGGAGGCATCTCTGGGCTGAACTGACTGACTTGGCTTTCAGAGTTCTCCCATTGGGTAGCCCAGTGAGAATCTCCACCTCTGTGACTTCCAGCATCTTTTGCCCTTAAATATCATAGAATGGTGAGGGTTGGAAGGGACCTTAAAGATCATCTGGTTCCAACACCCCTGCCATGAGCAGGAACATCTTCCACTAGAATAGCCACAAGGAAAATAGTGATCTAGTTGGAGGAAAGCTTCTGCCTAGCTTTCCTTTTTCTAAAAACTTGCTTTATATTTTATTTGCTGTTTTCAGCTTTATTTTACTTTTTAGGGCATCCTCCTAAAACTTGGGAGTGGCATTTTGTGTTTTTTTATGTTCTCTGGGAGAAGATTTAAACTTTTTGCAAAAAGCTCTGTGGCAGAAGTTACTTTATCTGTGTGAGGGTACCTGAAAACTATCACCAAGTAATATTATGCATACTAGTAGTGGCGCACATAAAAAGTCAAAGATTAATTCAGATTTCAGAAATGAACAGCAGGAGATGTTTAGAAATATGGATCGATTTGTCTCTTTTTCCTCCATGCGTTTTGTGATAGGAGGTCTTTTCATGTCACTGCTTGCAATAGTTTGGGGACATGGCTAGATAGCCAAGGATGTCCTTCCATGCCTTTTTGGTATCAGGAATACGTTTGGGTGACAAGATGTATTCCCAAAAGCATCCTTTAAAAGCCTCAGTTACTTAATCTGTGAGATCTTTTAGAAAAATACTGTATCTAATGTGTCTTTCTATTTCAACAAAGTGGCAAAATGCGTTTTCCATTCATCACAAAACCCAAGCAGCTTTAAAGTACATGAACTGGATTAGTCTGAGATGTGGCTCCTCAAAGGACCTTAACTTGTAGGGACCCAAGAGATGTTTTTGTTCTCGGTGTGTTCTGGACGTAGGATTGCCCATTTTACAGAATAAATGAGAATTGCTAAACAGAAAAATATCCTGCTTTGCTGCTCTGTTAGAGTATGCCAGAGGTACCTGTCCTGGCTATCACAAGGGTGGTACCAAAGAAGTGGGTGTCGCAGCTGACGGAGGACCTGCCTCCAGGACATCTCCTGCTGATGTGCCAGGTCACCGTGTTACTCCTGCGTCTGTGTTTTCTAAAGCGTTTGGTAGCAGCTGCTGCCAAGCAGGGTGTGGGTTATAGCCTAAAATTGCATCATTTCATAGTGTGCTGCTAGTAGTAGCTGTATGTGAAAGAGCTGTGATTGTCTAAGATTTTGAAATTGGTCTGTTACCTTTGGCATTTTGAATTTTCCACAAGTAAATTGTTCCTGGTAGTTTGTTTGCAAGCATTTTCACAACATATGCTCTGCTCACTTGACCTTTTCTAATCAGTGTTATTTTCTCCATATCATTTACACGGCAAGCCATGCAGTGCCCTAGGTGGGCCATTTCAATACCTGCAGAAATGTTCTTGTTTGGGGGGAGAGGACAACTTACTCCTGTGTGGTTTAACTTGCAGGCTCACCTGGTGGCAGCATTTGAGCAGAGCCTGGGGAACATGACGATCCGACTGCAGAGCCTGACGATGACAGCGGAGCAAAAGGCAAGCTTGAAAACCATTTGGGGAAGTCTTGACTTCTGTTTCCAGCATTATTGCCCGTGCTCCTTCTGTAGCTGTGGGGAAAAAAAAAAAATCACATAAGCCATTCGCCTTAGTTTGCTCGATTGTGGCGATAAAGTAAAACATACGAAAAATTTTGTGTAAAATACTCATTTTCCTCACTGGGATGTTGTGGCAGCTAATCAGGTTATAAATTGTTATGTATTGTTAATTGTTATATATTGCATATTGTTAATTGTTATATATTGTTAATAATTGTTAATATAAATTGTTGCTTTGGACACAAGTCTTCAGTATTCCATATTTTCATAATATATTTCTTCCCAATGCATCCACACATGTGCACGTTCAAGAGAAATACGAAGAGAAATCATTACAAGACAGGCAATGTGGGATTTTTGGACAGTGTACTTGAATATACATTTTTCTGTATTACAAAGCATGTACATTTTTTGTCTCATAATCACCAAGCTATTTGAGGGTGTGCTTCCCCAGGTACACCAAAGCTCATTTTCGTCTCCTTGTACATACATATTCCATAAATTCTCTATCAGCAACCAACGCGTAGATTGAAATGTGGCTCCTTTGGAGCAGTTAGATACCATCGGTGGTTTCTGATTTATCACCATTTTTTTCTTATTCAAGGACTCAGAACTGAACGAGTTAAGGAAGACGATTGAACTGCTGAAGAAGCAAAATGCTGCTGCGCAGGCTGCCATCAATGGAGTCATCAACACACCAGAGCTCAACTGCAAAGGTGCGAACCAAGCACCACATATAGCAACAGTGCAGTGCTCATGAGACTTTCGTCCTTGTGGTAACAGCTGGTGTAACCGTCAGACATCAGCTTTGTCTCGCAACCGTGCTCTAATTACTGGTTTGGTATCATGTGCGGGTTCGAAACGGGTATCTGTATGAATAGTGCAGTAAATTCTGCGGAAGTAAATGGATGTCTTGGACATATGAGAAAGCATTTTACCAAAGCTTTTCCACCTGCAGTGTGAGCTCACTGAATTTGCTGTAAGCATTTAGTAATTCACCCATCTAGACACTGATGTGAAGCAGCAGGGAGCAAAGAACCCAGTTTCGGAGCTGTCAGACACTTGTCTTTATTTTCTTTGGTGTCCAATGTAAAGTCTGGATGCAGTCCTGTCTTATCACGCTTCTCTTACTTATCCCCATAAAGTACACTTATATCAAATTTCCTACACAATTTTGACACCACCTCCATTCATATTCAGGACCTGGAGCTGCTCAACCCACAGACCTGCGGATCCGGAGGCAGCACTCGTCGGACAGCGTCTCCAGTATTAACAGCGCTACCAGTCACTCCAGTGTGGGAAGCAACATCGAGAGTGATTCAAAGAAAAAGAAGAGGAAGAACTGGGTGAGTCCATTTTAACAAATTGCGTGAGGTTTATATAAAATTGTCAGAACACGCATGGTGAAATCTAGCTACTCGGCTCCTCCTTCCTCCCCTCCTGCTACAGGTCAGCACAAGGACTGTGCGCCGTTTAAATCCTGTGTAAACTCTCTTTTGAAGGCTTAATTGAGTCGTAAGTGATGTATATGCTTGTGTTGACTCAGCCTAGGATTGAATTTTAGCTTAACAGCCAAAAGGCCAGTCTTAAATTAGAAATAGCTGTCAAAGATCAGTTCTGGCTAAAAGTAATATGATGTCCAGCCCCTTAGGGGAAACTTGACGTCTGTCATTAAAGTAAAACAAATCCCCAATGAGAGATCATTCTTACTGTTTTCTTTCTTATTGGCTTGTAGGGCTTTCTTTTAAGTGAGCACGTTAAACACTGTAAGAACTCTGCTTTGAACGTTACCGTGGAGTTCTACAACAAAAAATTACCAATTTTAAAAAATTTACTGTGATGGACATTTATTTTGCAAGATTTTGCAATACTTACCTTTGATTTCCAATTTTTCCTTCTTTGCTCATCATGTACTGTGTACAAGGTACCGTGTACTGGAGGAAAGGTACATTATATTAAACTCCATTTTCAATTAGACCATAACTGCCTTAGTGACCTAGTCTGATTGTAGTTTGGCCTAAAGTCCCTAGATCCTTGCTTGTAGCCAGTAAAGCAATCCACCCCTTCCTTCCCACTGAACTTCAATCTCCCTGGATCTTCTGGGTGTACAGAGAACTCCGTGTAGCTACAAAATGTGGTCTGAGCTGGTAAAAGCTTGATTTGTGTTTGCACGATATCCTCTCCAAAATGTTTGTGAAAATCCTGAACTGTAAGAAACAGCTTCCTGAGCAGGTGCTTGTTTCTGTTTCTCTCTTATCCCAGTGGTTTTATTTTGATATCTTGCCAGCTCCTTCATAACAGCAGTATTTCCACTCTGCCCCTTAAATAATTGGCTGAATGGAAACAGCGTCATTTCCAAATCCTTCTTGTGCTGGGTTATACATTAGTTATAGACAAAGTAAATTGCTCTATTTTTTAAATTGCTAGAGACTCTTAATTTGTGACACAAACCTTTTGTAATGATTAAGCCTTAGTGAAGAGAAACACTTTTTACATTTTTGCTTTAGCTTCTATTCTTCGTTATTGTAACCTAGTAGATACAATCCTACAACAGCCTACACTTCTCATTCATCAGATGACTGTTTTTAAACACAGTTAAGGAAAAATCTTCTTATAAAGAGAAATAAGTAAAGCTTCCATGAAGTAGAAGAAACAGGACATTATTTTTATGTTGTTCTTAAAAGTTAGTACATCATTTCTGTAAAATGAAGATTGAAAGTTAAATCAGTAGTTTACTGAGAAAATATATAAGTTGAATCTGATTCACACATTGTTTATTCCACAAATACTGAGGAAGTTATCAGCCAAGATCTTTCTGTTATATATCGACAGAACACAGCTGTCCATTCAGAGCTGAAACACCAGATTTTCAACATTTCTCACCGTAGGAGTCTTTATTTAGTTTAAAAATAACTTTCAGCTCGTATTAAGCCAGCCTGTGTACAACATGTAATTTGTGATCGCGTTAAATGGTGTTCGCAGAGTTAGGAGACCCGTGAGGATCATCAAGTCCAAACCCTGACTCTACACAGGGCAGCCTAAAAGTTAAACCGTAGATCAAAGAGCGTTGTCCAGACGCTTCTGGAACGCTAACTGTTGATCTGTAACTTCATGATAGCATCAGTTTAATGACATGAATATTCATTCTTTTTGTTGTTTGGAATATGACAGTACATTAAAAAGAGGTTCTTTTAGTTGCATGTAGGTAGAAAGGATTCAGCCTTTTCACCTGGTGAAATATGTGATCCTGCAAGGAAAAACACAATATTAACTTGGCTGTCAGCCAAAATATTCTGTCTGAGCTAAGGAGAAAATATAATTTAAATAGTTAAGAGATTTGGGTCTGGTGTCTCCCTCAAGCCATACAAAAAATGACTGCACTTTGTTTGAAACACCTGGTTTTGGAAAACACAGGGTTCCAGTTTGAAGGTAACTGTTGGTCTTTGCTGATTATTGGTCATGTTTGTGTTGGAAATCCAAAGCTTTCCTTATCGCTGGCTTTATCTGTTAAAACATGTCTTTTTTCCTTCCCCCACTTCCTTTTGCTTCCGCTCCTTCCGGCAGGTCAATGAGGTAAGGAAGACCTACTTTAAACTATGAGATACAAAGCTAACCGACCCGTTTACATCACTAACCCTTTCAGCATCATTAACCTTGTCTGAGCCATGTTACATTCTAGCAGCAAGTTGCTACAACATTGCTGTAAAGCTTGTTGCACTGAACACAATTTGCTATAAACCAGTAATCTTAAAAATAAGAAGCATCCATATCCAGTCCTATTGACCTTATTAATCTCACAAAATAGTTAAGGAAAAAAAAAGTCTTTTTTGTTCTTTTTTTACCTCTGTCAAAATACATGTGAGTATGGCTGTATCGTTTGGAGTATTTGCATGTTTGAGTTTTTGCTCTGTGGCCTTTTTTTGCCTGGTTTCATTCTTAAGGACTCTCAGTGATGCCTACTGTTGTGATCTTATTTTTTTCCAGTTACGCAGCTCCTTCAAGCAAGCTTTTGGCAAAAAGAAATCTCCCAAGTCAGCATCTTCTCATTCAGATATTGAGGAGATGACTGATTCTTCATTACCTTCTTCACCAAAGCTACCACACCATAACTCTACAGTTTCAACACCATTGCTGAGAGCTTCCCATTCCAATTCTCTGTAAGTGATTTTGTAATTTTTAAATAGAAAATGGAGTGGAAGGCATCTTGCTGTGTTAGTAGAGGAAGAGAGAAATACCATGCTTTGGAGAGATCCAGTGTTTTCCGTGCTAGCTTTCCAGGACATCTCTAGGCCACTTTCCAGAAACAAACAGTGGCAAAATGTGCCTCGCACCACCTTGTCCCCCTTGGTTCCTCTGCCTAAGAGTCTGCACAGCTGTGTAAGCACTGTCTGACAGCTGTTCAGCTCCATGCACTGCTCGAACCAGCTGTTCACCATGAGGCCACAGCAGAAGACGCATTGGGCCAGACTGGATTGTCCTGTACATCGGGGCTGGTGTGTTGCCGCTGGTCGGTCCTTCTCCTGAGTGTCACTCAGGTTATCTCCCAGATGGGGACCATGGTTTGCGAAGTGTTTGGGGTAAAATCCTTAACCCTGTTATACTGGCAGAAGACTGAGGGAGGAGCACACTTTCAGCTACTGCCTGTTTTGGAAGTTCTGTAGTCGAAGGAGACTACAGGCAGAGGACAGAAAAGTGGAATTTATATATACAGAGAATTATAATCGGGAACACGTAAGCTGACTCCCAACCCGGTACCTTTGCATTAGTGTCCGGGAAGCTAAAAATCATTGCATTGTTACTGTAGTACAGTTTAATATTTCATTGGGGTGCACTCTCAGGAGAACATAGTGAGTGTGAAGAGTATTTGTAACCAGGGTGACCTTGGAGTACAGAATTAATTGGATCTGTTGCTGTTGATGAAACAAGCCAAGCCAAGTGTGGGATTTTGTTTTCTCTGTTGGCTAAAGACAGCACGTATTGTACTAATCTGCAATGATGAATTCCTAATTAAGTTGACAAATTCAGATAAAGGTAAGGATTTACTGGAAATCAGACAGCGTGGTTTAGCCATGCAGCTGAACTCATCTAACAGCTTGTGCCTGATGAACAGGGATGATCCTCTCCTCTATTCTTCTGTACCTCCCCAGCCACCTGTGCCTGGTCCTTCCCTTGCACTAGCTCTGCTACTTCGCAAACAAAACAGCTCCACTGAGCCCATGCAATGTGCTAAATGAAGTGAGAAATAGTTTGTCAGAAACGTGAAAAGTTGTTTTTTCCCCAGGTTGCTGGGTTGGATCTGCTCAGGGGGCTGCTCAGACTCTGTTGAGGGCCAGAGCTGGTGTAAGCATGGGGACATGACAGCAGCACAGCCGGGAGCAGGCTGGGGAAGAAGAGTGAGAAACCAATGTCTTCCTTTGGGTAGCAGCAAGCTATCATACAGGCTCATCTGTAGGACCAAGCCATACCCTTCTGCCTGTGTTTATATGAGAATGAGGTGTAGGCATTAAAGTCAGGACTTGTGCTCTGCTGCTTCACTCATTTTACGTTCATGGGAAGGTCGTAGGCAGTCTCGAGGCTTCATTTTGGCCACGTGTGAAATAAAGTTAAATAATTGCCTTACCCCGCACAGTTTTGAGTCTAAACTCGCATTTTAGAATGTGCTTGGAAAACTTTGTAAAACAGATTTTCAGTGAATTCTGTCAGTAGCTTCATCACTTGAGTAGGATAAATAAATACAGAAGGTTGTAAGAGGCAATGATGTGAAACATATAATTACCAGAGAGCCTTACGACCTTGTAGATGGTCATGCGAAGCTTCCAGCCTGATTTCGGATCAAATGCATTGGAGTAAGTACCCAGACTCGAAGTTTTGCCCATCGCTTGTTTTCATGTGAAGAGGTGAAAACATTAGCAATAGTTTCCAGCCGTGTAATAACGATGAAATGTCAGTAGGAGAAGTTAATCCCTTGTGAATTTGTTTCAAAGCTTCTCCAGTCTCTCAGCCTAGCTGAGGGAGTTTCTGGTGAGTGCAGCAAATTGTGGTTTAGAAATCTAAGGCCAGAAAATTGTCAAATGATCATCTCGTCTGTCGTCAGTCAAAAAGCTGCGTGCGTACGTCTCATCTTGACATGAAAGCCAGAAGGCTAAGCAAGAGAAAAGACTAAATACGGGAACAGAGGGAAGGCTAGAGCACAAGTAAAACTTGTGGATATTGGCTTTTTGGTGGGGAAAACATCTCTCATTAATCTGATTTAGGGAAAAACATTTTAAATGAAATCTCCCTCAAAGCATGCAGCTGTGTAGTTGATCTTCGTATAGAAACATTTACGAATGTTACTCGCCCAGAATCTTGTTTTTTTGTGGGAGGAGGGAAGAAAAAGGCCACCAAAAATTTTTGAGGCATGAGCGCTTTAAAGCGAGCAGGAATTTATCACGCTTGAATAGGTGTAGAGTTCCCAAGCCCTCCAGAACAGTTCAGGGAAACCCAGCTGTGCACACCTGGTGAGCTTTAAATCTGTCTGTAAACTCATCAATCTCCATCCAACTGCTGTTACTGCCAGCACCCCCTTAATTTATTTAGATTTTGGCTTTAGAAGTTTTCCTTTATGGCAACTGCCATGAATTAATTAAGACTATCCAATAGTAGGTGACTTCCAGAATTCTGTTTCAGATGCTGATTAAAGAAAAATAACCCTCAGACATATTTATTTCACTAGTCTCTAATGTTTCCATGACCTATTTAATATCTGATTTATGGTATCACTAATCCAATAAGCCGAAACTGTTGCCTTCTTCTTGCTGAATAAAAGAGGTTTTTCTCCTTTACTTACAAATGATGGAGAAGCACCATCTGAAAAGTGCCGAATGGTCTTGTTCAATGTCTGTTTTTTCAATCTTTTCCAGTATTTCTGAATGCACTGACAGCGAAGCTGAAACAGTCATGCAATTACGAAATGAGCTAAGAGACAAGGAGATGAAGTTGACTGATATTCGTCTGGAAGCTCTTAGCTACGCCCATCAGCTTGACCAGCTTCGGGAGGCGATGAACAGAATGCAGGTAAGAAATAACAACCCCAAACATTGCAATCCATGTCGAGGTGTTGAAGATTGGCCAACGTGCCACACAGTAAAGATCTGGAAGAAGGTATATTTGAAGTTTTTGAATGCTTACTACAAGTTTTTCTAGCTTTGTGCTGGTGTTCAACCTTGTACCTTCATTGAAAGTCAGCTTGAAGACATGAATTCTGCTGCCCTCGACGGTTTCAACCCTGGAAACCTATGGGGAGATGATTTTGTTGACTATCAGCAACCTCTTAAAATGTTCCCATGCTCTCTGCTTTACAGTAGCTGCATTTCAGTGTTTAGTGAATTGCCACAGATTGATGTTTTCTGGAATACTTTGAAAAGTTTCATGGAAGGGACATGATAATTAAAATCATTAATTTATTAAAATAAATTAAAATATTATGAAAATTGCATTTCTGCTAAACTAGCATTTATTCTTAAGTTACTTTTGTTGCTCTCTTTTAAGTGTACATTTTCACTGTGCCTGCTAACTCCTGACTTGTCTTTTCAAGAGTGAGATTGAAAAATTAAAAGCAGAAAACGATCGGCTGAAATCTGAAAACCACGGGAGCTGTAGCAGGGCTCAGTCTCAGGTTTCCATTTCATCCTCTCCGAGACATTCAGTGGGTCTCTCTCAGCACAGTTTGAACCTCACGGAGTCAACCAGTCTCGGTGAGTTTAATGGGAAGGGCGGTGGGCAGGTTTTATCCTGCACTTGGAAGATTTGGTTTGGTTAGCCACGGAAAAATGAAAGCATGAAAATTATTAGCAGTTGAGGTGTGGAAATGTGTCAGGAGCTGGCATAAAGCCTTCTTTTAAAATGTCGTCATAGGTCTGCTACGCCCTAGATCGGAGATGTCCAATTATGACCTCAGCTGCAAAGAGTCACGTTTAAAGCCATTTAATGGTGTAGATTTGCCAGGGGATATATCGTAGGAAGGAAAATACAGAGTAACTGACTAATAATTTTCAATGACCTTCACTTTTTAAGAGTGATAATGATGTTTGGTAGGAAAGTCAGTACACCTGGTTCTGGTGTTTTGCCTCGGGGTGTATGAAGCCCAACTGTGTTGAGTTTGACTACAATAAACGTGCTGGCGTAAACCAGAATAGTCTTCGTTGTTATTAAGATACAGCTGTGAAGCTGTCGATGTTTTCTGTTCACAGACATGCTGTTAGATGACACTGGAGACGGCTCTGCCAGGAAAGAGGGAGGCAGGCATGTCAAAATAGTCGTCAGCTTTCAGGATGAGATGAAGTGGAAGGAGGTGAGTTGTGTTTCATCCCCAGCTTTGAAATACAAGTGACTTTGGAATGTGGCAGAGAATTTGAATCCCATTTGTTTTGGAGGTTTTTATTTGCAAAAGATTTTTTTAAATTTTCTCTGCAAAATAGTTCATTGGTGTATGACTAGTGGCAGCCAGGGCTCTAAACCCCCACTTCCTTGGAACTGCTGAGAGCCAACACCATCAGTTCATGGTGTCTCATCAACTCACCTGCAGTAATCTTTTATTTGACAGCTTCTTGTTAGTGCCATCAGCACTGGCCGTGGAGCGTGTTGGTAACACAGGGTTGCTGGACCAGAGCTTGTGTCAGTGGTGTAGGTGAGAACGCTACAATTTAAGCCTGTCAGTAGTATCTCTGAAAACCAGGCCGCTCTTTCAGCATCAAGGAGGTTAGCAGACTAATCCACACCTTGGGACAGCATCTGTTTAAGACTGATGTGTTAAAACCTGCACAAAGCTCTTGGGCCTTTCTGTTAAACTTCAATAAAATTTTAACGAATAATGAAAATGATCCAATGTGTCGATAGAAGGTGCACCAAAATGCTAGAAACACCGGTATTCTGGAAGAACTTAATGGATCCTAACTGGGGGATCTGTAGCTTATAGTTCTAGTTCAAGTTGTCCTCTCTGGCACAAGTATCCCATTCTGAATGACATCTTTCAGATGTTCTCTATTCATGAGTAGTTGAAAGAATCCTAAATACCCAAATACATTTCAGATATTGTAAAATCGCAGCCCACCTCATGTGTAACGTATGCATGGATCTGCTACACAGTCCAAGCACTGACCTTGCTATCACAGTATGAATAATCAGAAAGAAAGTTGACTCAGCAGATATTTCCATTAAATACCATTTTTGCATTAACAATTACAGCCCTGGGTAAGCAAATTAACAGTAAAACTGTATTGCTAATTTTCCTAGAGTCCACTGTGCTCACAGTCAGTGAAGTTACCACATGGCAATGATTCCTAAAGTTTTAGCTGAAGTCTTTGACAGAAATTAGTTTTTCTTCAATGAATGTTTCACACTGAATGCAGCTATAGAAGAATAGAAAAATGGGGTGCATTTGTTTTTTATCTGCCTTAGAAATCAGAAACAAAATTATCAACTAAAATGCTGTGATACACCAAACAGAACACAGAAGTTGTTATATATAAATATGTGTATATAAATATCTATCTAGATATGTAACTGTTTATGCATATAATCATGTATAATTTCTATAGATATATCTTTACATTTCTATGTCCACAGCAGCATTTCTAGAAGTCAATAGGATAAACTTTGCAAATGCAACACAGTTGATTGTGAAGTTATGGAGAAATTAATGTGCTGTGAACTTTTTTGCCTAGATTTTTCCTAAGCTGTAATCCTCTCAGAGGTTTTTGAATTGTTCATGGATTGATTACTACTTAAGTATCCTTTAGATGTGTGACTCCAACACTTCAGAAAACATTTAGTAGAAAAGAAGGATTCCATGAAGTGTTCAGAATTCACCGTATAGAGTGGTAAAGATGCACCATAATTTAAGAAAAAAATAGAACAAAAAAAAGGAGGGGATAAAACCCAGCATTTTAATTACATTAAACAGACTTGTCTGATACAATTAGGATTTATTTACTAACTTAAGTTCACATTTCTGTGCATTTAGGATTCGAGGCCTCGCACCTTCCTCATCGGCTGTATCGGAGTCAGTGGCAAGACCAAATGGGATGTTCTGGACGGGGTTGTAAGACGGTTGTTTAAGGTCAGTGAGTATAACCTGCTGTCTGCTTGAATTCTCCTGTTAGATTTTGACAGTGCCAAGCAATGTTGAGCTTGCTGTGATTATTGCTGTTATAGCACAGAATAAAGTCGCCGAGATTTCAGTGCTGCCTAACTTTTCATGTCCCTTTTTCACCTAGGAGTATATCATTCATGTGGATCCCGTGAGCCAGCTGGGACTGAATTCAGACAGTGTTCTGGGCTACAGCATTGGAGAAATCAAACGCACCAATAGCACAGAGACACCCGAGCTGTTGCCCTGTGGCTATCTAGTTGGAGAAAACAACACGATTTCAGTTACCATCAAAGGTGATTGTGCTTGACCTGTCTGTTGTAGTTCTCACTAATTGCAGTTTTATCAAAGCTGGATGTGTCAAGAAACTCAGAGGAGTAGAAACTTTTTATTGTGCTGCTTTTTCCTGGCCGTGCCTTTTATTTACTGGTACTTCCATTTTCATTTGATGAAGACAGCACTCCGAGTATGCAAAGTCTATAAATTCAGCAAATTTTCAGCCTGTAGCAGTAGGAATAATAACACACACAGCAGTTTTCTCCACATATCTTGAACTGATGCTTGGAGTTGTGCTGGAGAAGACCTCACACCACAAGGGACGTAATGGAGTTGTCTGAGCAGCAAAGTGCCTTCCAAATGAATAAAGTCTCAGAATTTCATTGCCTCTTTGTAACAGTTACAGTTTCCTTCAAGCAGAGTAAAAAAATTCTTGATTTCACTTGCTTATCTCGCTGAAGAGTCCCTCCTTGGGCACCAGTAAGGAGGGATCCCAGAATTCATGGGACACCTTAAACTCCCCATTTTCAAAATGTATGCTTTTCAAAAGTCTCATCTGTTTCATTATATCATATGGATAAGAATTTAATGCTTATATTTCCCGTATGGTTTTTCATTTGGTTTCTCGGGGAACCGTTTTTATGACAACAACGAAGAAAAGAGATTTGAGGGAAAAATACTCACTCGCTGCATTTTGAATGCACGTCAGTTTGCTCGAAGTAACACCAGTGAAATCGAGCATAGATCTGTGTACAGCAGTGGAGTGTGTGACAGCATTGCCAAACACCCTGCAGCTCACATTCAGAGTTTGGCTGTGGCATTTGACTTAAAGTAGTTGGATTTTTTTGAATATTGCTGTAAAAAATCAATTACCTTGGGTAGCAAATCAGTGGGCAGGAAGACAAAATAAGCCATGAAATATCTCAATTTACTGAGGTTTGATGTGAACCCAGGGTATTCTGCTTACTTAAAGACATTGTCCAGTAGTAAATGCCAATTGAAATATTGCCTAAGATCTAGCTGTATCTGTAATGCTGCGATCCGATTTTATATTCAACTTGCATAGACTTGACTTGTATTTTGAAGGTTCATATGTAATAACAGTTTTCAATGAGATAGAAATGTATTTAATCAGTTTATGGAAAATCGCTTCCATATACCTTTGAGATATAAAGCTGCCTGTATAAATATTTAATATTCCAAGTAGCCATTGAGGTGCAAACATTTCTCTGTGTGATCTGCCAACTTCCCTTCCTGCTGTTTGTTTTGAAGCACTATTTTCCCTGAGCCAATTCTGCCGAAAGTGACTGCTGACGTTGCGTAAATGCTTATCAGTAGGAGTTTTATGTTAGGCGAGATAACTATCAGCATACAGAGGAGTTTAATTACAAGCGTTTGGGAAAGCAGGGGGAGTTGATGATAGCTGGGGTTTTTTTCTCTAGTGATTCAAAAGTAAACAGGTATATTGTGGCTGAATGCATGCCGTACATGGTGAAATAATGCAAAATGGATGGTATGTGTGTGAAAAATGTGGCCTGGAATCATGTGGTATGGCAGCTTTCATGGGGCCTTAGACACCGTAGGATGCAGATGAGCGCTTGGAAAACTGGGAGAGCTGAAGGAGGATCCCGGCTAAGCCCACAGGTCACTCCTACACTTGTTTTACCAGCTTTATATGTGCTCCTCTCAACCACGGAGGATACCAGAGTGGGAGAGGGATTTATCTCTGCACTGAGAAACAATCAGCTGTTTCGAAGTGTCATTTCGGGGTTTTCTCCAGCTATTACTGGGCCCAGGGACATTCACAAAATGACATTTTTCAGTTCTCTGGTTTGACTGTCTAGTAATTTCAACTAATCTTGATTTGTTCGAACTCCACTAACGGGATTGCTTTGCAGCATTACATCTACTTAGTAAAAAAAAGAAGAGAAACTTTTAAAAATGCAGGTAATTTGAATAAAAATTGGGAATCCCTCTGAATGAGGAATCTTTTCCTGTTGCAGGTATCTGTGAGAACAGTTTGGACAGTCTGGTGTTTGAATCGCTGATCCCAAAGCCTATACTGCAGCGTTATGTCTCCCTCCTGATGGAACATAGACGGATTATCTTATCTGGCCCCAGTGGCACCGGTAAAACATACCTGGCAAACCGCCTCTCGGAGTATATGGTCCTCAGAGAGGGCAGGGAGCTGGCCGATGGCATTATTGCAACCTTCAATGTGGACCATAAATCGAGTAAGGTGAGGAAAGGGAAGCCATCCTTGCACAATTAATGCTACCGTGTATCAAAAATGAGAGTCTCCTCCTTTATTAATCCCTCAAAAGCCGATTTTAAACTGATCTTTAAAGCGTTGTGTTAATCCTAAAAGGAATAATATTAAAGATTTTCAGAACTGCAGATTCACCTGATTATGGACCTGAAACAGTAGGCTTCCAGGTGTGTATTTAAACACCTTAAGGTGTCACGATTTTCAAGTGGTTAGGAGCCTGAGAATTGCTGAGGAAGTTTAAACACCTGCATGAAATTCCCGGCAGCTTAAGCAATCCCCCTTGCACGTGGGCCTTTTGCCAGTAACCCTCAAATGCATCTCAAGGCTGTCAAGAGGTCCTGCAGCTGCGGGTATCAGCAGTTGTAATCTGTATAGGCTGGGTTTGGAGCGGCTGTTGTCCAGGCACATTCCTGCCCTGGTAAGGCATGCCTCTGCTTTTTCATGTGCTGCTGGTTTTGCTGAATAGACCTCCAGTGAACGTCTAGATTAAAGAAAGAAGAAAAGAAAAGAAAAAAAAAAAAAGCTGTATATTTGATGGCCTTAGGCACATTTTTCTCTGGAGGAAAGAGATGGTTGAAAGTGTGGTTATAGACCACTGGTATAATTTGAGACATGTTAGGGAATAAATGCTTTAAAGCCGGCAGCAGCCCCCCGAGCTCATCCTTCTTCCACGGCGTTGCTGAAGGCATCCGAATTTGGCCTCTGTCGAGGGATGCTTTGTTCCAGATTAATTTGGTCGGCTCTGTCTTGATACACATGCGCTTGCAAGAAAATACAGCAAGCCTAGCTGGGATGCAAGGTTTGGTTTGCTGTCTGGAGAGCTGAACAAGTTCCTGAAAAGAAAGAAAAATACATTTCCGACCTCTGGATGTGAGGTTAGGACAGCACGAATGAAAAAACACGAAGCGAAGGACAAAATCTTACTCCCCCTTTAGGCCCATGTCTCACTCAGGATTTCTGATACAGTCTTTGAATCTTCAGCATAACCTACAAAAGAGAAAGAAACCCATATTCTGGTTTTTCATGGAAAATGTGTGCATTTGTGAGAGGTCAGGCTCTTTTGCTCTAGATTTCATTACACAGCCAGTAGCTTATTTATCTTAACTGGATTTTCAAGGAATATGAAGAAAACTGTCTTTATTGGTTTTTTTTCTTTATATATGCTTTGCAGGAACTCCGCCAATACCTGTCCAACCTAGCAGATCAGTGTAACAGTGAAAACAACGCTGTGGATATGCCTCTTGTAATCATTTTGGATAATTTGCATCATGTTAGCTCCCTAGGAGAGATCTTTAATGGACTTCTGAACTGCAAGTACCACAAATGGTAAAGAAATTATATCAGAACGCATTCCAAATTTCAGTCCTGCGGTCAGACCACCACTGTTGCAAAATATGGTCACAAAACCGAACTTTAGATAAATTTGGTCAAGTGGACTGAGACGGCCAGACCGTCCATATTATGGACCGGCACGTCAGAGGTTTCTTTTCTTCATAAAATGATCAATTCCTCTGAAATCAGTAATAAAAGAGTAGTAGAGGGTTTGGGTCATTTGCATTCACTTCATGTGGTAGATCTTCAATACTAAAACCCTGTTTTTAGTAGAGGTTCCTGCTTGGAGATTTCTGCTTTGCTTTCAGAATTTGATGTTCTTAGAAGTCAGATTTTCAGTAAAGAACTTGGTTATTAGTAACTATGAAAACCTTCTGTGACAAAAGAAGTTTGAATAACCATTTTCAATGTTGAGAGCTTACTCAAAGGTCGTTTTTCAAAGTTTAAAAGTTTGACTTGCTTGGTTGTGGGTTTTTTTTTCCCTTCAATAGTCCATATATTATTGGCACGATGAACCAAGCCACCTCCTCAACACCTAATCTTCAGCTTCACCATAACTTCAGGTACTGTTTATTCATGTTTCTCATTCGTGTTTGTGGGCTGGCAAAGGAGTAATGGCTACTGAGTCATCTGAAATTGTTCTTATCAGCTGAAACAGCAAACTGAGAGAGAAATACCATTCGCTACTAGTTGCTGCCCTGACATGTGCAGCTTTGTTGTGATGCTGTTAGTAAAGTAGCTGGGATTCATCAAACTTTTCAGAGAAGTGTTAAGGTATTTGGTCCTCTAACAAATTTTAAGTAAGATACTAGGCAAAGCAGATACTGAATGAGAAATAAGCTGAAACAATGCACAAAACAAATTGTTTAATTTAGTGAATTCATCATTTCCAAATAACTTTTGCTAAGAAACATACATGACTGGGATAACCCATGTTGATCATGATGATAATCCAGAAATAATAAAAGAAATTTCGCCCAGAATAGTTCTGTTCAGTAGCGTGAAAGAGAAATAATGGCCATTTCTGCTGTTCTGCCACAGATGGGTGCTATGTGCTAACCACACTGAGCCGGTCAAAGGCTTTCTCGGCCGTTTCTTGAGAAGAAAACTAATAGAAACAGAGATCAGCGGCAGGATGAGAAATGCAGAGCTCGTTAAAATTATTGACTGGATTCCCAAGGTCTGGCAACATCTGAACAAATTCTTGGAGGCTCATAGCTCCTCTGATGTTACTATTGGTAAGTGCTCTGCCCATATGCCCAAGCATATGCAAATATATGTATTTCATTTGCTTGTGTATCGGGCGCATCCTTGTACCTTTCCTTGTGCTATATCAGGTAAATAAGGTTTCTTCAAAACCTTACTTTTAGATGCCAGTGTACGCTCAGGCAAACTGTACAAGAAGTTTCTAAACTGTTTTTTTTCTTTTCCTAAGAAAAAATTACCTCTTTCTAAGTCCTGGATACAAACCGTATTAGGAAATCTGGTTAACTTTTTTGCACCTTGAGGGCTGTGGTTTGTTGATTCAGAGGATTTTTGAGCTCTCAGGAAGAGCAATTCGCCAGCTAGCTACTTACGTTCTCTCATCCTTGGCTTCTTTCTCCAGAGAACTGGAAGTCGTTGTTTGATCCTATTTTGATGCATATCATGATAGTGATTTGAGCGTGATATCTGAATTTCCCTTTCCAGGTCCACGGCTCTTCCTCTCCTGTCCTATAGATGTAGATGGTTCTCGAGTTTGGTTTACTGACTTATGGAACTACTCCATCATCCCGTATCTTCTGGAGGCAGTTAGAGAAGGGCTACAGGTGAGCAGGCAAAAGTGAAAAATCATAGGTCTTGAATGGTATCTATTCAAAAGGCAACACGGCTTCGAACAAAACTCAGTAAGAGCAGCGTTTTCTGTAGGTACAACTTTGCACGCTGAATACCTGCATGTCTGTAAAAATATAACCTTAATTGTTGTTAATTTTGGGCAGAATTACTTCTTCAACCAATTTTGGAATGTGGAGTGGAAGCACTAAAAGTCTGGATTAGATTTTTTGAAAAGTGTTTAGATGCCCAACTACTGATGTGTTCAGTGGAGGGAGTTAGACACCCAAATATCTTCCAATAATCTGTTCCACAAGCACACCTTAAAATCACACTGTGCCTCTAAAAAATATGTTTGTGGCCATTAACTTAATTATGCTGGATTTTCCTGTGTAAACCACATCTTTCAACAGAGGAGGAACAAAGCTGTTTATGGAGAGAAACGTATTACTGAGTGACAGGATCAGTATCAGTGATGTTTTGATTACTTCTCGGTCTGCAGGATGAATTTTTTAGCAGAATCCTTCATAATTCTTTCAGAGGCTGTAGTGAAATCATCATTGATTGCCTGTACTTAGTAATTGATTCATACTCTAGCCATTTGGATAGTTTTAAGCATTACCACACAGTCCTTAGCGTCTCTATGACAATAAAGCTTGTTGGAATCAGGAGGGTTTAACAGAGGGTTGCTATGGACTTGTCATGCAACCATGGAATAAATGACTCTTTTTTTATTCTTCAGTCTGTTCACAGAATATTTATTCTGTTCACAGAATAAGCATGGTAGCGCAACATTTAACAGTTCTGGAGATATCATCAAATATCAGTAAATTCTGGGCATTCCATACATGAAAGCTAAACACGAGATCACACATACAGAGATGAAAAAGTGGATCAGGGAGAGTCTAGAAGATTGAAAAAGGGCTAAAGGTGGTTGGAGAATAGGAGATTATGGCAATGCATTGGGAGCTTGTATTTTGGTAAGAGGACAAATGCCATTTTAAGGGCATAAGCTATAATTAGGTCTGATAGAGGTAGGAAGAGGGTAGTACTTCTCCATGTAAAAAGGCTCATTGGAAAGACAAAAACATGGAAAGGATTCAGAAAAGAGCAATAGGTATCATTAAGGTACATGAAGCCTTATTCAATGAGAGAGATGAGAAGCTCAAACTATTCAGTTTATTCAAGAGGAAGCTAAAATATTACTTGGTCTATGGGAGTCTTCTGCTTTAGTCTTTCCGGGAATAAAAGCTAGTGGATGTTTGACAAGTTTGGACTAGACAAATTCTAACTATAAGCAAGATATGGCTTGCTATTAGTAAGAATAATTAACAGTTATGAAATTTTACTTATAGAAGTAACAGGTTCTCCATCACATATGTCTCTGTGTCTGAAGACTTTCTGAAACATGAAATAACTCCAAGTACGAGTTCCGTGAAGAACCAGTTATGTGGCAGAATGGTTCCTTCATGTTTGTGAAAGATAGTTCTCTCCATTCTGCTGCTGCTTAGGGCTCACTGTTGCAGTGTTTGTCAGGATTCGTTGCCATTAAGATATGTGAAAAAAAAAGTATGAAATATTTCTTTTGGAAAATACTAGGATTTTGTTTCGATCTGCTTGTTTGTTATGTTGCTTTTCTGTGCAGTAACCTTTCCGTATTAGAGGTGCAGCTCTTGTCTGCATGGGAGTGCTCTGCGGAGAATAGAGAACCTGTGAAGATGCACCAGTCTGAGTACTTGAAGTACTAAAAAAAAAAAATAATAATGGGATTTTACATTGTCCAGTAAAAATCACCTCGTGTTTCATTTGCTGTCTATACAGCAGAGATTTATAGACATTAACAGAGAGAGAGAGAGAGACAGAAGACAACCCCGTCCTAGAAAACAGCTTTTACTAGTGGCTCCTTACAATTTTATGAAATACATGAATTCTTCAACAAGTTTGGTCAGAATTTGTGCAAACTGTGTTTGCCATTTGACAATTGTCAGTGCCTGGAGACCTCCTTTTCTTTGAAACGGTTGTGTTAAGCTCCTAGAGGTGGAGAACATGATAGTTCCTAAAGTACAACACCCACAGAGGAACCTTGCTAGAAATACGAGAACAATTTTACATAAAACTTCCTGTAAAAGAAGGTAACGGGAGCCAATAATCTTTTTGATCTGGAACAAGTGACAGGAGAGCGTGTGACTTTGTTTCCTCCTGGAAAGGAGAAAACCGATACCCACGGTGGTGCTTGGGCGCCTTGTACTGTGTTTTGAAGCTTTCCTATCGGCTGATCAGCAGGTGTGGAAAGGGTTGAAAAACTAGTGACAGAAATGAAGAGAAAGCGCAACAATGAATAAAACTGTCTTTTTGCTTGCTTGTTTTGCCTGATACCGGCATCTTTCCTTAGGCTGTTTGAATGGCTTGTGTTCCAAGTCCAGGGATTTCAGTTTCTCACTTTGTGCTGTAGATTCGTTTCCCCAAATTCCACTAATTCATTTCTTTTTAAATAATTTCTCAGTGTACTCTAGATTTTCTCTTTTGTTGAGTCTGTGCATAAAAATAAGACTTCAGTACTTGAGGCATAGCCAGAGTTGTGCTGATGAACAAGTGAATGCTAGAAATGTGTTTCATTTTGGGATGTTTTCTGTCCCCCATGCCCACAAATGCTCCTCTGAGAGCACATCATCTCTCATTAAATTGCCTGCCAGAAAGGAAGGGTGGACCACTGATTTCACTCTGATCTCTGTGGATCTACACTGAACTATTTTTGTATATCTGTTTCTCGTTTAGAGGACTATTTTGGGTCAAAGACAAGGGAGCCAACTGGATCCTTACAATAATTGCTCCCATTGGAGCTGAGTGGTTTTGTTCATCAAAACAGGGATGTGAAAATTAGAGGGTGATGTAAAACCCCAGTTCTTCCTGCCTGGTGTATCAATATAGAATGCAGCACCAGCAAAAAGGGGACCCCAAACCCCTGCGGCTTCCTGCCACCGTCACTGGTGCTCCGGTCATTTCTCTGCGGTGCTTTGTGAAACAACCCGTTAGATTCTTGCCCTCTTAATTGCTCTCCAGAAAACGTGCAAGTGAAGGAGATGGACAGGACTGGTGGCTGTGGAAAGGAATAGCAAGTTAGTCATTCAGCTTCTCATCTCCTGAAGATACGTGATGATTTCATATATTGAAATGGGAATTTTACTTATTAGTTAATTTTTAGAAACGAGCTGGGATCCACGCAGACCTTCTAGGTAGCAAGCACATGTGAAGAATATAAAATCCTCTCCACTTAGCAACTGATGTGTATTGCTGTCAATCCAAGAAGAAGATTAAAATAGGAGATTTGGTTTACCACAGCTTGCAGGCGTTATGCTGAGAAAATAACACAGTAGAGCTCAAGGCTGAAGAGCGGCTGGGTGGTGGCAGCGGCTGGGTTTGAGACCACCGAGCTCCATCTGCTGGGCACCTCTGCTCTGGGCTGGGGCTCGCTGGGTCTGCTGCGGAATAGCGCAGGTGTTGGTATTTAGAGCAGTTTCATACTTTCTGCATGCAAAAAATAAAACCACAAAAAACCCAAGAAGAAATAGAGATGAGGAAAGTGAGATGGCTTCGGATCCGGCAGCGAGCTGATGAATTTCTTTGAGACCACTGCTTTTCCCCCTGTGCGTTGTGCAGGGAAGGGAGCCTTCTCGCAATTCAGGTGATGAAATGCCAGTGACAAACTCCAGCTCCTGAAGGATGTTTAGGCTGAAATTTATAAAGCAGAAGTAAACATTTTAAAGTCACTTGGAGTTGTATTTATGCTTCTGAAAGTCATGTGGCGTTAAAATGAATTTATTATCTGCTTAAGGCAAGCTTAACGGAATATAACAAGAATATGTTGGCATTCAGTAACATGACTTCAAGACAGAAAAAGGCTTTGAAACAGAGTGTGCTTACTTGAAATAGGAACATGACCATAGACAAATCCTGCTGGCACCTTTTCTTGGTTGAATACAAAGAAATTCCCGACTCGAAAACCTTTTTCTGTGACATCCATCATCACTGCCTGATGACAGGGCTCACGTCTCCTCCTACGCATTCCACCGACAGCGGTTTCACCGCAACAGCAAACGTAGATAAGGCGGCTGCTGGTGCGATCCAGGTGTCAACACTGACGGCCTCTTTCGTGTGTTGACTTTATTTAAGTTAATCTTGCTGAAGTGAGGTTATTCTCAGGTCTCCCTTTCTTCAACCGGTGCCGACAGAAGGGCACTGCAGTCTCAGAGGAGTTGGCTGTCGGATCAGTTGCCATGAGAAATAGCTAAAACTGTGCGTGTCACTGGGGTAAGGGAAATCTCACTTGTTTGTGTTCGGCCCTTCCTTCTTGCAAGCGTTTTCTACAATCAAAGACTCGTGGCACGTTCATTTTGGTTAAGTAGGCACTGGCTGAAGGGGCAGACTAATAGGAATGTTTTCATGCTTTTCCAGTTGTATGGGAGGAGAGCGCCCTGGGAGGATCCTGCCAAATGGGTGATGGACACCTACCCCTGGGCAGCCACCCCCCAGCACCACGAGTGGCCTCCTCTGCTACAGCTGCGGCCTGAAGACGTGGGCTTTGATGGCTACTCCATGTCGCGGGAGGGCTCCACCAGCAAGCAAGTCCCCGTGAGTGATGCTGAAGGAGATCCTTTGGTAAGCTCTCGTTTTTGAAATGGCAGAGCCGCTTTGTTGCCCTTGTTTCTAGGGATTAGAAACAGGAATAAAAAAGTAAAGGACAGTTGAGGAGCATTTAAAGGTTCTGGAATGAGAAGGCAATGTCTCTGGGGAAGGCGTCAAGTCAGCTCAGGGAATGCATTCACACAGAAAGCCTGTGCAGTTTTGCAAGAAACAGAGGCAAAAGCTTTTCAAATGCATTTCTTGAGGATATATGGAGGAGTCATTTTCTGAAGAGCGACTGAGGATGTGTCTAATAAGCTTAATTTCTACACCGTGGAATTAAATATATGATCTTGTTACGTGTACTTGAATAACACAATGGAACTGCTTCATTTAGCCTGTTTTGCCAGTCACAAAATAGGCTCGCTGCTTAACTTCACGGGGCTTTTAGAGCTGTCTTCTTGACACCAAATGAAAATGGAGATTTTCAAAGAATGTATGAACTAATAATCTCCATGACTGGTGTCTAATTTATGAATCAGAAAAACCACCGGAAGCATAGAGGGAAATGTTAACATGTATTTCTGTAGAATACGTAAACTGAGCTTGAACACTAAATACACATTTTATTTCAATGGGAAACAGTTATTGAAGCAGCTGTGCAAACTGAATGCCCTGAAGCTGTTCTGTTGGGTGTACATTTTTCCGGATAGCTGGGAGTATAGAATGCGTGTTACAGTTTCTGGTAGTGCATACATACATATACAAATACCAGGCTAGATATTAGGATGTTCAGGTTTGCCTCTTTTCACTGAGCTGTCCTTATTTCCCTGGGTCAGAGGAAGAGAAGGGGGTAGGGTGGGTGCAGAATCCTGTCGAGTACAGCTGCGGGCTAATCCCTTCAATCCTCTCATTTTCACCTTTACTGGAAAAGCAGACTTTTCGTGACTAACTTGCATGCTGCTATGACGTGTTCTACAGTCGATATCTCTTTTCAGAGACCCAGTATTAATTACCCCAGTTGTCTCTTCCTTTCCTTTGTTACCCACCAGCAAAGTGAATGCCACCGTAGCTTTTGTATGGAGTTGATTTTTTTTTTTACCTCAAATTATGAATAATCGTGAACTCCTATGCCTTTGCAGATGAACATGCTAATGAGACTGCAAGAAGCAGCCAACTACTCAAGTCCCCAGAGTTACGACAGCGACTCTAACAGCAACAGCCATCACGATGACATCCTCGATTCGTCTCTGGAGTCGACGCTGTGATCTTCCTCAGATAGAAATAGGTTGTTTCCATTATTGCTCTCCCGTTTGGCAAGAACCCTGATTCACAGACTCATGAAACGAGCACGTTCCTGGGCTGGGATCTCAGTATTAGAGCTGCAAGAACAAGACACTTGGAGTCAGTCTTGAACCTGGGTGCAGGCAACCCAAGCAACCTTTGTATTGTTTTTCTTTTGACGATGATGAGAACTGCACTATTCCTTTGTTTTCTTCTGTTTAGTTGCTGTAAGCTCTCATGCCTAAGATACTGAAGATGTTAAAAAAAAAAAATCATCATTATTAAAAGTTAAAGGGAACGGGGGGAACTTCACAGCTATGAAGCAAACGCTTTGTGCCATGTACTGTCCGGAAGGAGAGGGGAGAGGAAATTTTTACCTATGCTGCTTCTGACCAAACACATTTAGGTGAGGGCTGGACTTTTACCAATCAGCTTTGCGGATTAAACTCAGCTTCGTATAGTTCTGGTGCTATAACAATATCACTTGCCTTGGTAATAAGACTCAATAAAGGCAAAGCTGCGAAACAGGGAAGTTTGAATAAATATTAGAAAAGAAAAAAAAAAAGAGAGAAAAGAAAAAGCGCTGCTCTCCTTGCCAGTCTGAGACCTGGGCTTTTTTTCATTGTGTGTTTGTAAAGAGATATATATAAATAGGAATATATAAAAATATATATACGGTCTGAACAAATCAGGTTTTTTCAAACACTGTGTAACAATCAGTCCTACCCCAAGTGAAAGATCAGGAGGCCCTTTGCTAGTCGGGGCCTGATTCTCTTCCCGCTTACATCCACCCAGCCAACTCGGTTGACTTCAGTGGCGTTACCCCCGACGTGTTTACACTGAGGGGAGCGAGTTGCCCTCCTCCGCGAAGTCGGCGGGAGGGCTGTGCCCCATGCGGTCCCACGGCTCCGCCGGACCTTCGGCAGCGCGCAGGCGTGGTGAGCCCTGCCCGCGGAGGTGAGCTACACCCCGGGAAAGGGATTAATCGGAATTTCAGTTTGTAATTCTTGCCATGAAATGTTACAGCTGTTTTTTAGAAACTTTGGGGTTTGTTCAGAGTTTTTTGTTCCAATCAGCACAACCATAAATGGGTTAATTAAACCTCAGCTCTGTGACGGTTCCAGTGCTACTCCGATGACAACATTTACTTCCATGACTTATCTTTTTTAATTGCATAACAAATTAGTACTTTAGCAGTATTCGGGTCTGGGGAAAAGAAGGAGGGAAGGCACTGCGTCTTTTCAGTCTAGCAGGGCCATGCTTTTGAGCTTTGGCAGAGCCATGAACCTGGTTTTGTTTCTCCTCCCCTCTGAACGCACACACCTACGCTGTCAGTGTTGAGGCTGGTACTTCTGCTGGGGAGCAAGAACACCTCCCAGAGCATTGCACCGTCCTTTGTATGGACGCAAACGCTCCCACCACCGTCACCACAACGGCAGCGGTACCTCCGCGAAAGCGTCACTCCTCAGTGTCGGTTCGTACGAGCCTTTCCAGCTATCTTTTGGTGCTGACTTTTGAAGCGATGCCTTATTTTGTACTAATTGTGTTTGATTAAATTAGTGCTGTATATTACGGGATTTTATTTAAAGAAACAGGGCTAAAGTCATCTCTTGGAATATCAGAAGTTGCTGTGAATGTTGTTTGTGTGAGATACTAGAATTTGTTTAAATGTGACAGAAACGGAGGGAAATGAGATAACTTTTCGGGTTCATATCCATCTGCAGCTAAGAAATCACTGAAGAGCTGTTTTATCCATGCAGGAGGAAAAAATAAAGCTTTTCGACTATAAGAAGTGCTGGCATTAATAAACTACAGGAATATGCTGTTTTTTCAATGTACAGAAAAAACTTGCTACGTACACTTTTTTCAGAGCTTGTGGGTTTAAAGTACCAGCACAGACAAGTTGATGCTTCTGTGACTCAGCTTGAGAGGATCGTTTTATTATACCTCATGACTTTCTGTAACAGAACTGTACTTTGTCTTACTGAGCTGGTCTTGAATCTGCTCCTGTTACAACTTTTAAGTGCTGATGACTTTTTTTTTTTTTAAAGAAAAATATTGTAAAAGAATAATTTAAATATTTTAATGATGGGGGGAAGAGCTTGGTGGTGTTACTGTTTTGACCTTATGAACTCTATTTCATTATTTCACTGAATGAAATACCAAGGGTTACTCAGCCAATGTTCCTAATCCAGTTCTTGGTACTGTAAAAATGGGATAAATCTGTATGGGATCAACTACATAGCATGCTGATGGTGAGTTTGAGAGAGGTTCATTTTTCCGGTAGTCCTGACAATTCTGCTTCCCAGCACTGACTTCACCTGCTACTACTGTGAATTTTGGTACCTAATCCCCCAGCTGAATCCATGCAGAATAGAGCGTGTGCCTGTAAAAAAATCCAGTTGCAGGGCTAGGGCTTTAAAAGGACGTAATATGCGAGAAAATGTCTCGGTTGACCTTTAACGGAGTGCTGTAAGATGTGTTTAAAATGGTGGTTTATTTGTGGGGAACGGGTATATTTTTTTTTTTCTTCTCATTTTTAATCCTGTGCTTAAGCTCAGGAAGGATTTTCTGTTATCTGTTACTTTTTATTGACACTAGCTTGGGTTACAGTGAGCGAGGCAACTTAGAGTAGGCTAAGCATTCTAAGCATCACCATATTCGGTGTCTTTTCGGAAACTTCGGGAAGCAGGGTCACCTGTTGTGCAAACGTCTTAGTTTTTATCAAGACTTCTCATAGATTAAGTCTTTCTTCAAGTGACTTTGTTCTCATTTAAGGCTTTTTCAAAATGCTTCCTCTTTTTTTTTTTTTGGCCTTTTTTTTCCTAACAAAGTTGGCTTGTTTAAAAAAATAAAAAAAAAAAATCAACAAGAAAGAAATGCAAGATTCTATGCAACATTCGTGTTGAGTTATAAATTGAAAGTAGAAACCATTTTCTTTCCTTCAGAACTGCCAAGAATGATACAGGCCATAAAGGAGACGTGGTTTACTGGGGGAAGGGGAGGGGGAGGGGGTTGGTTAGCCTTTTTGTACATTTTGGAAGAAGCAAACTGGTATTTCGTTGTTGATGCTTAACTTCGATATTATGTGTATGAAAACTCGTCTAAATGTGGCAATTTTCTT
>Ga0181612_100240_pt1 | contig 30280 bp, 16 predicted proteins | sample HoacroProtozoa21_FD_119630 | JGI IMG/M metagenome (GOLD analysis project Ga0181612, IMG submission 119630) | Hoatzin crop microbial communities from Cojedes, Venezuel. Combined Assembly of Gp0051906, Gp0051904, Gp0051908 | reverse complement strand
TTGGAATTTTCACAGTGTTATGTATCGCCACACAGGGCAGTGACAGCTACGCATCTAATTCTATTAATCACCAGTTTATTTCAATTGCAATCATTTCAACTTTTGTTAAAGGTTTCAGGAATTTTAAAGACCCAGATTTTTCTCTTTCAATAAAATAAAACAAACATTTTTATGCTACTAGAGACTTAAATTCTCTGTTTAAAACATTATGACTGTTTTTAGGCTGCTACTCCATGATTTCACATGCAAGTTACATAGACAGTGGTCACTCTTTTAATCTATCCTAGTAACTGAAATATGTATTAATCACATAGATGTGCCCAATTCAGGACCAAGACAAAATCTCGGTTTATGTAGTCTTTGGAATAAGGTCTAGTGACCAGAAAACAGGCCAGAATCAGAACTCAAGTACTGACTCGTCATGTGGCCTTGGCAAACCAATTAGAGGGCCAAAACAGTCTGTCTCCCGGAGACTTACCACGTGCAAGATCACTCATGCTAGGAGCAGTCTCTGCATTTTGACTCTGGAGATGCTCCGTGTCCCTGTGTGACTCCTGGGATGGAGGTACCGAAGATGCTGAGGAGGAGGAGGATGAAGAGGAAGAGGCTGGTTTGGATTTGGACTGCAGATCATTCAGTCTCAGGAGATTTTCAGGAGTCACAGGGTCTGGATTCACTGGGGTAGGATGCAGCGCTGCTGGTATTACTGGGAAGAAGCTCTCTCTGTTGTCCTTTGTATGTTTTGGGGTTGTGGGTGTTTCTCCCATGGACTACATAAAACAAAAAAGGACAGGCAGAGACAGTGAGAAAATACCTGCCAGTAACTATGCATATGCTACCTGCTTCGGTCACAACTGCAGGCAGTACAACTTTTTGTAAACAGAAAACACCCTCTCTAAAGCAAATTTAAACATCAATCACTAAAGAAATCTTTCTCCTTTAAATATTATTTTGCTGTTTTTTACCATCTATTTATCAAAGTAGCATTTGAACATTTATTCATATTCACATTTACAATGCATTATGTATCAAATCCCTCACAACATAACGTACTTTGCCGAACTCCATCGTTAACCATGAACTACAAACTCTTGTGAACAGACACGTTTCTTTCACTTAAAAATACGTTGACAAACCCTTGACCTGAACACACAGATCTGCAGTGCTTCAAGAGAATTTGCAAATTATTAGAAGAAATTATTCTTAGTGAATGATGCGAGAAGAAATGGAGAAAGCAGAAAAATGTATTTGCTTGCAAAATAAGTGATCAGCCTAACCCAAAATCATAAATTTTCAATAACCGCAGAACTGAGTGACACTGGTGTCCAACTTGGAACAATGGTCTGGAAGATTTGTTGCCTTTGCAGAAGTAACACTGGTACTAAGAGCGACACTTTTCTCCAAAGCAAGAGCTAAGAATCTAATACGGGTTCATTAATTGTATCGGTAGAAGGGTGACATAAATTCACCAAAGAAAGGAACAAAAGTACCCATAAAATGACTACCTTCTCTATAATTTTTATCAGCAATCACAAAGTATTCTTGCCTGTGAGGCCACACAATGCATTTATTTCATGCTCTTTACAGTTTTCATTTAATGGAGCCTTATTGGACCGTAAAAGATATGGTTGAACAGAATCCTCAACTGTTTAATTGTCTGTCTCATACCTCTACCATGAACAAAAACTCATTTTAACCATGGTGATAGTGTATGAGTGTTTGAAATAGAAATAAAGAGTTCCGCTGTCAGATGTAAAATCAAACTGGGCCCTAATGTCCTAGATAACCAAAGATTCATTACAATGCCAGAAAAGTCAGCAAAGTTTCACTCAGAGAACAGAGTAAGTTGCAGCTGGAGAAATTCCATACTTAAAATTCAAAGGTGGAAAGCACACAAGCATATTTTTAAAAAAATAATTGGTGGAATGTATTTTTAAAGTTCCTGAACTTGATTAATCAATCTCTAAAAAGCATACGATTAAAACCTGCTAGTCTATGTGCACAGAAAAAAATAAAATATAGCAGCTATATTCACAATTACCATACTGGATCAAAAAAGGTCTATTTTACTTCTGAAAGCAGCAAGTTTCTGATGTTTAAAGCATCAGTTCCAAAACTAAAGGTCTCAAGATGTGCAAATGGGATCACACAAACCTGAGGGAAACTAAACTGCAGAAGAAAGCCTTAAACCAGAAGTGAGACCACTAGTGGAAATGTTTTCAGTTGTGATTTAGAACAAAAACCTTTCACACCCATGCACTTCATTGACTTGCATAATACATTATGGAGAACCTGAAATTTCAGTGCTTGTATTGTATCCAAAACTTTTTCAGCAGAAATATATGACAGTACTACTAGTTTGGTACACATTTGTTTAAAATATATCTGCACCTCAAGCTGTATTTCTATAAAAATGCAGCTATTTCCATAGACAGAAAGAGGCTATTTGGAAAGTAATTCAGCAATATTTGGATGGTACTCAGAAGAAAAATTATTAGTGAGAGAAGGAGCACAACATCATGGAGTAATTCCTGCTGGAAGGGACCTCTGGAGGTCTCTAGTCCAGCTTCCTGCTCAAAGCGGAGCTGACTTCAAAGTTAAATCAGCTTACTGAGGGCCTGTGTCCAGCCCAGGTCCAGATATCGCCAAGGATGGACATTCCACAACTTCTGGGCCCCTGTTCTAGTGCTGTATCATCTTCACAGTGAACATTTTTTCCTATCACTTCATCCAAATTTCTCTTGCTGCCACTTTAAACGCTGCCTCTCATCTGGTTCCTTCCTCTCTGATGAAGACAGCAATTCCATACCCCCACCCTCCATTAGTCCTCTCCAGCACGAAGCAACCCAGCTCTCTGGGACTTCAGTACCATAAGCAAACACTGTTGACCTGTGTTCAACCTCTTGTCCAGGGTTCCAAATTTTTTTTTGGCAGAGCTGTTCCCCAGACAGTTACGTTGAACATGGGTCATTCTGCCCCAGGTACAGGACTCTGAATCTCTCTTTGCTGAACTTTCACGTAGTTCCTGTCACTGCAATTCTCCAGTCTACTGAAGCTCCTCTGAAGGACAGCCCTGCTCTCCAGCATACTGGACCATGCCCTCCAAGTTGGCGGCACCACTCCGACTCACTAAAGGTTCACTCTGTCCCATCAAACCAGGCATTAGAGAGGATGACGCCCTAGTACAAGTTTCTGAGGAATGCCGCGGGGAACTGGCTGCCGGGTAGAATCCCAGTGGTTGGCCACAACGTGTAAGCAGGCAACGGAGGCAGTGACAAACCCTGAAAAGAGCAAGGCCTTCTTGTAAGTTGTAGATCAAGTACACAGGGAGAAAAGGCTGAGACTGAAACAACCCTTAACAGTATACATAGATGGAACTAAATACAAATCTCATTTCTCTCAAAGTAAAGATGCTGTATCAGGGACAAGAAAAGTCCGGTTTTATTTTTAATTGGTTCCTCCAGGTGAAACTGTGGTTTGGCAAGATTTTTTTTTTTTTTTTTGCAGAGAATCAACCTGCCTTATAAAGAGAGTAACATTTTATTTGCACAAAAGAATAAAGCTGAAACTAACACAATGTTTCTGTCTCAGTAAAATCGTAACTAAAGATTCTACTGTGTAGTCAAAAATTGCAGCCTTATATCAAAGGATGGCAACCAAAGAAGATTTTCGTATTTATGGCTTTAAAGGGAACCTTCCAAATGTGACGTGCTGAAGAGTTGCCTAAGGTTTCTACAAATAGACAGGTTCTTTTCAACCCAAGGAAACAGAGACCTTGAAAGGAGAAAAAAAACCTCTCAATGACTTTTTCTCAAAAGAGGGAGGGGGTAGAAGAAAAAGGAGAAAGCTACATTTAAAATAAGAGTCAAAGCACTAAAAAACTCCCACTGTTGACTACTGTGTATTTTGCCACTCACACAGCCCTAACAAAAGGGATTTAAACCCACTTCATATGTTTTACTAGACCCAGAAACTAAAGAAAACCCAGAAGCTGTAAGCAGCAAGCTAAACGGAGCACCAGAGTGAGGCATATGTTCTTTTCTCTAAAATATTTCGGTTTTAGTGTAAGGGCAAGAATTCCAGCACCTCTGACAAGTAAGCTATGCTATTCACAAAACCCAAGTCAGGGCAACGTCACTAACCACACTGCTCAAGGCTTATGGGGCCACATTTTGTCATCCTGCAGGTGACTGCCTCCAGGAAATCACTATTCTGTAACACCACATTTGAGAAAAAAACCCAGAAAAAACTCATTACAGGAAGTCTCAGATTTGCCAGACGTACTTTATGTTCCTTTATATCTACTGCTATACCAGCAGTAAGGCACAATCAAGGTTATTTTCCACAAACACAGAGCAGGAAACTGAGAAGCCGTGATAATCCCTTACCAGTGTTTTATGTGGTTCCTCATTAGGAGATTTTTTTCAGTTTTTACTTTGTTGTGGCACAAAGTCAAAACTACAGAAATTCTCCTTCCCCCTCTCCAACCCACCACACTGTGCTGCAACTGAAATATGGTAGCTTTGTTACAAAGTGGCTTTAGCCACCAAGAGGAAATGAATCTTTTCTTACATTGATGACGATGCTACTCAGAACAAGTGCATATGAATAAAATATGATGAAAACTCGTTTATCTGCCTTCTTCATACCTTTCCTTGTAATTACAGGTTCATCTAGTCAAGATTCAACTTCCATCTGGACTTTAAAAACAAAATGAAGCATTGAAGAGTGTGCAGCACTACTTTTGTCTTGACTACTATGCTGTCAAAGTGCATGGAAGAAACACTTAAGGGTTATTGATATCCAAACAACATGTCACAGATAGTGAGAAAAAAAAGTCCATTACTTCCATAAATACCTGCTATCTTATCTGCTCTTCTTTAAATTACTTTATATAAAATTTAAATGAATAATCAGCATGCATGTTTGCATGAACTGTGACCTTTTCTGCCTTATGCAGGTGTCCAAATCAGTCTCCTTATCTGCTAAAACCGTGACTACTTCAGCATACTGCTCCAAGAGATCACCCAGCTTCACAGAGGATACAGACAAACCCTTTCCATGTTAAAAGCAGGCTTAAAAAAAAAAGTAAAAAGAAAAAATGCAGGAAGGCCAACACTGGAACAGCCTTCCACCAAGAAAAGCAGCAACAAAAGTTCAGAATTTTTTGACAGATGTTAGTGGAAAAAATAGCTCCCTACAGTTTCGCAGTGAGGCACTTCAGTAATGAGACAAAAGTAGCAGCAAAAAGAAATGATGCATTAAGATAAAATATGAGAAAATTTCACTTCATAGACTATCTGCAAAATCATAAGCCAGACAACCTGACCAAGGGTTTATTTTTACTTTCTTCATTATTGTTTTCAAAACGCATTTTGAAAAACAAAGAAATCCTACAGGAACCTTCCTGATACCCCTTCTGGAATGGTACACTGCTCTGGGGCTGTGGGGAAAAGTGACAACCAAGTGTTCCATAGAACGGGAAAGTGACAGTCTTCCCAACAGAAGTTTCCTAACAAAAGATGCTGGCACTGCAACTGTTACGTAACATGTTCTTGTTGATTTTGTAAATTATTCCCATGTCTGAGCTTAGCACCCCTGTGCTCTGAATCCGCCCACAAAGAGAGGTGCGTCTTTTTAAAAAAGAATACCAGCACATCACTGCAAAGCCTGGAAGCTGTCACACAAACTGGCTGAACAACATGCCAGCCACGTTCCACAATATTATCATTCCAACTTCTGTTCAGTATTGTGTTTTAATTAAACTATGCCTACATGAATATATTTTTTTCTCTCCATCTCTCTGCAGCAATATTTGAAAGAAATCTTCTCCAGAAGTCTTCTTCAAGGTACAAGAACTAGCACCAATATCCATGATCCAGATTCTGAAGGTGGTCATATCTCCCAAGATTACAGCTTTATATACAGAAAATAACGAAGGTTTATATACATATGATTGAACCGCACTCCAGCTTAAAATCCTCCATTTACACAAATGCACGTAGGGGCTTAATGTCCTGCTCTACACAGGCAGCCACATTCCAGCAATGCTTCCATACACAAAAACATCATTATTGGACCAAGAGATAAGGTAGTAGGATGAAAAACATTGATAGTTTGTCTTTGTAAAAGATAAAAAGTGACTTTTCTTTCCTTCATGTTCACTTAATGATTGCTTTCTGCAGGAGACAGAAGGAGGAGAGCTGTTAATTATATCAAGAATACACCTCCAGGATAGAGTGAGAGGGGGATGCCATGGCAACTGGCAAATGCAACAGTGAACAAAATGGTCACCCTTTGGTAGGAGTGAGACCATGAAAGAGCTCGTCCTTTTGTCCCTCCTATCCCCACCTCCTCCTTCCCCCTCCTTTGTTGTCATCTTTGCTGCATTAATAAAGCATATAGTCAACTCAGGAAAAACAACTTTCTCTGTAAGCAGCCTCTGACGTCTTGATGTTCAGGAAGAAAAGATGAAAATTAGCAGCATGTGGGTGGAACAAAAAAGGGGGGAAACACATGAGGTAGACCTAGAGATTATTAATTTCTAATTATTTAATATTTTACTTATTTCCTCCCACCCCCAGCGAAGTGCCTTCACAGAAGGCTTTTAGCTGTTTCTTGAAGAGAACAGCTTGGTGGTTTGTTGTTTTGTGTTTGTTTTTTTTGTTTTTTTTTTAAAGTGAGAATTCAAGAATAAAATGCTCTAGACATTCAAGGCAGTTCAAACAAGTCACTCTCAACTCTTCTCCTTGAGGAAAAAAGCCTAGAAGACCACGTCACTGCAGTGCTGACTGCATTCCACAGCAGAAAGGGAAAAATCCCCTGAAGTGCCCTCTAGCTTCACTCATGGAAGACAATCCTTTCTGTCCCAAATAAAACGTCACATTCACTGCAAGGTCCAACACAGAGCTCATCACTAGACTGATGCTCCAGAGCCAGTCTGAGCACTCCTGAGGTTGTGCATGGTTGGAGCTACAGACCCCCAGTATAGCAAGCCTGTGGTCCCCTAAAATTCTTCAGGCTGCGGTTTAAGATTACCCATTGCCAGCCCTGGGGAAGAGTTAAACAAGACCTCAGTTACCTGCTTTGGAACTAGAGTAGGGCAGTAACAGTAGCAGTAGAACAGTGCTTTTACATTACAGAAGCAGCCAAACTTTATAAAATCAGGGATCATGCTGGCAGCCCGCCAGAGGCCTGAAAGGCACGGCTGATTTGCATACTGATTGTGCCTTTGTGTTTATAAAAAAATTTACTTGTTTTGATTCTAGTGGCAGCTTCTTCATGAAGCATCACGTTTAATTAGATCTGACACTGAAAGCTGCGGAAGAGTTTTGACTGCAGGTTTAGAAAGCGAAACAAGGAGAGCACTCGGAATTCGGCACCAGCCGGCGGGAGAAGGTGGTCATGTATGTGTTACTTTGGAAAAGGCGACTGAAGCCAAGGGTGAAAGGGAGGATTTGATCAGTCAGAACGGTGCAGGGAGAGCCTGAGGTTTGGCAGCTGGAGCAGGAAAGGGTGGCTGAAATCATCTTTTCTCTCCCTCTTCAGGGATGGAGTTGGTCCCAGAGCAAGGATTTCTTGGCTAAGGCAGCAGTGAGACTTAAATAACTCAGCAATGTTGAAACAGTCCCTTCTCATGACATTTAGATGATATACAATACTGCGAGGAGCCAACAGAAATTTCAGCTGCTACAACACTACCCATTACTGGGGCTTTCTACATACAGTCCCATATTCTCAAGGGTCACAACACAGGACTAGAGACTCAGTGGCATTTTGGAACTTTGCCTTTCAACACTCTTGTATCTTTAGAGATGTTAAATCCAGCCCTCTGTGCAATGTTGATGTCTGCAATGTTTTAAGCTATTTGTTTTACATAAAGTCATTTCTCAGGATTGGCGATACACAGTATACCCTAACACACAACCACAAAGTTTTATCGGTCCTCTTTAGGCTACCTGTCGTGACAGTTTCAACACTGGTGAAAGCTGTAATTTTAGTATTAAGGCATTCAATATCAAGTCCACAGTAATAAAAATACCTTTTCAAATTGCAAGTCAAGAAAACGAGAAGACGTGCATTCTTAGACTGAAGTACCTCCACATGCATTAACAGAATGTCCTGTGCACTATGAAGCTTCATTCTAGCTTGTGCTGCAATAACTTCACCATGCCGACATGTCCTTAACAGTATCACAGACATCATCATTATCTATAAAATGAAAAATTGAATATGGCCAATTTTAGGCAGTCAGTGGAAAGGCTTATTAGGAGTTCTCTAACCATCTAGAGGCCTCGCAACTCCTTGCTGCCAGCACATCCCCTCCTTGGTCCTTAGGACCACACATTTAAGTATAATGCTATGTCAAGGTCAGACTAGTCTGCCTCTTAATCTTTCATTCTCCCTCAGCAAGGCCTCCTTGGTATTCCATTTGCAGAGACCATTAATTTCACATGAAAATCATAGTTGGCCAGACTAAAAATGTATCTTACAACTCAGAGCAATAGCTGACTGCCTTCAGGATCTCCGCAAATCTTTTTGATAACATTCTCGGACTGAGAAAAATCAAAGAAAAGAACAAGCATCCTTCAAAATGCTGCTTGACTACAAAGTGAATTAATCTCTAGTGTAACTTTAGTAACTTAGCTACTAATGACACAATGACCACTACTGGATAGCAATTTCAGCCCATATATATCAAAAATCTTGCTCGTAATTGAGAACTTAAAACAGAAAAGGACAAAAAGAGGAGGAACGACTGTCAGTTGCACCTGCTCTCCAGCCCGGTGTGCTGCACGGCCATACAAATGCCTGTGCCAGCAGAGAGGAACACAGAACATGGCACAGGAAGGAGCAGCCATGAAGGAAGCAGGCTTACTTCTCCTAGCAGCAGTTCTCACGTTAAAGTGCTGATTTAACTGTGCTATGTTCTTATACTGTGATTCACCATCACATCTTCTAGAGGATGTTACTTTAAACAACAACGAAAAAATTCAGAAAATTCCAACACCATCACAACTCTTAAGTTCACCCAGAACTACTCACTGTCTTCCCTCAGTTGCAAAAAGCCCATCAGATGAGATGGGCTGCTGCTCTCCCACCTCTTCCAGTTGCAGGACTACTCACTTCATGACTTCAAAAGTAATTAAATGTCTTTAGAGTCACAATCCCACTCCTGATGGGTCATTACTAATCATTACACACTTCTTTGGAAGCTGCCATAGTCTGAACATAATTAGTCTCTGGAACTTTAGTATCTTATTTTTAAAAACAGTGCAATAGGCTAAAGGGTCAACAGGCAATACTAGAAAATGTGAATACTTGAGAAGACATTTTGTTAAATCCTCAGCATATATTAGTTTAGCCACATGAACAACTCAGCAACTTCTACAAGAGCAGTTAAATATGTAACAATTAGAAAAACAAAAAAGGGCTGATGATTACGCTGTTGTAACAGATAAAATGGCATTTATTTTCAACGTGTTTGCTGGGCAATCTTCTGCAACACTGAAAACTGATCAGACAATATTGCCCTTGTCCTCTTAACTCTGAGCATATGGTAAGAAAGATAAACACTGATCTTAATGCTGTTGTTTAAGAATGTTACATCACCACTCTAGATTTTGAACCAAAGTGTGCTGAACTTGATGAATACCTCACTTTTAAAAATTATTGTTATTCTTATTTTGGAATACTGAAGGAAGTCTCCCAGCAACTAACATTGAATATATTTTTATATCAATTACTGGAATCTTGTCCATTATGCTACTCTGTTTCCACACACCATAAAGGATTTTCCTTTTTATTACAAGTAAAAAAACTGTGCACATTTTTAGTGATCCATCCCCTTCCCCTTCCCCTCCCCCCCTTTCACTTTCACATTAGATAGTGTTACAAGCTCAGATTTTACTTTGTCATTATGGTTTAACAGTAAATACTCATTACAGTAACACTGAACCTAGCCTAACAAACACAGCACTAATTATTCATAAAGTTAAAATCTTCTCCCCCATGAATATGGTAATATACATGGATTAATTTACGTTGTATTTACTAGCAGCTTTTTCAAACTCACAAGCCTCTCACTGGTTGCCTCTTGAATGACTGTTTCAGGTCTTCAGCTGCTTCTGCATTAGACATCAAAAACCTCAAGGCCCCCATTAGCAGGATTTGGTAAAGCAAAATTGTGTTTGCTACAGGAAAACATCAATTACTCCTGAAAGTAAGAGTTGGATCCATTTAAGTTTGAGATGTTTAATTGGTAAGATGATGCTCAGCTGATTTTGTTGAGCTGGTAAGGTTCTTCACCAGACTAGAGCTCTAATGGTATAGTATTTTATCCAAGCCTGTACCGAGGTACACCTTTCTGTTAAAAGGTAATGCAGTCTAAGCACAAGCATACTGTTGCATCCTGTAAAGATGTTAAGAACACCTGAACTAGGAACAGCAGCCACACTTATAAAGGACGCCCTTCTGAAACACAATCTCCTGCCCCTGGCACGAGCAAGGTATGTCACCACCCTGTGCAAGATCTCATGACAGAATATCTACATTAATTTCTTTGTTGATGTGTCATATTTTAACAGAGAATATTTCAATTTCAACACTTCTCCAGCAGTGCAGGGACTTATCGTGGCAAGGTTTTGTACCACCATCTTTTTCTGCCTTCTCCAAAGCTGGGGGCCAACCTTTCTACGACACTTCCACATGCACTTAGCTGTCTTTGTAGAAGATGCTAGAGTCTCATTGGCTCAATACAGGTTAACACTGCATCAGTCACGGGGACTAGAGGACTTACGAAATCAAATGAAAGGGTCACAGTATTGCCAAGCTATTAAAAAGATTAGATCTTATCACAGAAGTGTAACAACCCACTTGGTAAACAAAATTCGACAAACTGCTGTATTGTTTCCTGCTTATGCCTGAAGAGGTATATAAAGAGATTTCAGTGGAGTCGTTAAATATTTAGGTTAAAAACTCTGACTGGTCTGGAAGAAAGCTGAAAAGCCGAAATTCACATAATTCCTAATTTTAGCAGCAAGTTCATAAAGAAACCATATACTGCCTGGAACTGTAAAATACAGCAGCCAGCAGAGAAAGACATACATCACAGTGCGTTTTGTGTTTATTTTATTTTTTTGCCTGTCAATTTCTTGGGAGAAGCGACTGAAGAACCAGAGGCCCTGTAAACCTATTCAAACTATCCAATAATAAAGCACTTCTCTGGGCTGCAGCAGCTCTATACATGATGTCATTTGTTTACAGAAGGCAAATACTTGCCAATTTTAAATAAAACAGGATTTAGTCTGTTGAAAACAGACAGATGTCTACAAGACTGGCTATTCCTCTGTCTCCACGCTAATTCATAGTGTTACATTAGCAGTGGGGCAGCTTCACACAGTTTACAAGATCTTGCTAGAAACAGACGAAAAGGAGACTGCAGTATGTAATAATCTCATTAGCTGGGACTACTTCCTATAAGGGAATGCTTACAAGCTTCAACGTGCATCGTGTTAAGAGAGGTATGTTTTATTTCAAGCAATTTAACAGGAAATCTCGTAACTTCCAGTGCAGTTTAATACTAGCTCACCTACTGTATCTACTTTCAAGATTAGTCTGTGTGCAGGTTATTCACCATTCTGATGTTTTGCCACATGCCTGAGTAACTGTTGACTTTGCTGGAAGAACTGGCATAGCAATCGCATAGCCAGAATCTTCCAGAAAGCCGTGTGTGGAACTTGGCTGATATATGTGAGTTTGTTCAGTGTTTTTTAAAAAGATTAATACATCCAAAAAGCAAACAGTAATGTCACTTTGTAAAGAAGCTTATCAGCAAATTCCATCTGGAACCTTTCACAAAAGTCACAGAAATATCTGCTTTTCCTGAAGTGGCAGAGCAGACAGCACTAAACCTTCTCACAGGAGCTGACCGACAGCCTCAATTTTCTTCCGCTCCACTAGGCGGAAAAAACCTAAAATGAAGATCTCTCAACTCTACACAATACAGAAGGTTCACCTTGTAAATTCTTCTACCTACTAACCAGCACCTCTAACACGTTGCACCGAGAAGTATTTGTCATCTTCGTTAACACACTGATGGGAGGAGCAGGCAATGTGCATTATTTGAGGTTAGGCTGAAAAGATCTGAACAACAAAGGCAGTGTTCTGGCAACAGACACCAGATTTGATTCAGAAACCAGAAGAATTATCTGGAGGTTTAACAAATGCATTGATTTTGAAAAACAGGTGAGATAGGTGTTCAAATCCTTTTCACACTAAGACAATACTTAACTTGGTAACATCAGAGATGTACCTCCTCAAAAGCTTATGTTTTTTGCAAAGCAGACTTGGGTGTATTTTACAGAAGAAAAGTCTCATCTAAATTTGGAGGATGCAGAGAAATTTTGAAAGTCCTTCCATTTTTATGAAAATTATTGCCTAGGCAAAGAGAAACAATCAAGTGATGGAGAAGCAGGCAATTCTCCTCCTTCCTGCAACCATAATACTTTTTTTCTGGTAACTGGCTAGATGCAATGCCATGTGTGGATATCTCCAGACCAGTCATAGCACACACTCCTGGTATACTTCTACTGGGTAAGACATGTGATAGGAAGATGAAGTTACAGGAGATGATGAGAGGATGAAGTAAGAGAAGAGATACTTCAGGGACAGAAGCAACAAACTGCAGAAAACCAGGATAAATTTCTGCAGCTCATAAAACAGGTTTGCTCAAGACATTTCTGAAAGAGCTCTATACTTTAAACTGGTACTGAACACGATTCAACATATTCATATAGTTATCTACCTTTCTTGTACAGAAAACCGTAGAGACGCTTCCTGGTTTACACACTTAAGGATGATACAGACCACCACTTGTGAAACACACAAAGACAACAGAAGGTTTCCAAGCTGCATTCCAACAGATTTTTTTCAAATATTTTTAGACAAATACTATTCTAATTACTTTCTGAGTGCTAGCAATCAGTAACACAGACTACATTTTCATAGCATAAAACATGCAGAAAGCCACTAACAGTACTAAAACATAGACTATTAACTAGGAACATAAATTTTTCTTCAAAATGTATTTTATCTTCTAGTCAAAATCTGCTCAGTAACTCTTCATTGTGTGCTGGTGGCAAAAAATTACAGCAAGTACAGAAGTAGAAAATATCTTGGTGCTTTCAACTGATGGCTTGCTGGCAAAATGAATGACCACTAAACAAGTCATTTATCCAGTTTTCTTCTTGGCTTTGATTTCACATTAAAGACTGATACATGACCACTCCTCTAAAGCTCTGTAATTGCTTGCTTGATAAACCCAGAAACTACAAGCTAAAAACAAACTGAGTAATATAACAGAGTTAAAATCAAATTCTCAACCATGCAAGCTGAGAGAAAAGATATATGGTATCTCTGGAGCAGAGTGTAATGTTAGCAAGCAAAGAGCTGATGAGGTTGTTAGCCCTGAGGGATCAGAGAGAAGTCATTACTATCCACGAAATGCTGAGGAATTATGTGGATGTTAAGAAAATTGTAGTGTGCCATAAATGTTTCAGTTCGAAGACTGCCTGGGGTTTCTCGAAAAGCTTTTGGGCATGTAAACTGTCCTTCGAGTCTGACACAAATGACCCTGACAAAAGGGATGAACTCCCTACACTAATGTTGCCCAACTTATTTTAGATGACAACAATACAAGGAAAGTAGATATTTCTAATTGCTGCAAACACTCGGCAACAGACCTGATCATACAGACTAACTAACAAAAGCTTGTTACAAGCAGCCAGGGACTTCACAGAACTTACCTGTTTCTGTGCTGATGCTCCCATATGCACCTGGCAAAACTTGACTGCCTGTTCAAGTGCTGCTTCTTCATCCACCTGAACACAGAATCACACCTAATGAAGTTGTAATTACTTAGCTCATCTATAAATCCAATTAAATTCAGATGAAATGGGGCCATATAGCATGGGAGTAAGGGACAGAAGCACACTTCTACAGCCGAACAGTGATTTTAAGTTATTCAGGAGTATACATTCAGCAGTACACAACTCTCAATTCACACTAACATTTAGCATGAACAAACCCCACATAATTGGTACTATAGCTCTTAACTGATTTCAGACATTTAGTTCCAAAACATGGAGGGTCCTACTTTTCTACCTGTGCCTCCCCAGGAGTGGTCTTGTCAAGAGAGCAGTTCTTTGGGAGATACTTATCTTCCCAACTTTTGAACTGATATAGGGCCTATTTTATACTGCTGGGTTTGGCAATTACTGTTATTCTACAATCATATCTGAGGTCACACAGAGAAATTACAACTAATGATAAAATACTTTACCTGTTTAATCAGCATGTATGTTTCAGACATGATCTTCTCAATTTTACCCAGGTCATAGGCCATAACTTTCTGACCTTGCTGCCATACTCGATACGCATCAAGCAGAAGTGTTTTCCCAGACTCCACATCCTCGAGTAATTTCCTCTTCCTGCTGGTTCTCTGGACAGGTTCTTCTGTAGGTACTGCTTGAGCTATTCCTTTAGCTGCCTGCTGCTGATGTTTTGAGCTGATACTTAGCTCTTCCAAAGAAAGTTCTGGAGTCCGGCTCTCTGGAGCTCTCTCCTTTGAGTTCCTGCCAGACTGAAGAAGGTCTGGCTCACTACGTTTACACGAAAAATCATTTTTTTCAGGGTCATTAGAATATCCATCAAGATCCATAGGCTCAACTGAACCAGGCCCATGGAGCTCTTTAATTTCCCTGTCATTCTTGTCCTCTTGTTCCAATACGTCCATAGCATTGGGAATTTGTCCCTGGGTCACCTCCTTTACTCCATTTTCAGTACTATGTGCTACTCCATCTGATAAAACGGGCTTTTTGGGAAGGACATCTTTCCCCTCTTCAGCGCTGGTTTTATTAGAGACGTCTGTTGTCATTCTTCCCGAAGCAATGTTAGAAGACTTGGAACTCTGATCTTCTGAGACCTTAACAAAAAGAAGTCATTCGCCTTTGTTCTTATTGAAATCAGAAAGCATCTGAGCACAGCTATGATTACCATGAATATTGACAATGAGTACCTTTACATTACTGCCTCTTCTGAAGAAAATACATTTATTCTGTGTTCAGTCTTGTTTGTTCCTGATATATTAATTAATCCAAGCCACAACTCTTACAGTAAAAGTATTTTAATCAGTGAAAATACCACCGAGAAAACAACAGCACAGGCTGAACCAAAGCTGCAATGTTTTTTCCCTCCCCTACTACTTCAGTCTGTACTATGGGATCCAACTAAACAAAATACGACGTTTTAACAGTGCAAAATTTTCTTTCAGTGTATTGAAATCAAAACTGAACCTGTTTCTTCTGGCAGCTGCACATCAACCTCAAATTCAAGAGTCTCCCCTTTGGTTGCTCTCACATAACTTTCTTGTTAGTATATCAAGAAGCATGCTAAACTCTGCTACAGTGTTTTAATTTTTGTACCTTTACTTTGGTGATGGTCCTGTTCTTTCAAAAATTGCTAATGATACAATTCTTCCATCCAGATTTATGAACAAACTATTTCATATACAAAGTTTCGGTGTTCTTAAGGATGCTGTCATTTAATTTGTGAAACCTAAACTCTGTTAACTTGAAAAACCCTTAGGAAGAAGTTCTTCCTTGAATGGGCTTACCAAATAAACTTCCGATTTCTAGTTATCTTAACCTGGAAATCAATTAGTCTCTATATAACTTCTTAAAATTAAATCTAAATTACAATTAAACGTAGTAACAGGTGTGGTGCTGTCAAGGACTAGCAGTGAAAAATGGATAGGCATGTAATATCTAGTTTACTGGTTTTGTTTTGCAAGAGGAATCTTAGTTCATTTTAAAAGGAAATTTCTAATAGACCTCACCTGAAAATGTAGCTGTTCTTGTACTCCATGTAACTACCATCATTTGAAATTTAAGGGACAGTCAAACCAAACTTACTGCAATCCATTCTCAACAATTGTATTTGTTACTGGATTTCAAAGACTAAAACCAACAATGCTATAAGAAAGATTTCTTGTGTAGTTGCATATAAACAAAAGGTATTAGAAATAAGTGATAATAACGTAGCCCTTCAGCCTCAGGAGATCCAGGGAATGAGCAACCCAAACCTAGAAAAATCTAATTACTAAATCAACAACCATTAAACACACTGCTGCCTTACCTGTGTCAGATCGTTGAGAGTGTCCTCCAACACCTTCACTGTAAGCACAAAGGCTTGCTGGGCCAGAACTTGGCGATCTGCATCACGCAAGTACTTCCTGTGCCACAGTAATATAACAGAAATTAAGCCAACTGCCAAAAGCTTATAGGACTTTAAATTAAAAAAACAAACACACACCCACAAAAAACCACAACAATACTAAATCAAGTTAGAAGCAAACAAAACATATATAGTTGCATATTGAAATGTAACACTTTAGCTATGTTTCCCTCCGCTTCTCCCCTCCCCACAATCAAAGATGACATGCACAAAGCAAAAGACAGCACAATCTACAAACAGAGGGGAGAAATGGAAAAAAAAACCAACCAAAACATAACCAAACCCAGAGCAAAACAAACAACTAGAATCACAGTTTTTTTATATCAAGCCTTCTGTATGCCTCAAATACTATTTTTCAAGAAAAGGTTTGAATAAAAATCTGGTATTAGTCACACAAAGCTATCTTGAACCATCAAGTGATTTTCATCTTCTGGATAAACCATGCACGTGAGATTAGGGACATCAGCAAATCCCTTCTCATTGGTCATATCAGTTGCCTTTGCATCTAGGTATTTAGAGCTAGAACCCTGGTGTGCTAATACCTGTTTTCCCATTTAGTATTATAAAAAAAGCCCAAACTGTGTACATAAAATTTATTCACTCTATAGCATCATTTAATTTACTTGAGCATTGTAACTTCAGTGTATTCTGACACAATGCCTTAGTCCACTTTCAAGGAAAACATTTCCAGCCATCAGTCCCACCGAACCGAGTTTGATGGAAAGCCGAATTTCTGTTTCGGAAACGGCTGGTTTTAATAAGAGGGCTAAAAAATCCAAGTAGTAATTTTGAACGGCACTGTTTCAGTCAAAGCACCTAGATTTTTAATACACTTATTTTCTCTCTACAGTATTACATTGAATTCATAATTTTATAGTTTGCTTTTCAGACAAAAGATACAAAAACCTGACTCCTCTAGTTCAGTAATCACTAAACTCCAGCTAAAAACGACCCATTTTAAAAAATAAGGTTGTTACAAGGATATACCAGATACACCCAGAATATCTGCATTTGTACATTCCTGTAACAACTGCAGTTCACCATGGCTGGCACTGGCTGATCCAACATGTCAAATGACTTGTTTGTTAAATTCAGTCTAGAGTTATAAATAACATAATATTTTTAGTACAACTGTGGGCTTGCTTAGGACAGAATTTAAACCTTCTATGGTTCAGTACTTCTGATATGCTAAAATGAAAGTATTTTTGGCTTCAAGTTTGCTGAACGTGTGGTGACATATTCCCAGAGATACTACAATCTATGCAAATTCACATGAACTCGCACTCAAAAACACACGAGAAAACCTTCAATGCCTCCAACTTACTGCCACCATTCAGTTCAATTTCTTAAGCATTTGCCAGACACTAATTTCAACATTTCCCACTCAGCAAGCTACTAAAATTTTACCTCAACTGCGTCGATGTCTTCCTTAGATGTTTATTTTGGTCTTCCCATTGATATCAATCTGTATGTTAGCTCACATTAAATGGCTTCTTTTTTCTTAAATAAGGTTAATGCAATTAAAATTAGATCACCCCTGAATAGGATAAGCTTTTTAAATAGCATCGGCTGCCAGTAGGCACACAACCATTGTTCAGTCCGTCAAGGATTACAGGAAGGCAGGATGCCTGGGCCCTGACCTCCCTCGCTGGCCACAGCGCTTACGCAAGAGGCCAGCAGAAGGGTGCAGAAGTCACGATGCTCTGTTCCACCACAGAACCCCTCCGCATGACAGAAAACCTCTGCAAGTCTGTTAAGGCAGCTGTATGGCTGCTCTGAGTTTCAACAGAAATGCAGAGAAATTCCAGACTCTACTACAGAATCGTAACCCTGAGAAAAATTAACCGTCATTCCACTATATTCCTGAGGAAATCTGTCCAAAGGCTTTTTTCCCTCAACTAAGAGCATCTTTAAATGAAATAGTTACCCAGTGAACAAAATACATTCAAAAGCTTTACAAAGTAATGGATTAAAATAAATATATCATACTTTCCCTGATCAGGGGTCCTCTGTAGCATAGATGAGACTTTCAGCAAGGTGTTGTAATCCTTGAGCTGTGACAGCACATTTAGCAATAAGACAATAGAGCGGTTCATATGAGATGCAAAACTGCCTGGGCGGTCAATCTCATCCACGGGGATGCGCCAGATTCCCTGCAGAGAAAGGAAAAGAGGAAACCTCTAAACAGGGATCCAGCTGAAAAGGACAGAAGTCTGAACATATGGGTCAGATTCCACAGCATACTGAATTTCACTGAGGGTCAGGGGAATAATGGACAGACGAACGTTGCAGTCCTTCAGACAGGGAGATCTGTCAACCGATCCCTGCCAGCAGTGAAAGCGGGAGGCTTGCAGAAGCCACAGCACACCTTCTAAATATGCATGTGAACTATTTCCAGAAAAAAGCAAGCAAAGCCTAAATTACATTGTGCATTTTTCTTCAATGTCTGTGAATATTCCTTGCTAAGCCAAAGCTCAACTACCATAAAGAACAAGGAGTAACTTAAAATAAGTTTTCCTGGCCTGAAAACTGCTACTTTTGTGCAGTCACAGCAAGTTTCTACCTTGCAATAATCTGTTACTACACGTCTTAGGAATTTGGTTACTGCCTTGATGTCATCAGTGTTCACCACGGCACTAACCAGCCTGATAGGAAGAATCAGATTCCTCAGCAGTATCCATTCTCCAGTGGCAGATTCACATACTCGTGCATGCATCCCGAGCCTTCTAATTAAATTTCTGGGACAAGGGAATCTTTTGAGAGCAAGACTGGTGACTGATAGCAAATATACTTTAATTATCTTTAGTTAGCGTAGCTTTTGCAATGTCAAATAAGAGTAAGGAGATTTTTTTCAGGTGTTTAACATGGATGCTGTCAACACACTAGTCAATCATATCTGAAAAAAATGCAATGCAAATACTACTATGTTTGCGTGTTTGTATGTAACATATTATGACCATTCACAAAAACTACTGTTACATCAATGCAAACTCTTCCCTCGTGCTTCATTCAGTTCTGAAACTTTTCCTGTAGCAGCTCTTTCAGATGAAAATCCGCTGCTCATGTGTACCATTTTGTGACCATGCAGGAAAGAATAGTCTCATTGATATGAATACCTGGCTGAAAATGAATTTTGCTCTCCAAACCTGTTCAGAGAGCAGGATATACAAATATTTACTCTTTTACCCTTGTTTAAAGGTCTTGCTTTGATATCTTTAGCTTTACTTTCAGTGTGAGCAAAACTCTTCAAAACATCATGCAAGGTGGAAGCAAAGAAAATGATTACTGCAATCATAAATGACATTTGACCACGAAAGCAGCAGATGCCTAACTGGCCTGTCTACAACAGCTGCCACCGCCTCGCCACCCCCACCCCCCCCTCCACCTTCAGAGAATCTGCAGTCCTGCTCCACATGATGTATAGAAACTTGGGAAAAACAAACACACAAATGTCATTGTTTTTAACTAGGTAACACTTACTTCAACTGGATATAATGCACAGCCTGTTCTGTCAAATTTTCTTACTTTTCTTTTCCTCATGCTGTCTACTCTTACTCCCTAAAGATCACAGAGAAAGCCATTTTTCCTCTTTGCTCCCTGAAGCTTTTCTTCAATTTTTTTTTGGTAGCTCCCCTTTTCCACAAAGTAACTAAACCTGTACCATGACTGACTCCTGAGGCACAACCGTCACTTCCTCCTATCCCCAAGTACCAAGGTCCACAAGCACTTTCTGAGGCTTGGTGGCAAAGATCTTGTCTGCTCAGGCAGCACAGCAGCTCTTGGCACGCACAGATCTCGTAGGTAACAGTTCCGTAAAACACCACACACTTTATTTAAATAGCGAAGCTTTTTCTTCCCCCATACTATACACTGACTTTCCTTTCAGGCTACAGATGAAACACACACATTCTGGAGCTGACATTTTTTGCTTCTCTACACGTATGTAAACTGGGTTTCTGCCAAATCCTAAAACAACTGAATGCTTCATAATGGCACCACATTGCAACAACCAACAACCAATTTATCAACACAAAACAATTTACAGTCAACTTCGATGCATGCTGCCGGAACAGATGACAGCCAACGTGTAGGTTCCTGGTCTTTTTCAGCATTATCTCATCCTTCATTTGAATTAGGCAGATCACTTGGAGGGAGCTTTCAGATACCTTCTCTGTAATCAGTCGAAAATAATTTTGCAGCTCCTTCTCGCATGTCCTATGTATATGCTTTAATGCTACTCCGGAAATTATAATAATGCAGTAAAACTATTTGCAATGGCAGAGTAGGCTAATTGCAGCTAGAAGGCTGTGAAAGCTACAATGTCCACCTGATAGAAACAAAACTGCCTATTTTGGGGAACGCTGCTCTGCTGTCTTTCTACAACAGGGCCCATCTGAAGAGCTTAAATTAAAACTCACATTAGAGGTGTTTAAGTTTACTCTGTCATTGCAATTACAAAAGAACATCTGATTTTAAAAGGGAAGTCACTAACTTTTCACATCTTGACTTGCAGTTTTACTTCTTGCCGTTCTGCGTTTGTAAGATCACTGCCCTGTGTTACATACCTGCCTATTTCACACGTAGCCTCAACCAGAAGCAGAAAGAAATCTGCTATCGGGAGTTACAATCAATTTGAGTCAAAGACTAAAGAAACAATCTCATTCAAACCTCTCCCAAAGAGAGGTTTAGCTACACCCATCAGGCATGATCAATAACCTTCAGGAAGACTATTTCTGAATTCAGATCACATACTGCAACTTTTTTTTAAAAAATAACCTACCATTCAGCTTTTTAAACAAAACGAAATATACAGATGCAAAGCTTGTAGTGAAATAACTGGAGAGAAGACTGGAAAAAGTTATTCAATTTTACTAAAAGTTTTCATATCACCATTTGAAAATTCAGATTTGTTAGCAAAAGTACTTCTCTTGAAAGTACCCACACACAGGAGTGCAGATCCTCGTGACAAACACTTGCAGTTCTTTGAAAGGTTTTGTTACTGATCATCCCCACTCAGGCCACTTGACAAAATGTCTCCGGCTCTGGCCACCAAAAGGATTTTACGTCCAACGCACCAATCCTGCTTGCTGGCTACCGTTCCCGCAGCTGAAAGGTTCTCCTCCCTTCTGCAACAGCCAGTGAAGCTGTTTATACGAAACCAGAGGAAGGAGTGAGACGCTTCCAACAGCTCCAAAACGCCTCTCAAGATCCAAATGCGCAAGCTGCTCTCCATGCCTTCCTGGCTAAACAAACACTCCATACGAGCTCGGGGAGGGGGAAGCAAGCCTCATATGCACAGCTAGAAAAAAAATAAAAATGGGAGTACGAGAAAATTCTGTGGATAACTTAATCTGAATTTTACATTAATTATGAAACTGAATCATGAAGTCAGTATACCATATTCCTGCTGACAGTTTTAAAATTTTTTTTCAGCTTGAAACTTGCTGCACAACCTCCCCTTGCAGAAGAACTGAAGGCTCGGGGAGGAGCACGAGGAGAAGAGGACCGTGCTGCGCAGGATTTTGTGAGCACCAGCTACAGCGACAGTGGTTACTTTCTAGTTCAGTCACTGAAAATAGAAAGGAAGGAAGTGCTTATTATTGCTCCACGCTGCTTACTCCAGAACTTTACGGGAGGGGATTCCCTGAGGCTTAGAAATGCCTCTGCGAGGAGGAAAGGCTGACAGTTCTCAACAAAACCCAAACTTCTCTGGGGACAGCTGCTGCTGACACTGCAGAGCTTCAGAGTAAGCCATTTTGTAAGCAGAGATCAAACTTTACTCTCTCACTGCTCCACGATTTCTCTTAACGAAATGGAGAAACACTAGTCATGCTTCAGATGACCTGAATCACATATAACAAGCAAACACATAAACCAACTACTGCTACAAATAAAGACCTCCAATTATTTCTGACTCAATTCCCTCTTTTTTTATTTTCTTTTTTTCCAAGGGTCCCAGAAGTGCAAGTTGCACCACACACAAACTCAACCCTGGTGCTGCCTTCAAGTGACCAAAGCAAAACACTTCTTCAGCCAATATTTGTCAGTAACAGTAATGTTCTATTAGGAAGAGTCTTTACTAAAACCTCACCTAATTATAAATAGTATTTGAAGATTGTTACAAAACACAACAAAACCAACAAACCAGCTAATAAAGTGGTGCAGGGAAGCCACCCATTAATAATGCAAGAATCTACCCAATATTTTAAAATCAGAAGTTGAACTAACCACAATTACATAATCCCTGGAAAGCTCGCATTTTCCTAAACATTTTTATTTTTTTAAGTCTATGTTTTAATACAGCATTAAGCAAAAGATACTGAAGCACTGCTAGCTTTACTCATGTCCTCTCTTTGCAGATATCTAGGTCAAATAAGATCTTGCACCAGAGGCCTGAAAAGGAAAGGAATATGGTTCAAGCTGAGCAGTTGCACCACAAAGGACCTGTAACCCCACGCTTTTTAGTGAATAAAGTACAGCACAGCCCCCTGCACATCCCTGTTCCTCTCTGTAAGCATCGCTTTCTGCAGCGTTCAACTCGGCAAGCGTGTGCTCGCTTGACTCACGACTTCCTGCTAGTTCTGAGTGTCACCAGCAAAACCACGGCCCCCTCCCCCACGTAGCAAATTGCTAAACCACCTTTTCTAGTCCAGTCTTAACATGCTCCCGTATCTCTCATTATTCTGTCACTTGATTTTGGCTTTTCTTCTTTTCTACGGGCAATTCTATTATTTTTCTTCTTCAGTTCCTCATTTCATCCACACTGCTATTCAGTATGTAGCGGAACAGTTCCACCTCTGTGAACAGGAATGCAAGTGGGTACAAATGTATTCAGAAATTAAAGCAGTTATATTCAGAATATCAAAATCATTAGCTGCAGAGACTTGTGCCATCAAGAGAAAAAACAGCAGCCCCTGATTTCTGTGAGTAACTTGGCCAATTTCAGAAAAATCTTACATTTTTAGGGTATTTAAACAGCACTCCTCTTGTCTACTGTTAGTCTTGTTCACATAGTACAGTAACAAAATACAACAAATAGTATGCTAATAAATGAATGACGTTTTATCAGCCTGGAAAAGGAAACAGATATAAGGTAACTTCCTTTTCATACGTCAGAACCAAGAAGGATTACAATTCCTGGTCTAAAAGGTAAATATTGTCTATTTCTTTTTTCTTCTTTTAAACACACACACACTCAAGAAGTGAATAAACAGCATGCATGTTTTCTGGAAGATCTGTGGAATGCTGCAGCATTATTTTAGCAAGACAGCAGCATGAAAAATATTGACAAATGAAAATGCTCCACGTGCTCCAATTATCATATGCTGATAAAGAAACCTAACGGACAATTTTCACCTCTTATTTCCCTCTTCAAAATACAATGCCTTTTCAGAGTCTTAAATTTCAGATTTTTCAATTTCTAGAACAACCATTTTACAGTTGACTTTTGACATTAAATTGGTTCTAACCCTATGAAAAGAACACCCAAGCCATACCCACTTGGAGAGATTATTGCGTGTGAGCATGAGTCAGGGAATACACACAGGAGGCAAAGAAAAAGAGTAATTTCCTTGCTGCATAAGCAATTACATAAAACCAGAAATGCCTTGTTAAGATGGTGAGTTACAAGTTGAGGTGGAATTAGTGAAACAGAAACTGAGGTCTACAGCTAGCCTTTGCAAAACACTACGCTTGGCCGTTTGCCAGGCAGAATCTAGAGGGTTTTGCTCACTCGGTCAGGAGGCCTGAGGAGTTTTTACTCAGATGGTTCCCATACACCATGTGATTTCACAATGATGTCAACAGAAAGTCGTATCGTCTCTTTTTAAAGGGAAATGGCTAACCAGACGATAAAACAAGGAAATAAAGAATCCATTCTACTCTATGGCTACAATGGAAAGACAAAGAAGAAAGTGAGAAGGAGTGATGGGTCTCTCAAAACCTGTCGTGAAGGTGCAATCCTGTTCAAGCAGTGACAGAGCTGCATTCCCTCCGGAGCGCTGCAACAGCGTGCCTCAGGCAGACATCACCCACTTCAAAACCCCGGAGACACAGGAGGTGTGTGCATAATGCATCATCCCCGGCAGTGAAGACGACCGCTCCCTGCGCTACTTTTCCAGGTTAACATCAACAGTGCTGGTGGAGTATCTTTCCCCAGAGTACTCTAAGAAACAATCTTTAGACTCCCTCTTGTCTAGCCCTTCATTTCTCTACTCTGCAAATCTGGAGTGATTTTTGCAAAGCAAAGGTGGATTTGAAGATATAGCTGTGGAACGCTAATTTTTTTTTTTTTTTTTTCTTTCTGTTGCCAACAGGAAAAAAGGTTCTCTTATGGACAGTCAGACAGCTCCTCAAGCTAGAGCATCAGCTATTGGCATAAAGACCTTTGGACCAATTAGTTAAGTACACTTATTGTCTTTCCTCCACAAGTTGCTCCCTTTCACCAGCTGTATTTTAGGAAAGAGAAAAAAAAGATTGGTTAGGAAAGGAATTAAGTTATTAGCAGTAAGTTTCATTCACTGTGTCTTGCAGCCAATCCAGGGTTTAAAAAGGAGAGAAAAAGGCTTACCATAGGGATGCAGAAGAGCAAAGTCATCCAGTGATTTAGCCAGACACTTCTATCTATTCAAAAGAAAACACCAAGAAAGGTGTCTGCTCACCCACGTTGGGATTTCCGATTCTGCCTTTGTTACCTGAATATCTTTGGGGTATATTTTGGTTTATGTCCTGTCCCTGTCTGAAAGAGCCTGGAATTCTTTCTTCAGGAGAATATAAAGCACAGAAATCCAAAGAATAAAGAACGCTTCTAGATCTTCTAATAAGCAAATACCTTGACGCAGAAACCTAGTGAAAGAATATGAAACCCTTGACAGGAAAACTCCTTACCAGGATTTTGCACTTCTTTCAGCATTCCCAGGGGCCAGACGCAGGAAGATTTCTTTACGACCAAAATAACTGGTTAGCAGGACACAACTAGAGAGTGACAGGGGCTCTGGTTTAGTCTAACAGACAGCCTTTCATTATTTTAAGAGGATTTTTCTGCTTAGATCTGTTCCGTGTATCTGCTACAACCAGACTGCCTGGCATCAGATGCAAATGGTACTCAAAGCTAATGGAACAAGCTTGGTACAGTCCATCCATCTGCCTGGAAGTGGGCAGGCTCCCACATTAGCCCCCTGCAGACATTAACAAACTCATTTTTTGACAACGTGTGGGATTCATTTAATTTAACTCCACATGTCTATGACACAGACACACACATTTAATGGTATCACCTAGAAACCTTTCGCAGAGAGAAAAAGCCATTTCGGGGATGTGGCTTACCTGAGTTATTACAGGCTCTCCCTTAGGATGAGATGAGCTACACATTAGAAACAACTATCTCCCCTGAATGCAAAGGATGAGTAAGTCAGCCATAAAAGAAGACGAGTGTTACGGGAGATAAATGCCAACTGGCAAGTCTGCAGGCGGTTCTGGTCTCTATCAGCGGCATGCTGAGGTTGAGCCCCATTACTCATTCTCAGTCCTAAAGGAGGTGCTGCGGAACCAGAAAGAGAACTGGGGTAACACAAGGCTGGGCGAAGATGTCAGCTCCCAGAGAAGTGCAAGTTTCTGGATCATGAGATTTCTCACCTAGAGCCCCGTACTTCTGTCGCTAGAGTGACTATCCCCATCTTTCCAGGGGGTTGCACAAAGCAAACACCTAGTACCACACATGCATTTTACTTGGTATTAGATTCTGTTTGGTGGAGGGAGGGTTACCTCAGCCTAATTTTAAGAAGGCTGAACATTGCTTCAGAACACAGAACTATCAGCTACCATCTTTGCCTGTCTCTGGTAACACTCCAAAATAGTAAACCTGGCACAGTGTGTTACTAACATTATTCTGACAACAGTCCTGCTGCAAAAGAGTACAACAGTAGTACAGCATAACAAAGCCTAGGCACGAAGAAGAGAGATTACAAATACCTAGCAATCTAATGCAGGGACAGAAGAGTTAAAGACTGGAAATGTCTTAAATGTCTCAGTCTCCAAAAGGTACACTTTCCACTCCTCTGGGAATAACAACAGGACAATTCTTAAATGGAGAAATAAGTTAAACATAAGACAGATGCTCAGAAGGATGTGGAGAATGTTACTATCTGTGAAATGTCCAAATGGGCCAAGGAGAAGGCAGCTGCTTTGAGCAAAAGACGACAGATTTTTCACAAAAACGTCAACTGATTTTCAAGTTGTGTGGATGAGTGCAGTAAAGGAAAAATGCTAAATCTTACCTACCTGCCTTATGGATACCTAAAACTGTCTGTCTCCAAACAGCTTACACTGATTCACCAGGCTTGAAGGATTTCACATGGTTTGAAGAAACACACTTTCACCTATTTAAATATCCAAGTTCTAGATGTTACTTACTCATTACCCAATACATAAAATGCAAGTAATTACCCTTTTAATAACAAGACAGTCTCCATATACAAGACTCAACTGATTATTTTAAACTAGGCTGTCAGAGTGATATAAAGTTCTTTTACCAAAACATTTAAATTTTTATGCCAACAAAACCTGCTCTTCAATCCTACATCCCTCACTTTCAATCAAACAAAATGCTTAACTGTCCATTACCACCCCACAGCTGACATCCAGCATCCCTCTCAGCTTTTAGACTTTCTTCTGCATAAAGACACACACACTAAAATACGAAGATGAGAAGCTACAAAATCCCAGTGTTTGCAAAATATTTCAGCATATTCATATAATGCTTAGAAAAAGCAACATCATCCACCTGTACGTTATACAAATACATCACCAAGTTAGACTCGAAATCTCAGAAAATACCAAAAGCTAGAGGGTCTCAGATTAGATCAATAGTGTGGACGAAAATGCCACCATTTCAGAAAACGCCACCAATCAAGCATATGATGTTCTTTCGTGCCAGTATCAAACCACTAGAATACACAGCATTAGGAGATCCTGCTGAAAGAGTTCTTTGAGCCTGAAGGAACACAAATGAAAAGGTCCAGAGAACACCTGCTACTAGTTTTCATCACAGTTTTTGAAAAGAGAAAACCCTCTAAAGCAGTATTACATGGCACCTCTTAAAATACAATCAAGTGATAATCTTTAAAACTACTAGAGAAGAGCCTTCAGCATAATTTCACCTTGATATAAAATTTCATCTTCATATAAAATTACTTAGAAACGTTCTCCTTATAATACATTTAGGCTAAGATGCATTGTTCAGACATGTGAGCTTCTCTCATCTTGGAGCACTGGGAGTGATCATGTAGCCACATCATCTAACTTTGGGGGACCACATAAGGACTTTTCAAAAGAGTACGTTCTTCCTCGGCAACCTGTTGGGCATAGCTTCTCTCGACTGACCTGGTCAAGTACGAAAAAGTAAGCAGGTTCGAGGTGACGCAACACAAAAGCAAACAGATTTGTGTACTGCACATACCGCAACTTGGTCAGGAAAGAGCCACATCATCATTACCGGGTGACATACCAATATGTAGTTGTAATGACTGCCTCTGTTTGGGTACTGACAATGTTTCATCAGTTTTTTACTGCAGTTCTTATCACCTCAGACTTTTAGTAGTTTACAAGCCACAGCCTTCAATATATACATAGGTAGGGGTTTTGCAGCTTATTTAGGAACAAATCGAGATAATGGAAAAAGCTAACAAATCTCACTGAATAGGCTGTGAAGTTATTTACACAAATTAAGCGAGCTGTGTGTGGGAATGTAGTGAAGAACTGTCAATATTTTTATAGCATGAATATAAACAAGTACTACCAACCAGGAGAAAATATAAAATGCCATACATACCAGGAATGGTACTAGCAAAAGTTATACTCAGCTGTTCACTATTAGCCATCAAATTCTAAAAGACTTTTGGAAAGCGACAAGAATGGCACGCTCCATCACCGGCGGGTGTTTTGGTATGTGCACACAATCTGGAAGCACAGTGAAATACTTGCATTTTTCATCAATGCTGAGCAGAACAAAAGCAATGGAGAGCTAACTAAACAAAAATTTAAACTCCTCTAGCGTTCTGACAGAAGTAAAATGACAGCAGTAGCTAGTGGAAAAGCCTTTCAATCTCAAATCAGAATCCTGTAAGATCTGACTAGGGTTCCCTATTCCTTTCTTTACTGCCAGTTTTATAAAGATACATGTTTGCAAATACATGGCAGTTTATATCTGAAGGTCCCAGTTCTGTCTGAGGTTTCATGTTGGCTTAGGAATGACAGAAGTACACATCCTGGATTCAGACTCTTTGTCAGCTGAAGTTGAGGGAAGGAAGCAGCTTTTTTAAAACAGGTAATAAGAAACAAATATCCCATATCAGCGGGTATGAACTAGGAAAAGATGCATACAGTGGTAAAATGGAGTCAAGCCTTGGAGGAGACATACTCCCCTCAAATACCTAAAGCTCTGCATGAGTCTGCACATTTCATCCTCACCAATTAAGATCTTCAAATTAAGTTATTAGGATCCGACAGATAACTCATTTCATTATCTCTTCTCCCCAGAGCACAGCAGCATCCATAGAACATTTTCCTTCTCTGTCCAGCAAGTGGAGGCCCTGAATGAGTCCCGACTGCTATAAAAGGCAAAAAAATCTCTTACTGTTATGCACCCCATAGCTAACCTCAGAATATCTTTTCTCCTCTGATACATGAATTCATGCAATGAAAATGTATTTTATTAATGCTGCTATTCAAATATTTTACCCTTTTTTATTTTGGGGGGGGGGGGGTGGTAGAGGGAGACGTGTGTTAAGACCTAATGCTGTCTTCCTTTCAGAGACTCCCAGGGCTTCCTCAGCAATACAGCGTCCAAAAACAAACAAAAGTAGTTCTTTGTCCAATTATAAGAGTTAGTGGAAATGTCTAATTCAAGCAAACATTTAGGCAGCAGCCTGCCTAGCACCCCAGCTAAAGTTGGCTGATCTTTCCTAACACCAGAGGAACAAGACATTGCGGAGAAGCTCTAATTCAATTACCCTATTTATAGTAAATCACAGTATACACAGAGAAGCTTCAATATTCAACCAGTAGCAATACTACAACAGCTTAATCTAGCACAAGGCATGGCAGTGACTCAGTCAGCTAGGCAGAAGACAGGCTACAGTCTGCTGACGTTTGATTTCAGTGATACTGCGAGAAAAGAATTATTTGTTTGAGAACAACCAGAGTAATTATTGATGTGGAGGAGGAAGGCCTCAACATTTAGAGTATTTCAGACTCTGGTAAAGATGCTAAAACTACACAGAACTCCTATGACTGAAAACAACCAGAACAATATCTGGGTATTCAAGATGTCAACCTGAACGTGCTCCAATTAAAAGGACACATCCTGCAGCTTCCTGGGTAATAAAAGCCTCCACAGCATATGCTTTATTCCTAGATTTCCCAGATTTGCTTCATGCAAAATACCCACAGCGCACACAAAAATCTGCCACTGCACAAACACACACATGCTGCAGTAAATTAAAAAAACAGAAACATGAAGCTGCCACAGCCAACGCCGCAAACAGCATGTGGCACTTGCTTTAGGCACACCACCAGAATTTACTGCAATTAAGACATATGTTCTAAAATTATAAACACGTGACCAGACAAAGCTGACTGGTTTTAACAAACTGCTAATTAAACTGGAATCCTCTTATCCTCCCTCTCTTTAGCTGAATGAAGCAGCGACCGCTACAGCAGAGTAGCTCATGCGAAACAGACACCGAACAGCAGGCCCTTCCGTCGGGTCACCGTGAAGCAGGGGAACCTCCAGCGTGAGCCCGGCCGGCGTCGGCAGACAGCAGAGCCCACACCAGAGATCGCGGCTGCGCTGTTCCATGCCAGACAGGGTTTTTACAGACCTACCGTCTCTTTTTTTTCTTCTAGAGACGAAAGGCTCCCCTTGCAAGCTTTAGGGCTGAACTGAAGAGGAGGATGCTAAATAATTCATCCCGCTAAGGGGGTGGAGGAA
>Ga0181612_156982_pt1 | contig 30282 bp, 17 predicted proteins | sample HoacroProtozoa21_FD_119630 | JGI IMG/M metagenome (GOLD analysis project Ga0181612, IMG submission 119630) | Hoatzin crop microbial communities from Cojedes, Venezuel. Combined Assembly of Gp0051906, Gp0051904, Gp0051908 | reverse complement strand
ACAGGGAATATTATCTCAATTAGCTCAAAAGGAATGTTGTGCCATTGCAGGTATACAGTTTTAGTATTCGCTGGCATAAATACTAGTGGAGAGATACACTACAGCATGAAGTTACAAAATTGAGCACTGCAGATGAGACAAACATCTTTGGCCCTTTTCAGTGACGGTCAGTGCATCAGATCCTTCCTGTGTTTTGCAGGTAGAAACCCAGCATGTAATTAATAGGCTTGATGCAGCAGGGCAAGTGTTATCAGAAGTTTCAAAACAATCCTCTTCTTCACAATGGCCCATGAGGGGAGGAGACAAATATAAAGAATAAACACTGTCCCAAATGTTGTTCTCTTTGTTGTTCCTGTAGATGTAGCAGGGATTTATAAAAAGCAGTAAAAACTTATTTCTCCACCTCCGAGTAAGTAAATATTTTCTGAAATATGCAGGTGATTGATTTCCTGACCAAGAAAGCTCCATTATGCACATGCATATTGTAATCATTAAATTAGCAGTTTGATCCTAAAGACTGTTACAATAATTACATGGCTGCAGGTGACTCCTTACACTTAATTTTCTATGAATACCCAAACCCAATGTTGAACAGGATCCCTTTCAGAGATATTTCAGTCCTCTCCTTGTCAATTTTAATTTGCAATGTTGTGTGTTGATTAACATGCTCTTGTTAACTGCTTTTGTAGGACAGTAATTCAGACTCTGAAGAGGCATATTTTTGTTGCTCTTCTTGCTCTTTCTTACTCTATTTTAGTCTGTATTAGAAAAAACTGTGTTTTATTTACCAGTGCAGTTGAGCATAGGCACAGGTAAATGTCATTTCCACTTTGTGCATTATAGCATATCCACTCACTGTCCTCTCTAAAACATCAGAATTCTCTGCAATTTTTATTTGCATTACTAAACTGGACAGGAGTCTTCTATTACAAAGATACTTTATTAAAAACTAAAATACTTAGGCAGCAAATACTTTTTAGTAGCTTTTCTGGTTACATCTCCATGGCTATGGGTGCAGGTACTGTTTTTCCTTAATCATCCTTCTCTCAACTATGGTTGAAAAAAAGATAAGCAAAGAAATGAATAGCTATTTTATCTACTATAACCTGCTTCCGCTTTCTGCTGCTTTTAAATACTGACACACACAATCCCTCTAACTTCTGAGCTGTGTACTGCTCAGGGTAAGGGACTTCATTTTTTTTCTGCTTCCACTTCCCAGTACTGCCCTGCAACTTTCCCTTCTTCCTCCCAATGATCCAGCCAAATTCCTAATGCCAATAAGCCCTCTTGAGCTGTGAAGAATTAGATTTCCCCCATTCTTTTCATTCATCTCTGAAATATTATGTACTAGGATACAGTAAGTTCCAGTATGCAGCATATAATGATAGGATTCTGCAGGAAATCCATGCTAAGTGAGACCTGTTACACAACTCACTAACCTCATATATTCACCTGTGCTACATCTTGCATCTTATCTCAGATCTATCATCAGAGAGAAGATTGTTTTTAACAATGTATTATAGAATTTACTTCTCTGAGTTGGTCCAGAAAGTGTGCAAAATATAGACTGCTTATATATACTCTGCAACTTAAACTGCTGTAGAAGTTCCAGACAAAAGTTACAGAAATTCACAAAGACAGAGAAGACAGTATTAATAAATTTGCTGTCAGGTGTGTAAGTGCAACAAGGACTTAGGGCTGCGGAGTTTATCAAGACCACTGAATTCTGTCGCTTGCATTTTGCTCCACAGATTTAATTTAAAATATATAGTCAAAAGACTGACTCAGTAACTGTTAACTTCTTTTGTTACCCTTCTATTTCCTTATACTATGCTGTATTAGACATTACGGCTTTCTCAATCACATTCTTCCAAAACAAAGAGCACAAAGGCTCTTTGTGCCAAAACAAAAGGCACAAAGTATTTAAAGCCACTGATTTGAATGGTGGTGTTTTGTGAAAGTTTGTGTCTGCAAAGAAATTATAAGAAAATGAAATAAACTGATGAAAAGACAGAAGAAAAGCAACAGCCACAAAAAAAACCCCCGAAACAAACACAAATCCACCCCCACACCCCCTCCATATGCTTTTAGCTTGGCCCTAAAAAAATAAATGAATTAACAAAAGAAGTTGAGAGGACTGGGAGAGAAATTATTTCAAAAAGCTGTCCTCTGTGCTGAGAGGACCAGGATTTTGTATGTGCCTTTGAACAAAGCAGCATTGCATCAATTTCTTCAGAGAAGAGGAACAGAGAAGAAATTTCTTCCTCTTCAGCTGAATGCTTAGGTCAAGAAGGGGCAGTTTATCTTTAGTCATTATTACCCTGAATGAGTAAAGCAATTTACCTCAAATATTTAAACAACATCTGCCACTGCTGAAATACAGACCTTTTGGATATTTTGTTTCACATCATGTTGCGTTTTCTGGACCAGGTGTATGAAGTTTCTGTGACGTTCCTCCCAATTTTCTTCTGATCACTTTGTTGACAGGAGTATGAGCTACAATTTTGAAGTGCCAGGCCCTGATTTCAAACCTTTCTACATGCAGAAATATTCTGAACTGTGGGTTTTGTTTTGGCCCATTTCTCATCTTAATTAAATGTATTAAACAATATTGGCCTTGATGCTAACCCTAGGGTATCCCAGTATTTATCTTTCCTATACTGAGAATGGGCTTTTTATTCCTACTCCTTACTTCATGCCTATTAACCAGCTTTTAATCACTGACAAGAATTTACCTCCTTCTTACCCTGTGGTTACTAAATTTCCTTAATAGTCTCTAGTGAGGAACTTTATCAAAAGCCTTTCAAAAGTCAAAAGTGTATCATATTCACTCCTGTTTCTTTATCCACTGTTTTGTTTACCATTTCAAATAATCAGAGGAGGTTTGAGAAGTCTAATTCATTCTAGTGAAAGCTAGGTTTTCTTTCTTTATTGTATTATAGTATGCAATAGTCATCTTTCTTTTAAATTGCTGCTTTAATTTTATTATGGTGCCGCAGTGTGTTCATATAGTGATAGGAAATGTGCTGTAGCATCTTCAGTGATATGATTTTATTTTTCTAGTACTCAAGAAAGCTTTTGTGCCCACATTTCTTTTCAAGTGCCTGCTCTCCCATAATTCAACCTAAAGCAAAATCTGTTTCTCTTTCTGTTTATACACTAGCTTCAGCAAGGGGATTTAACACACTGTTTGCATGTTGGGTTGGTTGGGAATATGTCATATTATGATTCTGAAAAATAGAAATATTTTTCTAAAGAATATAACAGAAAATGATCTTACATAATCCAGTACAGCATCATCTTAGCTTGGAACAAAGCTCTTTAAGATAGAAATTACTCTTCATCTCAGCTATTAATTCTCAAAATTATTTAAGATAAGGATTTCACGTAATTTAGGCAGATAGCCGTGCATGCCAACATTGAGTGTGTGGAATCACGTATGTGTCCATGCCAATGGGCAAATAACCAAAGGGAAGGAAGATGGATGAAGCTTAAAAAGGAGGAGTCTTAAATTATCTTTTCAGTGCTGAAAATCTCAGCATAGCACAGGCAATCTAGCGATCTCAGAAATCTTCATTCTCCTAATTGAGTAAACCTCAACTGTTGTTAGTCTCGTGCTCGGCACATAAAAGGATATTCAAGTCTGGCAAGTTCACCAGAGTCTTTGAGTAAACCGATCCTTGCCTGTAGAAAACAGCACTCAGTGTCTAGTTGGAATACAGTGTGGCCCCAATGCTGAACAGTGGCTGTAATTAAAAAAACACATAGTTTGTACCTGTTCTCATAATGTTTTTATGGCCTTGGGCAACAATTACAAAATTATTTCATTAAAAAAACCCCTAACTTCTAATACATATTATCCTAAAGTACCAAAGAGCAAAAATATAGCAATAGAACACTTGTCTTGTATTTTCTGGTAGAGAATATGTACATTGAAGAGTAATTGGCATGGCATTCAAAATACACCAAATAAAATTAGATGGTGGTACTGCCTGTAACAAAAATGTTTCCAGAGAGCCTGTCACAACAGGGCATTAATCCCTGATTATAGTACTTAGGTACTACCATGGTATGAATAAATGATGACAGAATAAAACCTTCCACTGCTGACTGCAGTACTTCGTATGTTCTTTCAGCTTTCCTGGCACCCCCTCTCCCCCCCACCCTCCTCTTACCACTTCCCTGGCACTTTCCTCTTCCCTCAGTCAATACCAATGGTTCAAGTGACAAATAAAATTTCTGTCTCTCAGTACTTTTCTAGACTACAGGTTGGAACAAGTGAACCATTAGTCACTTCATGAAATCCTCCTTTGCGCAACGAGGCTGAGAGCAGTTGCACCTTTATGCATATTTTATGCACATTTATGGGCTGCATTTCACAGTGCTGTATTTAGTTCCATTACATTTTTCCGTCATACTGCTCTTTTATTATGGCATTAATTATGTATTGTTTTTACTTTATCTTACAGTATTTTTTTTACATTATTTTCTTAGTTGTGTTTTATAATGCGAATAAAGTTAATTTGTAAGCGTAAGGCAAATGTTGCCTTGGCACTTTACATTAGCCAAGTTGTTATTTTCTGAAAGCTTTTGTTTGGGTACCTCTTAAACTCCCTTTAAAAAAGAAATCAACATTAAAAAGCCGAAGATGCTAAATAATTCATAAGCACAGGGAATTTTTATAAAAATACATGAGCTTTTTTAGGAGGATGTACTTCCACTGTCACCATTCCAGGTAATATGAAGCAGCCATGTTGAAAGTGGGACACGGTCGACCTGAGAGATGTGATGAAACAGTAGCTAATGAAAGTGACTTCATGAAAATAAGATATAGACTTAGACTTAGAAGGATATAAAGGCTTTTCTCACCACAGAGAGTTTTGATTCCCCACACCTGATGATGTGCAGTGAACCTCTGAGTTGGTAACTGTGTCATGCAGGGAATCAGTCAGTTATCACTTGTGGGTTTTTTCAGAGATGATTCAGGGCACTCAGAGGACAATCCTGCTGCCTTTGGATATGACTCTATAACAGAAAACATTTCTTTTTTCAGAAGTGCTAATAGAAGGATTATGTATGGCAAGTAATAATGCTGGTAAAAGTGAAACATCATCATGAGTTGTTGGATACATTGTGATTTCTTGTGAAAATAATAAAAGTTTTGAGCTTGTATAGGAGACGAACTTATACCAAATATTTTCATTATACTACCCTAAGAAAAAGAGAAAAGCTTCTTTTTGTTTGGTATTAACAAGCTCTGATGAGGCTTGTTTGTGTAATATCACCCCAGGTTTTGGAATTGGAATTGTATACATCAATCTGCAGACATCACCACATAGTGACTGTATTGTCACGGAAGTAGTTTCAGTGACGCTGTCTGTGTTCTCCTTAAGCTAACGAGTCCCAGCAGAAGCCAGAAGAAAGCTGGAAGTGTAGCATCCTTTGCAGTCAGAATTATTCATACCAGGAAATTCTTACAGTGAACAATTTCTAGGCCATGTTAGGAGCATGGGCTACAAAGCGTACTGGTGAGAGTACTGCAACAGTCTGGGTGATTTTACCCAGAAATACGAAGTGATTAGACTGTGAGGCCTATGATGCTTCTGAAGGACATAGTGGGTGTGGGTGGCAAATTTGGTCTTGAGATCTGAGCTCAGATCTGCCATGCTCAATAGTGCAGATGCAGCTGGTGAAGATGCAGACTAACCCTGCAACAGAATTCATCTGCGACTGTGAGGTTGCCTCTGCACATGGAGTGCAGCTCAGCCCTCATAGTGGGAAGTTACTGCAGAGGCAGCAGTGGTACCTTGTTTGGTGCTACTAGTTTGAAAAACACTGAGGACAGCCCAAATTTTACAAACCCAGAGTATATTTCCCTGTAACTGAGGTTCAATGAAATAACATTATGAAGTCCTACTTTCTATCTCACATGGAGACATGATTCATTGTTTTCTTAATTTCCTGTCCAGTCATTTGCCAGTTGTTCTTAGTTTTTGGTGGGAAGATTTATTGAAATCGGTCTGGATGTATAAGAGATTAAAAAAATCACCAAGTCTTTATTAAGGATTAGTAAGAAATTCTGTGATATTGATATAAACAGAAGAAAAAAATGTTAATAGAATGAGAAAAGCTTTTATTATGTCTTCACACATTATTTCTAGAACTTCCAGCTCTTTGAATTTATTACTTTATAAATTCTTTTTAAAAATGTAAAAACTAGATTAACAAAGCTAAGTGAGGTTTTATACTTAATTGCTAAACACCTGCAGATCTCAGAAACTGCAGCTGCTGATAGCTTTTGAAAATCAGACCATGTTACATTTCATATTGAGCTTTTCCTTATATTGTCTTCTATTTCCAGAGGACAGAATAAATCTTGTGAGTCTGGTGATTGTTTGAGAACAGTCATTTTGAAGTAATTTGCCCATTTGAAACCAAGATTGAAAAAGGGAGGCAAAGGGAAAAGGTTGTTTTGTCCTTTGTTGCTGTTTTACTGTTTTTAAGAGCACCAGAATTCTTTTGCCCGTTTCATACTGCTTCCCTAGCTGCAGGCACAGCTGGAGTTCTAGCTTCCTTTCCTACCTGAACACTGTCTTTCCTTTCCTGTCTAAATTGGGGTGCGTGGGAAAGGAAAAATATCTAAATGTATACAGAGAAAACATATATTTAAAGATAACAGGTAAAGTGATCATGAATGTACTTTCTCCCTCATTAGATTTGCCATTTTCATCCTTTACTTAATTATAAGGGTCATGTTGCACATGTATTCTGTTGTTCCTGCTTCAGTGATATTATTCATTCCTGGCATTTCTGTGGCAAAAAAAAAAAAAAAGCCATAAATCTTTCTGACAGAAAATTTCTGGTAATTTGTTCTCAGTTACACTTCCTTCTTTTATATATTGGTGCTGAGCTACTTGAACCCAAATTATGGCCCATGCAGAGGCTACATGAGTTCTTTCTCCTTCCATAGACTCTTACCCCCCTTCCTTGTTTGTGTTTTTCCCATTCAGGGGCACAGTGCGGGCACAGGCACGATGAAGGCAGAGGGAGGGCTGTGTCATCATAGCTGGGAGGCCAGCTGTGCCCACTGTGGCGTCAACATGTGGAGTGCTGGGATCAGCTCGTTGCTGACTCCCGTTGTTCACTGTCCCTGCGTGTTGGTACGAGGTTGTGCCTCTGCCCTGGGGAGGAGGTGGCTGAGAGGAGGTGGGAGCAAAGCCAGCTGTGTGCCCCCCAGCTGTGTGCCCGGCAGCCGTGGGTCTTGACTGGCTTGGAGGAAGCCTCTGAGGAAGCCCAGGGGTCAGCAAGATCGGGAGCGTGCAAGTGCGGCAGTGAAGTCTGGGTGCCTTTCTCCAGCTGCCCCACCAGGGTGCCTTGGTGATACTGCTGTCAGGGAAAGACTGAGGTTTCTTCCTTTCTACGACCGTATCTTTCCTTTGGTTTTGTACTTCTGTGTGCATTGCTTGACAGCTCTGGTGTACAAGTCAGACACATTAGCAGCTTTCAATGAGCAGCACAACAGGTATGATTTGAGGACAAGAAACACCCTGCATGCCATTGCAGAGCCTCCAACACGGCGAGTGACAACAGCTCCTATTGGTACTTGTATCCACACTGGAGGCATAGCAGAAATTACGAGTTGTTCTATGAATTTACTGAAGTAATGGATGTAGGTACTGCAACAATAACATATGAAGCTGAAAGCATTAGATTAAGCAGAAATCACTTTTTAAAGAAGGATCATATAAAACAACATTGAGTTCATTTATAGTTAGGCAATTATTTAGAATTCATGTACCTTTTCAAATAAATAATTCCATTCAAAATAGGAGTTTGTAATGCATCATTTTAAATTACACTTGTGAATTTAGGTGTATCATTAGAATGAAAATAAATATAGAACTTAATAGTTGTGAAATAAACCTAGGCTATATATTTGTGCCTTGTGAATAAAACAGAAAACAAGGAAAAATAATTTCATATTAAAATATGGGTAGCTGCGGGGCATTTACTAAAACTAATATTATCTTAGTTAACTTTCAAATATAAAAAAAAAGACTGGGTAAATAACTGTATGAAATCTGAAGTATAATTTATAATGAATTTGTACTAATGATATCTAATGTGCCTAGACAAAATGAAAGCTTTATTGAGAATAAATGTTACTCATTTACTTCAAAGGGAGTTACCAGACATATGTAATTTGACGGCAATTTAAAAAATAGAACAATATCGGCTAATAAATGCATGATTTACAAATTTCCCTTACGAAAATGAGATGCATAGCATACAAAAATTTATTTAATTGTGTAATATTAAAAAAATCTCCACTTGAGAATGTTTTAGTTACAAAAGAATTAAAAAACATATTCCTGAAAATCTCTCTCTATGACGAATTCTTGTATAACAAGAACTGCCACTTAAATCAACAGAAGAATAATTTTAGTGAAATTTTAAGTTAGCTGTTATACTGGTAGTATGAGGTATAGCTTTTTTGGAAATGTTCAAGAATTAGTATTTTAATTTCAGTTAATTTGTATGGCCAAAACATAAACGGGTCCTGATTCTGTAGAATCAATTAATATTAACATTAGATCTGTTTGGGTTCATTAAGAGAAAAATGCAGCAGGAAGAACCACATTTTATAAAACAGTCATTGTTTTTAATGGATGTATAATTAGTTCTACTGTAATAAAGTGTAAATCTATCCTGTAGATAGATTTTCCTCAGATTTTCTTCACGGGCATGAAGCTCCTAATTTAGTATGGCATCTTCTAAAATATTTTCCCCCATACATCTTTTCACATTTTACAGAGGACCTATTCAATCATCCTTAAGGCTTGTAATATAAAGATTTGTTCCATCGCTAAGGGACTTGTAGAGACCTTTGCTCATATTACTTGTTCCATGGGGAATGCTGGCTTTTTTGTTTCATTTGAAATGAAGCAATGCTTAGTGCATTGTTCTTGTTTAGAATTCACAAAATGGGAGGCCTTGCAGTCTCACACAGCCACACATTGTCATGTTTTGCTTAATTCACATTAAAGAATCTTTAGCCAAGCAAAAAGAAAAGTCTTATCTCTTACTTACCTAAATCTGTATATTTTGTATGGTTAATAACAAATACTCCAGTACATCTGCTTTTAAAGATATGAGTTTTATAACCTGGCTTCCTGGGGTATTCAAGGAATTGCAGAGTCACATCTGTAAAGTGTACTGATGTTTTCACCTTTTGCAGACCATGAACGGGCATTGTGGGGTTTGTCTGATAGTGGGCTTTTTTTTGTAGGAAGTTGTCAAGATTCGTAAGAATCATATTACTTCAACTGTTTTCTGCAGGGGCACCTAGATAAACTCCTATAAAAAGCTTTACTGCACTGAAATTAAAAATTGAAACCTTTTTATAATCTATTCTGTAGCTGATCTCCTAGGGCGGTGCCTTGACTTGATCGCATTTTGCGTCATTGAAAACTGATTCCAGTGGATTGGATCGGTTCTCTGATGAGCTGAAGCTATTAGTGATGCACAAAAGGATGAGAACGAGGTCTTCCAAAGGAGGAACTTTGCTACTGAAGGGACAGTTAAATGAGTATAAATGCTAGCAAAGGCAAGGCAGCTCTGGTGTCTCATCCAGTTCACTAACACATATTAGGTATATCATGATAAAAATTCTTTGACAAGGAAGTCAAAAAGCCATTTTATTTATCGACAATACAGACGTCTGAGAAGAGACATGCATTAGCTCCTGCCCCATGCAGTGACACCAGCAATACAGTGTAGCTGGCCTGGATCATACCAGAAGAGGGGTAATATTTCCTGTTTACCTGACTGCCACATTTCCATCTGCCTTCACAATATTTTTGTACCTTGGCACATGGGCCCTTGAGCCGCTCAGTCCCAGTGTATTTGTGCTTGCTCCTTCATAAAAGCTCTGGCAAAGGCTGACAAAGGTGCTTAGGATTATGACAGTATTGCTGTGTTGAAGTCAGCTTAACAAAAACATCTCCTTTTTCTCAGTGACAGCCCTTCTCCCACACCTGCTTCTACCAGTGATTTTTGGTTGCAGCAGTCTAGTGGTGTCTCGAGGTAGCCAAATGCTCAAGTACCAGGTTGGTCTGTGACAGATGTGTCATCTGCCTCGTTCATGCAGTACTTCTGTGACACACTGATGAGCTCAGAAAAAGGGAAAGTGAGGAAACACATGAGCATTTTGTTACATGAGTTCCACTTGTGGGGTCAGTACCATTTGAACAGACAAAACTATCCAATCCTTCCTACGTGTATGCTCATTCCAAAGGAGGAGATGCTGTTCAAGTGAAAAGCCTCTGATCTATCTGCATATCAGTAAAATTGACTTTTCGGTAATGGTGCTCTAATGTTGTGGCTTTAACAGCATTCTTCTCCTAACCAAATTAAAAAGGCTATTCTCTTACCTTCCACATCTTCTGAAAAGTGAAAACTTCTCCACTGTTGTCTATGAGTCTGTTTTCCTCTCCTCTGGAAGAAAAAGCTATGAGGCAGTGGGACATAGGTTCACAAAAACCTCAGAATTTTCCAAGATCTTCTAACATACCTAGAAGGTAGACTTTGGGATCCTGTAGGGAAGTTTCACTGGGAAGTCCAGGGTACTGGCTCACAGCATTTTGATTCCATTCCTGTTCCTTCTGAAAAATAAAACCACAAAATGTCAGGAATACTGAGAATATGGATACTGATTCTGTGGGCTATGGGCTATCAGAGATCTTCCTCTTTTTTTTTCCTCCTTCGGATTTTGGATAGTTTGTTCCTTATTTTCTTCTTCTTCATTTACTTCTATGCTCCAAGCTAAAGGGGAAGCATGATTAGTAACTGCACTGTGTTGTATACTGTCAGCTTAGGACGGCTGCAGACCTTTTCATCTCATCAGCACTCATGTGTCAACTAATGCAAGCCTAACACTGAACATGTTCTGATCATCCCCCAGAGAAATGACATTTCATCTCTAGATGTACATTGTGAGAAATCCAAAATGTTTTTCTCATTGGACTGAACACTGAGTGAATATCAAGAAATGAGCTAAATTCAAAAGGTCAAATTAGACAATTCTGAGGTGAACAGATGTGACTGTATAAGGTTACAGCTAGGTACTTCATGTGCACTTTTTAGACTTGTGTTGGGAATTGCATTTCTGAAACAGCCTCATAGGTGTTGTTATGCAAATTCAAGTGTAAATCACCAGGAGACCAAAAACCAAGCAAGTCTAAACCCTCAGTAATACATTTATTGCACATTAGATGAGTCAAAATGAAGTCCAAAGACATACCCTTTTGTGGAGTAAAACCTTAATTAGATGATAAATCTAGAATGTTATGACCTGATAAGTAATCTTAAGATTTTTTTAATTATTTTTTTCAGTTAATAGCAAATTATTTGTGGAAAAACACTCTTAAATGGCAAGTTCTACATAGTGAAATGTGAGTGTTCCTCTAATGAATAAACATAGTTCTCAAACCATGTGCAAACTTGTATATGTGTTTGGATAAACAGCACTGTATTACAGCTAACAAAGTGCAAGACAAAGTAATGTATTTTTATTGTGATATTAGAAAAGGATTAGTGTAATTTGATACAGATATTTTATGATGAGTTGAGAAGGTTTTCTAAGTGAAAAATCCAGAAAGAAGGATTACTTTCTCATCCCAACTGTTCAGAACATCTCAGATACAGTATATTTTCACTAATGCTGAAGCTATAAAAAGTTCTGGATATCCATGTTGACTGTACTGATAACAAATGACATAAATTTTGCAAGTGTCCTGTGGATTAACGGATGCCAATGCTTCAGTGTATGAATTCCTAACCTGTTGGATTCTGCTGCAATCCACAAGTCAAAAAATTGTGGCACTTGTCACTGCTGCACTCTGCAGTTAATGACTTCTTTAACAATACAGAATCGATCAGAGATCCCAAGATGAAAGTTTTTTTGGATTATATTTGTTTAATTTCATAGCTCCTACATTGGAAATAAACTCAGTATGATAGTTTGTAAAGATAAAATGCAGAGAACAAAAATTCATGTAAGTAGAAAACTAAATATAGCAAATGGTCCCATATTTATATCTCAGTAGTCAGAATACAAGTAAACATCCTTGGTGAAAACACATCAGTGCTTCCAATTAAGGTAATGTAATTGCATACTTTGAAGTGGAACAATGGAAAATTCTGACAATCCATTGTATTAATATGAGGCACAGACTTCAGACACATATAAAAATACTATTTAATCTGTATAAAGCATCTACTATTATATACTTTTTGTGTAACAGTTGTGTGTTTTGTATAAACACACACATTAGATCAATAAATAGATACCTAACTAGGTAAATATATATTTTATGAAATCTGGTTCAATCTTTCAGTGTTTTCCACAGCTCATAGCTTTAAGGAAATCTGAAGTTCTTACATATTAAGTGCAATTTTAGTAGGCACAGGTGTTATAATGAAAATATGTGAGGCTAAGGCCCTTTACCAAAGAAGAAGTCATCATCCTCATGGCCATAACTGGCAGAATTTTTACAAATTGAAAAGTCAGTCTTTATGTGCGTTTCATCCTTCTAAATTTTTTCTGGACTACCAGCAAGGGTGAAAATTGTCCTAGTGGGTGTTCTGATGCTGACATTTTTTCCTTAGGAGTATAATGTGACCAGCAGCTTGTTATAGACTTGTACAGATGTATGACCTGTTTGCTTATATATAGGGTTTTCTGCTTGACGTACACTGCAAAAGTCTTTTAAGACACTAGTGCAATATTGTAACTCTCTTTTGAGGTTACTAAGTGTTGCTATCCCTAGTTTAGAAATAAAATTTCTCAAAAAGAGATGCAGAAAGTGTGTTGTATTTATATATTACCAGACTGCTCAGGGTTTAGCCATGGATCAGTATCTTGCCTGTGTTAGATTTTGTAAATCTGTAGGTGGTGGGAATACCATAAAGTCATCCATGGATCCTGAGAAGGAAAAAAAAAATCTTTTCAGTGCTAACCCTTTGCTTTTTCCCTCTTAGCAACACCAGCCGGGTATTCCTTGGTAGTAAAAGCAACAGTGACCAGCCTGCGTGACATTCGAGCAGGGTGTTTGCTTATGAAAGTATCTGTACAGGCTGATTCCATGTGTAGGCAGAGGTAAGAAACCTCACTTTCTCCATCTGATCAACCTGACCGTACTTTAGCACGGTGATGAGGGGGCACAGTGGCTCTGTGGTACGGCAGAGCCTAGAAAGCCTGGAATAAGTTACTGATAGAAGTATTCAGTCATGCATAAAGTGAAAAAACAAGATGCAGGCATCTTTGTTCAATTGAAATTTCTCATTAGCAGTTGTAGTTACTGGTAAATAAATATTATTGATGTTTAATCAGTTATACCCATGGTTGAACAACATAAATAAATTACTGGTGTTTTTTCTCGTTGTGTCACATACTCTTTTATTTTTTTTCTTATTTGGAAATTTGTGGTAGAGCATTCTTCAGTCAGAATCACCAAAATGGGTGTTTATATTTCAGTCTGTGCTCATGGGACTTGTTTGCCTTGATTATAAAGTTGAGATTTTATAAGTTAAACATCTCCAGCTGTTCTGTCATAAATATTTATTTATGGACAGAGGTTTACATTAGTCATTTTGAGACTATATGAGCTACAGTTATCTTCTTCGGGTCCACTCCTGCAATGAAGTGTTCTGTGCAGCTAGTATCGATTTGCTCGCAGTGTCTTTCCATGGGAAGGGAAGGCAGCTTCCTAACAAAAATGAGTAATTGTTGTTTACTCTGTCTCTTTAGCAGTTTGACCATTGAAGCAGTTTGTCTAAAATACTCTTTGGTCACCAGTGGGGAAACTGGGCCAGGATGCAACTCCAGGTATGCAGATTTCACATTAGGAAGGCAGAGGGAGATAAAGTGAGTTCATCCCCAAAAAGGGTCTTTTAAATCACTGATACTGCTTCTAAAGAGCATAACACAGGTTCTTTATGCCAGTGCAGAGCAAAGAGGAAAGGGCATGTAAAATACTGCCTCTCCAATTTGGAAATCTTTTAGACCTCGTTGGCACTTTATGGCAGGTTACAGAAAGGGCAGGGTAGAGAATCAGAGCAATGGGTTGACACTGACACCAGGTGCCTGGAATTGCCTCTGTCTGCTGCTCCGTGTATCTGGGATTTGAGAGCATGGCCATCCACCAAAGCTCACTGCATAGCTAACCCCCCACTAAGGGTGCAGGGAAAAAGGGGGGCACGGTGTGCTGGTCTGAGCATGCCAGCCCCACGCTTTTCCTGTGGTTTTTTTTTTTTTCCACAGTGAGCATTGGCACTCTTCGCTTCCTGGCTAAGAGCCTGGAGAAAGTTTCAAAGCTGAGTCTAGAAAGTCTTTGGGTGATTTCCATGCTCCTTCCTTGAAAGGGTGCTCAGAGTCAAAGTATTTGAGTAAATCAAGGGTTTTGTGAATGGGGATAAATGAAATGAGAATATGTTAAGCTGGGATGTAAAGAGGGAGGAATAACAATGCCAGTGGCTGCTATCACTGGTTGGAGGACTGCAAAACCTGCTGCTGCACCTGCAGCTATCTCTGCCTCTGCTTTCGTGTATCACAGTTGCAATGTACTACCACAGTTGCAAGAGTCACCCTTGCTTTTCATTTTGGCTTTATTAATGTAAGGGGATTTTTACTGAGGCTAGGGTGAATTTTGTTGCTGATGTGTATGCCAGCTGTATATTAAAGCATAAAATCTCTTGCAGCACCTGAACTGTCCTGGCCTGAAGCTACAAAGCAAAGATATTGTAATGATATATTTTTAGGAGGAGCTGCTCTACATCTGCCTCTCTTTTGTACAAATTTCTGTTGCCGGTTAGTTGCCCTTGATGGCTGGCATTGATTTACTCCATTTTTTTTTTCCCGCATGATCTGATGCCACTGTAGCTGAGTGAAGATGCAATAGCACAGTCTGCCTGCAATGTGAGCAATATGTTCTCCTGGCCTGGTGGAATCACAGAATAATTCAGGCTGGAAGAGACCCCATGAGGTCTCTAGTCCATCTGCCAGCTCAAAACCATGCCAGCTGCAGGTCGGAGAAGGCTGCTCAAGGCTTTGTTCAGCTGGTCCTTGGAAAACTCCAAGGAAGGAGGCTCACAACCTCTTGCGTCCCTGTCCCACTGCTCAGATGGCCTCGTGGTGCCCCCAGAAAGCAACAAGACTCCCTGCACCGAGAGTCTGGTGGCAGATAGGTGCCACTTTCACTGCAGGAGGAGGTCTCCCACTACGGTCATCTGCTGCATCCTGCTGGTGATGCTGCCCTGAACAGAGGTTTCTTCCCCTGGTCTGCTACCAGGGAACTGAACCTACTTTGCAATTGCAGATCTGCAGATGGAGAAGGTGCCTTCTGCCTGTTGCCAGAAGTTGCAAGCCTTCAGCCTTCCCTATCTTGGGAGTGAAAACTATTGGTTTTTTGTTCTTGTGGCTCCAATGTATTTTTAAGGAATTTTTAGTGTTTGTGAAAAGGACACAACTGAATAACTCAGCAATGAATTCCTAGGGTAACAGTATCTTTACTTTCCCCCATCAGTACAGTATTTCAATCCTGATCTTCAAAAACCTTGCCTTACAGGTGAAGGCAGTAGTACAGAGTTTTTGGCCCTAGGACAGCACCATCATGACAGATGCTTATTGTATAGCCTGTGTGTGTCAGACTTTCACAATGTGTTTAAACACAGGCACCTACTACCTTACATAGAGAATGCCTGGGGGTGATAGTGATTGTTCACTACTCAGTATTACGATATGGGAGTTTTTTGGCACCTGCTATTTGAAAAAAAAAAAAGAATACAGAATTTTAAATAGAAAGTGCTTATAAAGAATTTATTCTGTACAATATTTTGTCAGTGCAACACTGCCATTCCAAAACACTCTGAATTTCAGACAAAGAGAAACAGAGACTTTTTTTGTTTTTTTCTTTTCTCCACTGTGCACTTCTCAAATGCCTAGCAACAATCTTGAGAGTTAAAAGTTAAGTACTAAAGCCTAGGGATAGTTATGCTTTAAGTTTGGAGTGTCAGCCCTTAAAATTAATAGTATTACTTCGTATACACTTAATTGTAAGTGAAATGATAATCTTATTTTTATCAGAAGTAATTATATGGTAATAAGCCTCTAGTTCAGAAATGAGAATGGGCTTGTGAAAATGTAGCAAAACATTGGAAATATGGTAAAGTTGATTGTTAGTAACAAAGTAATAATTTTGGGTGCAAAATGTCTACTAAGAAATATTTTTTACAATCAGGCAAAAGGAATAAATGTGAACATGAAGGCGTCTTCTTTAGGAGCTATTTCCTATGAACACATGGCAATTGATGAGAACACAGGAAAGAAATTAATTTAAAGTACCTTTGCAATACCACTTGATGTAAGCTTGCAACTATCAGTATTACTTTGCAGTTTATGTAGACATTTAAATTGTATGTAAAGAAACAAGCATTAGGAATAATAGTCAGAGTTGGTCATGTTACTGTATAAAAGACTATATGCTGCATTGCTGTTGAATTTGGGTCATCAGGCATCTTACTGTTGTTACAGAAACAAAAATACACTGTGTTCAAAGGCCTATATTCACACATTTCTCTTACCTTTTGAAAAATGTTTGTATTTATACATTTCTCGCAGCTTTTGAGCCAAGAAACTTAATGGATTTTTATATTCTTTGTTAAATAATGGCCTTCAATCAAGTTGAGCTGAACTCACCGTTCATTGAATTCAGCTATCTAAGCTGCTGTCCTTCAGACGAAAGACCACCTCTGTTTCTGACTGTCAGTTGATCCTTTAGTGAGAGTGAACAAAGTCCTGTTTCTCAGTTCAGTTGTGCAGCAAGCTTTTTTCTTTCCTTTTTCTTTTCCACAAATCAGTCATCTTACTAGGAAAACGCTCTGTTAAAAATACTTAGGGAAATGAATGCATAATGGAAATGGCCTGCATTTGAAGGGGAGTATGGAAGAAAGCATTGTTTGTGAGAGAGGAGTTACTAGATGTTAATTAAAAACAATATGATGGAGCTTCCAAAAAACACCATTGAAGTACTTGACGTTTTGTTTCTTGACTCCTCCTGAGGTATTTTTGTACCACTTCCTTTCCTTCTTGAACAATATAATCTTTGTTTCCTTTTAAAAATACTTTCATTGTTTTCCACTGTACTTATTTTTCGGAATGGAAACATGACCTAAGAAGAGTATTGTTGTCTGTCAAGATAAAACACAATGCATTCCTGTGCTATCTTTCCCTTGTTCTGTCCCTGTTTCTAGGCATTTATTTGTGATACTTTTCAGCCCTATAAGTAGTGAAGCACTGCAGGAAAAACAACAAAAAATTTTTTTTAGCTGCAAAGGATAAATACCTTGAATATGGTCACAAGTGGGATCAGAGGTGGCAATAGTGGTGCCATCTATAATTAAAAAAAAAAGAAAGGAAAACAGAAATACATGAAATGAACAGGCTGGACCAGAAAATAGATGGGGAAAATTCCTACAATTTCTCTCTCTGGTATTAAGGTCAAGCAGATAACTTGTGTTTTAATACTCCATTTTCTCTTAGTCAGAACTTGCTCTACTTACTACTATGAGGCACCAGCTAAGTTCATTCTCCGTTTTATTAACTCGTCCTTATCATAAACTGCTAGGCTTGGCTCCCAGTGAACTTTTCTGTGAACCTTGCCAAAATTCAGGGCCTGAAGTCAGAGATATCTCTTATTCCTTTCCATGGACGTTGCAGGGTTTGCTTAGGGTAGTCTGTCAGCAGTAATCTCATATTACCTCCTCTAGATTTTTTTCATTTCCTCACTGTCTTTACTTTTCTTTGCAGTCAGTCCACATGCGTCTGTAGCAGCATTTGTCAGGACCTGCTAAGTGGGTGGCTGGGCCAGTTGCATCCTGATGAACATGCAGGGAGTACACAGGGGTCAGCCCCAGGTGTGTTTTGCAGTGCAAGAAGCACAGGGCCAGATTGCTGCACAGACAGAGGATTAACTATCTGAAAACACAATTCAGACAAGACCCTTGACAAATTTTATGAAAATGATCTGCAGTGAGGAATTTGAGGAGGCACTCAGTGCTGCAGTCAGCAATAGATCCCTTGTATTTTATAACGCAATAATCAACCTGCTGCTGTGATTATCAGAGTGGAAGAGGATGAGTGGCGAGAGTAAGTGGCTGTTGGTATGGTGCCCAGACCTACCAGGGTCCTGAAGCAGCTCCAGCAGGAAGCTATCCCCATTAGACATCGATCCTTGCAGTCTAAGCAGACAATGAAGATTTGGGGAAGAAGAGATGCATGTAGGTCTTAATTCAGTTGCCTTTGTCCTGTATTTGTTCTGATCAGAATCCTTTCTTCACTCTTTTCTTTACTGTCCTAAAGCCAATGAAAACATAATAATGCCAACAGACATAGTATAACATTGTCACTGGAGAAAAATATCATCTAACGGTCTGTAGCTTTACCAGCATTGATTTATTCTCCTAGACACAATTGTCACCAACTGCTAGGGCTGCCAACATTTTCAGTAAAATATGTTTAAGAAAATGTCTTAGTTTTTCCTTTCTTTTCTTTAGAAAAAGTCCCATTTCTCCACAGCAGGAGACAAAGTTTTCTGGCAGATTAAAAGGTTTGAGTCTGTAAAACCAGCAATGATAGCAAACTTGGGTGAAAATATCATCGAACCAGCTTTTTCAGTTTGAGTTAATGAATTTTTTTCCAGTTCCTTTTCAGTTTGTGGGAGCTCTTTGGCATTTTTAATAAACGAGATACTCCTGGGGAGGTATGAAATCCTATGAGTAGGAATTCATTCATTAAGTACTGCCTACATAATTACTACACCAAGACCATGCACGAAATGTGAGACCTGCCCAGACTTCTCATGCTTTTGGCTGTATCCTGCCTGAATTGCTGTGGTCTCAGAGGCCCTTATTCACTTCAAACCTGCAAAGAAGAGAGCAAGCAGTGCTTTGGAGAACTGGCCATTACATAGCAATGGCACAAACAGTTTCCAAGCCAGACAGGATATTAAATAATACAGATATTGGGTAAGTTCAGTCCGTTCACCTTGACTGCCAAAAGAAAGATGAGAATTGGAAATGTTCCTTGTGCTATAACCATTGTGCCACCCTCCAAAATTGGCACGGTAAGATGAAGAGATGCAGCTGAGTCTAACCAGCTTTTAAGCTCTTAAGTGATTGTCCCTAGGATGAGTTTGAAGTTAGAAAACCAAGTCTGACCTCTATCCTCAATCCTGTCTTCATTTCCTGTTTGCAGTATTTAGTGAGCCCAGCTCAGCTGGACTGGAGGATCCAGTCTGGAGCGGTCACTCTTGATGACACATTGTTGCTTTCACCTTTATGTGTTGAGCTTTGTGCTCCAAGATATCACCAATCACAAATTATTGACTAAGAACCCCCAGAAAATCACATTTCATATGGATAAAAGTAAAGATGATTACTGTAGGCAACTTTCAAGATTATAAAGGTCAGATGTGCTCTTTCATTGGTTCAGAAGTAGGGGAGTGAAATGGAAGGAAGAAATAAATATGTTTAAAGGACAGACTATTCTGCACACCATGTGGAATTCCAGAATTTACTTTTGAGCTATCTAATGTAGCCTTTCAGTGGCAAGAGAGTGGTTTGTCTGTAATGAAATTCAGCTTCTCAGGTTCTAGGAAAAATTGAACTGTTGCTGTTCAGTGACTTAAAAAAGATTTAAGGATCACAGATCAATTGCCATGCTTTCTTGTATGTGAGAGGGAGGATACCTGATTAATGACCTGTGACACAAGCTTCACCTGTCCACAGGAATCTGCATACCAGCTGAATGCTAAGATGACAAATGAACAAAGCATTTTGTATGGCCTTTATTGAAAAAGACTATGTAGTCTGGAGGTCAGTTTAAGAACTGCAAATACATGTATATTTTTAATTACACGTAAGCTTTTCTTATCCTCTGAAATAGCAGAGAGGATTGGGATGGAGTTTTGCCATCAGGTTTGGAGGGTGGGTACACTTGTTCTTGTTTCTTTTACTGGTCTGGAGATTTTCCCAATGTTAATCCTTTTAGAACTCAACTCCATGGCATTTTTTTTTTGCTTCTTCTTCTTCTTTTTTTTTTTTTTTTTTTTAATGAATGTGCTACAACTGACTCCTTGTTTATAAGCTTGAATCTAGTCTTTTGTTTAGTGAGGACAGACAGATTAGACAGACATCTGAATGACTTGTTATGCATTGTAAGGGCTGTGTTAAACTGGGAAAAAAAATAACAGCTGTTTAATTTATGGATATGCATAACAGGACAAACAATTTCCACATGGCAAGCAGAACACTCAGCATTCATAGAGTTGGCATCATTTCCTCATGTGTCGCAGTTGCAGTAGGAATCTCTTTCTTTCAGAGTTAATGCAGTGCTTTTAAAAGGTGCTGGATGGTAACCCTGGGGACTGCAGCCCTGTGCTCAGCGCCGGAACAGGTGCAGCGCGGGCAGCGACAGGGTAGTCCCTACTCCAGCACCAGCACCAACTTGCTCACCACACTAGGAGAGAAAAGCATCAATGGAGAGAAAATGGAGGTGCCAGTGTCCCATGGGCTGTGTGCTGAGATTTTCAGCAGTGGTGTCGTTTTGGAGATAGACATCTATCATCCAGGAATTAGACTCTTCTCAGAAAGACAATAGTGAACACGCAGTAGGTAGTAATGAAGCTTTTGTCACTACACTGGTACCTTCTCTTTTGTGAGGAATTTGCTCATTAAAGGAATAAAGTCCCTTTTAACCCGAGATTTCATATGTGCAGGAACAAAAACAACTAACTGACTGGAAATATGACTACAAGGTCAGGTAGTCCACACTCTCAGTTCTACACAGGTTTTGTGCTGCACTCATTAATCTTTTGCGAGTGCCTTTCGGTAGATTATTAGGAACCATCTGTTTAATTTTTATTATTTTATTTCCTTATTGCATTTTCTTTTTTATTCTCAAAATATTCTCCCTAGGGGCAAGAAAACGTGTAGTGGAGGCTATGATTTTGACAGTATTATTGTTTGTGCTGATCCTCTCCTCTCCTCATTGAAGACTGCAAGATCACAGAAATGCACATTGAATTAATTTCTGTCTTTCATCGTTGAGTATATTCTGTCTTCTAGGTAGACAAGTTGTAACTCTTTGAGCATTATGTTACTGAATGGGTGAAGCTGTATTTAAAGGTTGTGGATCCCAGAATTTTATGTAGTCTCCTAAAAAATTTTGGGCCCAGGTTACTGTTTATCTTAGAAGTAGTAACTGAAAATTTCCCTTGATTTAAGAGTCAATAAGAAATCACTGTAAAAGAGAAAAGATTTACTCAGGGTAGCTCATGTATTACAGCATGTTGTACTAATTGGAGTTTCCTAAGGTGTGATGGCTTCGTGCCTGGGAACTACATGGCTGTAATCCAACTGAGAGGTGACACATGTAAATAACCAAATGCTGGGCTTCATCTGCCAAGATGGGATGGAGCCGTGTAGTAATCAGTGATAATAGAAACTGCTGCTTATGGATAGTGCTATGGAACTTAGCTGCATCAAGGACTCCAAATTCCCTCAAGCTATATATTGAACTGGCTAATTTGGGGCCAACATTTTCAATCAAAGAAGAATGTACCTTCCTTCAGCACTCTGTCTTTTTTAAATTCAAATGCAGCCAGGTGTTTTTATAAATCAACTGATCTTATCTAAGCACTTTGTATACTGGAGATGTGGTAAAACATAGGAAGATCTGAATATCATCATTGTTTTATTGACACATAAGACTAGATAATCTGACAAATTCACCTCGATGATTGAAAGTAATATAGAAAATGACTGGAGAGAATGGATTCTTGTGGGATGCTACAAAGGAATGAAGTCAAACTCTTCATTATTACTGTTTGAGGAGGACTGAAATCCATGTACTCTCGTCTCTTCTTTCAAAAGACACCAAGACATCCTCTGAGAAACAGTTGAATGCATTTGTACAATAAGGGTGAAGATGTTCCACCTATTTACAACCAAAGATCCATCAATATTTCTAAGCAGTTTCAGTTTCATGCTCCAGTTTTACTCTAGGTTGTTTCAGGTGTAGAGTATTATCAGTCCTTTAATTCATTTATAGTTACATTTTGTCCATCACATTTTTGAGCCTTTTAACATGTACATGGATTACTGCTAGATTCAAATTGAATTGGATATGCAGGGTGGTGTTATCAGTGAGGCCTGGGAAATTATGGCATGTTTGAAGAAGGAAGAGAATGCCTCAGTTTATATTGCTGACTGGCGTGAACTCTCACACCAGAAATCAAAGGGGTTTCTGTCCTTTAACAATCCACCCACAGCTCTGCCACTCCCCGGTGTGCAATACGGTTCCTTAGTCTCTTTGGCCCAACAGCCCTGCACTGCTTGAATTCTTCATAGCTAGAATATGATGATAGTCCTTGCTATAATGATGCATTGAGTACTTCAGTCAGGAATGTCCTATGGTTGGGATATTATCTGTTTTTCTTAATCTAGGAAAGATACAGGCTGAATTCAGAAGTGTTACGATGCAGGATGTGATGAATCTGATGAAATGCCAGGACTGAAGACATCCCATTGTTCGTCAGCTCTGGGCAGAGCAGCCCATGGGATTTGGGAATGCTTTTCAGTGGATGTCATCTTAAAGTATAACAAGGTGATAAGTGTGACTCAAGTCCTTGCCATTACTGAGTTGCCTGTTTCAAAACAAATCTTTATGATAATCAATAATGTCTGAATAACAGCATCTGGTATTGCAAAATTTCAAGGGTATCTTGTAAGTTTAGAAAATGAGAATCAACCATGGATCTAATTACGCAAGGTCCTCTCTTGGTACATCTCATTTGGATAGAAGTAGACAGTACTAGGTATTTTTTAAAAGCCTGGTCTTATAAAGTTTCTAGCTTCATTGGGGAGGTCCATAAAGTATTTAAAAGTTAAGGAAGGTATTGAACCTTCCAGCCCTCTGAGACTAACTCTTCACCAGCTGCAGAGACCATTAAATATCTTTATCATATGTTGCATTTTATAATAAAATACCTAAAGCTTTTTTTTGCAATCAGAGGGCACTTAACCTCTGGGCAGGATAACATAGCCTATGAATTAGACTACCAAGGCAGTATAGCCTTTCTTTTCCAGCCTTTAATTTTCAGGGAAAGCCTGTGTATGGACTACTCCAGATCAGTGTGTGTATTGTTGTTACAAAATCCAATGTGGAAGTCTTAGGATTCATTGCAGTGAGCTGCAAAAGTTCTCTTGGTTTCAGTGGCAGATCCTCCTCATGTTTAGAAGGACACAGTAGGCTAAAACTCATTAAAAAAAATTAAAGAGATTTCCTGTATTGTTAATTACACCCTAGATTATTAAATGCAATGTATTTTTAACCACCTATTGCTGCTAGTCAACTTCCTGTTCAATGTGGACAAAGAGAAAGAACCGATCCTTTTATTTTCTGAACTACATAGTACTATACTGTTTGGATTAACATATAACGCAAAGGAAAGTTAGAAACCTAACAGATATTGTTTTAACTGGTATCGTTACCTGTAATGCTATATTTTTTGCACGTCAATTAGCATGAAAATCATAAAAAGCTAGATCAACCACAGCACATTCCTTTCTGTGGGAAATTCCCTATTACACAGTGGACAGCACTACCTGTTAACATGCAAGTATTCTGCTTGTCCTGCTCTTAGAAATGAATTTCTTATTGTTAAGAAGGAATAGTGCCACGAATATGCTCTCTAAATTCAACAGAAGGAAAAAATGATTAAAACAAAAATCTCACCCAGATACAGACCTGATTATGATCTTTGGACATAATCCTTTTGGAGTTTTTCATTACTATTTTTTAAAGTTCAAAAAATGAAGTTTAAAATATGGTCTGCAGAAATGGAGTACAGAGTACATGCTTATGCAGTACTGCATCACAGAAAAAAATGAAGTCTTCAGCATAGTAGTATCTGATAAACTATAAAAACTGCATATATCAAGTACAATGCCTTTTACAAGAAGCAAACTTCTTTTATGCATGCACATAAGGAACTAAGAACATACTCATGCCTGAACATGGATTAGAATTTAATTGACAATTCCCACAATTATCTGTATAACAATATAGTCAAGTAATTAGCATTAAAATAAATGTGTAAGCCAAAGATTATTACAGAAAATGCAGTTTTACTGCAACAAAGACTAGTGACAGGAAGATACTAAACTACAGAAATGTGCTTAGAGTCTGTTCTTTAATCATTCTCAAAAGATATTAATTTTACTCGCAGTGAAATCCAAGTGGTTTGTTTCAGCAGTGTTAGCATGGGAAAAGCAGTAGCTGAAGGCACTTCTTGAAAATGGTCACCAATATGATAATAATTGTGTAAGCAGCTAAATGTCTTATCCTAATATGAAGAGTAGATGAACACAATATGTGCTACAAAGATACCATTTTTCTCAACTTTGGCTGTAGTCGCATCTCAGATAGCAGTCTGCCAACACAACCAAAATAATTGGCAGCCAGACTTGCGTGTTCACAGAAAGATCTCCTGTTTCCCAGTTCTTAATTCATTTCTACCCCTGTGACATACACTAATGCTATTGGAAATAACTATATATCCACCTGCCAGTCTCATTGAGAAGGAATTTCTGCCAGTCTAATTGAGAAGGAGCTTCTTGGCTTAATTACAGGAAGGAAAGTACCTGGTTATTTTAAGATCAGTCTAGAAATTGTCATCTTGCTGTTAATTTCTACTCTCTATGTAACTGGTATTATAATGCTTCCATGTGGTGAGGAATGGTCCTGGAGCTATCATCCATCATTAAGGTGAATGTTTGTGGGGTACAGTTTTAGAGGAGATAAGAATGAATCCCTTATCTATAAAAATGTGCTACGTAGTTCTAACACGAGTGTTTTACTGTATAGACTCACACCTTATATCCCTTTTTCACTGATAGCCCTCATATCTAGATCACTTCTAGCCACAACATGTAAAGTCATCACCTATGTCACTGCTACTATCCCGAAGCTGAGTGAAACATTCGAGGGAATATCTGTTACTGTAAAGTCTGGGTGCAAAAAAACTTGGGAATTCATAAAGTTACCACTGCTCACTCTTCTTAGGTTTTGTGCTTTTGCTTATGAAGTTTCCACTTATCTATTTCCTGATCTTTCGTTTTATATACTGGCACGCTGTTAGGTTATTGACATTTCAATCAAGAACTTTTAGCACATCGTTGTGGGAGACGGGAGATGCCGAGGGCAGGGGTAGGGATGAAGGGATGGGGGCGTGTAAGACAGAGCTTCTGAACAATGCAGTTCTAATTCCATATTAAATGTTCAGATCTTACCCACAAAACTTTATGTTCTAAATATTGAGCCAAAAATATTGTACTTTTCAAAGGACAAAGATATTCTTCCTAGACACAGCAAAGCTGATCCCCTCTCTTCCTTTCTTTTTTAAATAAAGTGGATCACCTGCCATAGAATTGAAACTAATTGAAGCTAATAGAATTTATGTGGGAAAAACACATTTCAAATTTTGAAGGGTATCTTGAAGACAAACAATCTCAGAGTTAAAATATTAGAATGGTTTCAGTGTTCTACTGGAAACATTCCTCTGTTTCATCTATATCCTTTTATAAACCAAAAGACTTTTTGCTGATGCTCTGCCAAAAGCATATTTTGCCTTTTTTGAGGGATCTGGAGCAGACAATGGATCTGGTTGCTGTCTTGAAGTCCTATGCATGTTGGGCATATGTTGTTGGCTCTAGTCAGCTACTTGAAGGATATTCTGGGTTGCCCCTTATCTTCAGTAACTCTGGCAATCAGATGCGTGGAGGAGAATAATCATCTACTGAGTCTGCTAGATTTAGAGAGACTTGGGAAACCATCAGAGTTTGGTGTATGGGGGAAGGGCTTTTGCTCATCAAAGGAAAATGGAAGTTCCTTATTCCAGCCAGGAGATCTGGTGAAGATATTTGTCCTATATGATGTAGGATTTTTCACCTGATGGTGCCTCTTTAATAATTTTTGATCAAACAAAAAGCTCTTCTTGAAGTAAGGCAGTTATTTTTAACCTCCAAAGACAGAGAAGATCTTTGTGCTGAAATAACAAACACACTGTACAATTTTGTAAAGCCTTTGCTAATTGTAAAGCTATTTAATTTGTTTTAATACTTCCTTTTTTCTTTCATTTTGCTTTTCCAGTTGGTCTTTATGCTAAAGAAGAAACATTGAGAAAATAGGAGGCAACTGCTCTTTTCTGTAAGTGGTTTTAAGTCATTAGATTTCTTGATCTGTTGCTCACCCCTCCCTCCCCTATTACAACAGCTTCTATCTTATGCCACAAGCAAATGTAATTTCTGTTGTTGCTTCTTTGCAAAATCCAATTTGTTATGATGTATTATGCATGCCAGTACAATTGCAGAGGAGGAGTTAAACTGAATGACAGTTTAAAGAGGTGCATTCCTTTGGCTGTGTCACTCACAAAGAGCAGCAAAAAGAAAAGTGGGACAAATTGATGCCCTGATGAAAGTATTAATCTGCTAGGATTTCAGATGAAACAATGGGACTGCCCTAATCAAGCCATATCCTCTAGAGAGCAAAATGATGGCAGGGACTTCTGATACAGAGAAGATTACTATAGCCTCAGCAGCAATATCAGTGATAATATCTACCGTATTCTTTGTGTGTACATTACTAGCAATTAAAAAAGTGCTTGTCAGTACCAATCTTAGCATAAAACATTTTTTTCTGAGAAATGCGAGAGTTTTATGAGATCCTGTATAATGAGTTAGTCTTTTGCCATTCATTTTCTTAGAAATAATAGAATAAAATACGTAATAATAATAAATAAGAGCAAAATAGCAAGGTAGATAAGTATTCCTAGTGAAATTTCTTTAAAGAAAACGTGTAAGGTTTTCACTGCAAACGAGGATAAAGGTTATAAATACAACAAATTACACCTTTGTAATTCTGATGCTGGGGAACATGATGTATCCATTAAAATAATGGTTAAGTGTTTTATACTTTTTATTTTCTTCAACAAATTGCAGCAGTAAAAAAACAGCTTTTAAAGTCAAGTTTTTTTTTTTACTCTTTACACCTCTGAACTACAATTCGTTTGTAATATTTTAGGGTTAACTGTTCTGAATATATTTGTGCCATTTGTTTCTGCACCTTTTCCTGAGTCTGGCCCAGACAGCCAGATCAGATGGCAACAGATGTGTGCGGCAGCACAATTTAAGCAGTAACCTTTGATGCACTGGAGACTTCATGCTTGAAACTTCCAAAATTACTCATGGCTGCCAACTATGGGAAAGGACCCTGCAATCCAGGATGATTCTTCTCCCCCACTGCCTCTCATTATCCTGCCCCAGGTCTTCAAAAGCATTTACAGAGCTCCTCATGGCCCTTGAGCAGAGGACTGAATTTATTGTTGGTCTAAACTAGTTACACGGGTCTCTACAACACAAAGTTCTGCATGCAGCAGGAAAGTAAGACAGACCTTTTATAGTCTTAAATCTTGTAGGACTCAGATTAGATAAATCAGCTCTTCAAATGAACAAACAAAAGTTTTGATGGTTGAGCTGAGTGGGAATGGGCAGCAGAGTCACACTGGCCTGTTACAGTACCTTATTAGCTCTGTTATCATGTCTCTTCAGGGGCATTGCTTTTCGGAATAAAAAGTCCTGTCCATTTGTACTGCACATCATGAACTAGGAACTGGAAACTTCCCTGTTACTCCTGGACACTCTGCTCATTAAATATTTGTACGTGCAAATCACCATGTTAAGCTGTTATTTGTGGAAGCTTGGGCTTACTGTAATTGTGAAAATCACCCCTCTGAACTTTTCACCATGTGTTAGTGTATAAATTCTACAATCTTTATTAAGGACAATGTGAAATCTGAGAAAAGTAAGTATGCCAGGTCCTTCTTCCTTGATAAACTGGTTAGGTGTGAATACTACCAGGTGAGAAACCAGTCCTGAAGGTGCAACATTATGAGATCTCCCCAAGAAACCTGAAATGGAGGAAACAGTAACTTTTTTTTTTTAATGGAAATGTCAGTATACTGCCATCACCTACTGTTCCAATTTTTCTCCTTAGATCTGGGTTCAGACAGAGTCAATTCCCTGCATACTTATGGATTGAGCAGGATCCTGTGATAATAGTTTTATCCCAGTGAAGCTCCATTCAAAGAAGACCACCTCATGCATAAAAGCCTTTTCTGAGTGCTAGTTAGCAAGTCCATTATAAATAGAATCTGTTTATTATTTCCTCAGAGTTGTCTTATCAAATCCTTATAGAAAGGAGATCTATCTAAAAGCATCTTTAGAAATTGCAAACAGACACACAAATTGAAGCGAAGTGTTGCTATTCATGAAAATAATCTTTTTACAGGATATTTTTGTACAAAGAGAAATATTATGTTTGGTAATTTCTTTTCAAAGAGACACTTTAGGCTTCTGTAATAAATAATACTGTTATCAACACACAGACACAAAAGTCAAGCGACTACAAATTCTTATAGAATTGTCGTGTACTTCAGTAACAAGTGTTTCTTACAGTCACAGAGTTGCATGGTCCTGAATAGAATGGAAGAAAACCCTTCCAAATTTTAAGCCTTTTATGCGCTGGATGCCCCAGCTGGCGCAAAAGTAATGTACCAGTATAAGTATTGCGTATGTTTTCAAAGCTGATGACCTAAATTTTCAGAACACTCGTCTTTCCCACTGCCTTCAGTGGGTATGCGGGTGCCAAGTGCTTGGAACAGTCAAGCCACCAGCGCAGGTGAAAGCAGTCTAGCCCAGGCAGCCTCACGAAAAGCATCACTCCCAAAGAACAGGTGGAAGAGTCAGTATACAGACGCATTTGAGAACTATTCAGCTGCTGAAAGGACTGCATCAACCTCCTCAAGATAGTCCTGGCATCTGTGCGGCCACCAGCCTCAGCATCATGGATCCACAGAATGGAGATTGCCAAGAACACAGTATTTCACAGCTGAGAGAAGCACTGTTCTCTTTCTAAATTTCTGGTACTATATGTAAAGCTGGAAGAAAAAAAAAGCATTGGCTTAACTGTTCCTTTACATTTCATAGCGGATGAGACACTCTGCTCGTTCTGACATGGAAATCCTGGTGCATACATTCATTGAGTAAAGAATCTAGAATACATAGGATATGTCAAATAAATGATTTTAGAAATCAATTGTGAAATTAATAGAAATCAGTCAATGGTCATTTAGTCCCTATTTAACCACAGTATTATCTCTGGGCATTCTTATTTTTCTGTTCTTTTGTTAGAATGCCTGTTAGGACAGTGTCGTTATTATAGATTTCTGTATAAAGATCACTGATTTGCCCTCACTGGGTGAAACACTTTTGGTCAAATAGTTCATTATGCATAGAAGCAGGCACATGTGAAAGAATTTTGGGAAACCATTAAGCGAGACCTATGAAGTTTGGCTCAGGCAAGCTTTTTTACAGTGAAGTATAACCTTGTTCTTCATGCCCAGTTCAGAAGACAAAGCGCTGCCATTTCATGATGACTTCTGTAACTGAAGTCAAAATACCTTCAGTGCAACAGGGGTGGAAAGTGGGTCTAATCCTCCCAGCCCACGCTGATTTAGACTCTTCATGCTGCTCTGAATGATTCCTGGTAACTGGTTGTCCAAAGAAACCATATAGGCTAGATGGGATCATGAGTTTATCAATATAATGAACTTTGGTGTTCTTTAGGAAGATTCCCTTTGTGGAAGATGGAAGGAAAGAAAAAAAGGTACAGCAGCCTTGCAGTAGGTTATCCATAACATAATTCCTATGATTCAGTTAAGTCATTTCAAAGATGATTTCTACTACCTTGTAAGTATGGCATAACGAGAAAAGGCTACACACATTATTATAGGAAGCTGAATCATTCACTGTAAGGTGCCTTTCCCTTATTGCTCTACATGTTGTAGCTCAAAGCAGAACAAAATGCACCTTTCTTTTAAAGGTATTGTATTCCAGTTGGTATTTAGAGTAGGTCATCTGAAAATAGCTGCCGGCATTGTTTTTTCATCTGCTACTTGGATGGATAGGTCAGTGTGAAAAAGCTTCCTTCCCTGACTTTTAAATGTAAGTGTAGTATCAACCCTCTTTTTGTAATCCTTTTATCCAGATCGTATTGTGATGTATCTATAAGTAAGCATCATTATAAATAGGGTCCCGAGGTATATT